>OCTW011599041.1_pt1 | contig 13829 bp, 14 predicted proteins | sample 1539671 | NCBI WGS metagenome assembly OCTW01 (sample SAMN02144230, study PRJEB22623) | gut metagenome | biome: sheep rumen | host: Ovis aries | place: New Zealand | reverse complement strand
GTATGGATGCCAGATACGATTTACGTTTTCGAGTTAAAGATTGACGGTTCCGCAGAAGATGCATTAAAACAGATTGATGATCGCAGCTACACCATCCCATACAAAACGGATGGTCGTAGAGTGATAAAAGTTGGAGTCAAATTCGATGCTAACACACGAACTCCTGAAGAATGGATTATACAAAATGCATAAATATAAAAAAGATAATATGGCTAAAGACTGGGATATTATCATAACGAACAAAAGTAACCTGCTGAGCATTGACTTTGGTGAAATTTGGCGTTATCGCGACCTATTAGCGATGTATGTCAAACGCGATATCGTCACATTCTATAAGCAAACCATCCTCGGTCCATTGTGGTTTATCATCCAGCCACTCTTCACCACCATCATGTTTATGTTTGTGTTTGGCGGCATAGCAGGTATTTCCACAGATGGCATTCCACAAGCAGTCTTTTATCTGGCAGGCCTCGTTTGTTGGAACTATTTCCAGGATTGCCTCAGCAAATGCTCAGACACATTCAACGCAAATCAGGCTATATTTGGAAAGGTCTATTTTCCTAGACTGGTGGTTCCCCTCTCCATTGTTATATCGAATCTTATAAAGATGGGGATTCAGTTTGCACTGTTCTTAGTCGTTTACATCTATTATTTTGCATCAGGTATCGAATTTCAGATTAATGCTGCCCTACTACTCGTCCCAGTTCTGATTGTGATGTTAGGGTGTCTAGGCTTAGGGTTTGGAATGATTATTTCTTCTATGACGACTAAATACCGCGATTTGAGATTCCTTATCACTTTCGGCGTACAACTTTGGATGTATGCCACTCCCGTTATATATCCTCTTTCAGTTATGAAAGAGACATATCCGAAGTACATCTGGGTATTGGTTGTCAACCCGCTGACAGCCATCCTTGAAACATTTAAATATGCTTTTACAGGCGTTGGTGAGTTTAATTGGCTCTATTTAGGTTATAGTATAGCATTCACCATTATCATTTTAATCCTTGGCATTTTGATTTTCAACCGCGTACAGCGAAACTTTATGGATGTCATCTAAAATATTGTAAGACTATGAGTAATACTGTTATAGAATTCAATAATGTAGGAAAACAATATATTCTTGGCACAATTGGTACTGGAACATTGAGTCAGGACTTAAACCGTTGGTGGGCTCATGTCCGTGGAAAAGAGGATCCATTTCTAAAAATCGGAGACACGAATGACCGTACCCAAAAAGGCAATAGTAATTTCGTATGGGCTCTTCGCGACATCAACTTCAAAGTTGAGCAAGGAGATGTTGTCGGAATTATCGGTAAAAACGGAGCAGGCAAGTCCACCCTGTTAAAAATTCTTTCACGCGTCACTTCCCCGACTACGGGTGACATCAAAGTCAAAGGGCGAATTGCTTCCCTATTAGAAGTCGGTACAGGGTTCCACCCTGAGATGACTGGTCGTGAAAACATTTTCATGAATGGTTCTATCATGGGTATGAACAAGGCAGAGATTAAAAGTAAATTTGATGAAATCGTAGACTTTGCTGGCGTAGCAAAATATGTCGACACACCCGTTAAACGCTACTCTTCAGGTATGATTGTACGTCTTGGCTTCGCTATTGCTGCCCATCTGGAACCTGAAATTCTAGTTGTAGACGAAGTATTGGCAGTTGGCGATGCGGAGTTCCAGAAAAAAGCGATTGGCAAGATGCAGGACATATCACAGGGAAGTGGACGAACTGTGCTCTTTGTGAGTCACAACTTGGATTCCATGCTGAACCTTTGTAAGAATGGCATGTTGCTTGAAAATGGAAAGATAAAGTTTACCAGTAATATTAAAGAGACGGTTTCTGAGTATATTAACAGCAACAAAAGCGACACCTCATTTTCACAGACTGAAGAAGAAGCCCGAGGCATACTCTATATCTCATCTATGAGACTTCTTGGGAACAAAGAGCAACAACGAGGTCTTTTTGCTTTTGACGATGGAGTTAAAATGGAGATAAAACTCCAGAAGAAGAAAAACACGACAGTAGATAAAGATGCTGTGTTCTCTGTCCAGATTATGACGATTAATCATACCTTAATCTGCATAAACGAGATTCATGTCGGTGACTTTGAAGGTGAAAAGACTTTTGTTCTCCAGTATGAGCCAAACGTATTACTGCCTAATAAGTATGTGGTTAAGATAGACGCATATATCCCCAACATCAAATATTATGACCGTCAAGAGACATGCGTCTTTACTATATACGATACAGGAACCCCATTCTTAAAGTATCCAGGAACCAATAATGGCTTCATACTGATGCATCCGACAATTACATGTGAATAGATAAGATTTTTTACAAAACAGACAGAACCATGCGCGTATTATACGATCATCAGGCTTTTACCCTACAGAAATATGGTGGAGTTTCCCGTTGTTTCGTAGAGTTATATAAAAACTTGTCGAAGGAGGTTAATGCGCAGATTCTGGTACATGAGTGTGACAACGTATATTTAAATGCAATTGGGTTCCATCCTAAAGGCTACCATTTTCGTCATTTTATCTGCCCCTGGCATTTCCCTGGCAAATACCGATTGCACATCATGGCAGACATATTCCGAAAACACAAGTTTTATCCTGATTATAACATAAATTATGTATTTGAAGAACTAGGCAAAGGGGATTTCGACATTTTCCATCCAACCTACTATAGCGATTATTTCCTGCCCTATCTTAACGGAAAGCCTTTCGTGCTTACCATTCACGACATGATTCCGGAACTGTATCCACAGTATTACGGGCAAGACGACTTTCAGATTGTTATGAAGCGAAAACTTGCGCCATTAGCAGAAGCAATTATTGCGGTCAGTGAGAATACGAAGCAGGATATTATCCGGATTTTAGGCATACCTAAAGAGAAAATACATGTGATCTACCATGGTAGTTCTCTGTCTAAAGTGAAAGAGACCTCAAGACCATTCCCCTATCCATATATACTCTATGTTGGTGCCAGATGGACATATAAGAATTTTATCCCCTTCGTCAAAAGTATTGCTCCAATACTAAAAAGGCGTAAAGACCTGTATGTTATATGTACAAGTTCTGATTTTGTTTATGAGGAGAATGCTCTTTTTGAAGAATTGGGTATTGAAAATCGTATTATCCATCAATGGATAGAAAACGACGATGATTTGTACGCACTTTATCATCATGCATTATGTTTTGTCTATCCTAGCGAATACGAAGGATTTGGCATTCCAATTTTAGAAGCTTATCAAGCTGATTGTCCTGTTATTCTGAATAGACGAAGTTGTTTCCCAGAAATCGCAAATGATGCAGCCCTCTATTTTGACATGGACGCTAATCACAACAACCTTGCTGAGATTATGGATTCTTTTTTGGAAATGAATAGAAACGATAAAGAAGTTCTTTTGAAAAAGCAACGTCAGCGTCTATCTATCTTTTCTTGGAAGCAAAGTGCCAAGCAATTAACAAAAGTTTATCACTCTATAATATAAACTATATGACTCTTATAAGTATGAGAAGAAACAAGATTATATATAGTTTATCATCACGAGGGTTGTATTCTGAACTGTTCAACCTTTGTCTCGCAAAAGTCTACGCACAGCAGAAGGGGCTGATGCTCCAGATTAACACATGGCTATGGAATGCCCTTATCAATAGAGGCTGGCTAGACTATTTCGAGCCAACATTGGTGTGTTCAAATAATCCTTTTTCAGCACAAGACAAAGTATATACGAATGAAAGACCATGGATTGGCAAGATCTATTATAAGCCAAAGGAATTCTTCACATTTTATTACAGACTTTGCCTCAACAAGCTATATCACATAATGTACCCTCATCATCTTCTGACAAAGGACATTTTTGAGGACATGCGCTCTAAAGAGTTTATTCATGGGGTTCTTGGGAAAGACGCTTTCTTCCTCATGGCATCCTCATTCAAACAGATGTACATATTAAACAAAAACACCAAAGATAACCTCAGACAAAGAATAGATGAGTTGAAACTTCCAAAAGACTATATCGGTGTTCATATAAGACGAGGAGATAAAATAACATCAAAAGAGATGCAGGAAATGCATCTTGATCTCTACGTTAACACCATCATAAACTATAAAGGCATTAGCTCAAACGTGTATATTGCTACAGACGACACAAGTATCATAAATGTAATAAAAGAGAAATTATGTCTTAACGGCTTTAACATCTTTTACAACAGTTTAAATCGAAGTACAGGTTTTAACGAGGCTGTTTTTAATCATTCTTCCAAACAGGAAAGGCGAGAAGAGACTATAAATGTATTATTGGACATGGAGGTTCTTATACACTCTGATTTCTTCATTGGGACATACACTTCTAATCTCAGTCGTGTTGTTCCTTTCTTCTTAGGTTTAGACAAATGCATCAGCCTTGATAACGACTGGAATATCATTAACAGCATGAACGGAATGTAAGTAGCATGAAATATTCTATTATTACTATCAACTACAACAACAAGGATGGTTTAGAAAAAACCATCCAAAGTATTCTTGGCCAGACCTATAAGGACCTTGAGTATATTATTATTGACGGAGGATCTACTGATGGGAGTGTGGATATTATCAAGCAAAATGCCAACTATATAGACTATTGGGTATCCGAGTCTGACGGTGGTAGATATCCCGCCATGAACAAAGGCATTAAACTGGCAACCGGTGAGTACCTGAACTTTATGAACTCTGGTGATACATTTCACTCATCAACAGTATTAGAAGATGTTGCCAAGATGAATTTCACTGAAGACATTATAACTGGAGGCTTTTACGATCAGGAAAAAGGAGTCAAGCATATCATCAAGCCACAAGAGGTGACGCTCCTAACCATGCTAAAAAACACCTTCAACCATCAGGCCACTTTCATCAAAAGACAATTATTTGACAAAAGACTGTATGATGAGAACTATATCATACAGTCTGATGCTAAATTTAATTATCAGTCTATCATCTACGACAACTGCTCTGTCAGGATAATCGATTATATCGTTGCCAATTATGACTTCAATGGTATTAGTTCAAATCTTGCTCTCGTAGACAAAGAATGGGACCAGCTGTTGGAAGAACTATTCCCGAAACGGATTTTGCAAGACTATCAGCGTACGATGTTTACCCCAAGTGAGATTCCCATTGTAGGACTATTGCCAGAGCTGAAGGACACGCCCACTATTCAACGATGGGTCTATCATTTTGCAAAATTCTTATTGAAATGTAAACATCTGATGAAATGAGACTATTGTTTGTTATAGATAAAATGAATAATTATGCAGGCATTGAGCGAATCCTTTCCTGCAAGATGAACTATATCTCAGAACAAACGACTCATCAAATATTTCTCACCACTTACGAACAGCAATCCGAGAATTTACCTTTCCGACTTAGCGAAAAAATAGCATATCACCCTATAAATGCTACGATGCCACAATGGGGGAAACCGAATACTCTTGGATGGATGAAGGCATATCTTCATGCACGTTGTCACTTTAAGCAGCAGTTCAAGCAGCTAATTAAAGATATCAAGCCAGATATTGTTATCTGCACTGTCTATTCCTTCCAAGTACTTGATATTGTTATAAAATCGAGCTACAGTCAGGGAATTAAGACCATAATGGAGTCCCACACAAAGGGAGAGACAGTAACATTTGCCAACAAAGCGAGATATAATCCCCTCCTCCATCGTTTGTTCTGCTTATGGGACCAACATATTATGAAAAGTCTGAGGCAGTGCCAATGCGTTGTCACCTTAACAAAACAGGATATGCCTTTTTGGCAACCCTATGCACCACGTATAGAGGTTATTCCCAACATGCTTACTATCACAACACCCAAGGAAGTAAACTATGAGTCGAAGCGTGTTATCTCTGCAGGCAGATACATGACAGAAAAGGGCTTCGATAGGTTACTAAAGGTGTGGAGTCTTATTAATAAGCAATTCTACGATTGGCATTTGTATATTTTCGGAAATGGAGACAGGTCTGCCTACCAAAGAATCGCTGAGCACATGCAGTTATGCAATACTGTTCATCTTATGCCTGCCACAAAAGATATTGCAGAAGAGTTTTCTAAAAGTTCCATTTATGTCATGAGTTCAAGGTATGAGGGATTTGGCCTTGTCTTGGCCGAGGCCATGAGTTGTGGTCTACCTTGTGTGTCTTTCGACTGTCCCTATGGCCCTCGTGAGATCATCAGAAATGGAGAAGACGGTTTTCTTGTTGAGGATGGAAACATTGATGAGTTGGCACAGAAACTCAAACAACTCATGTCCGACAAGGAACTTAGAAAGACAATGGGAGCAAAAGCTGCTATGAATATCACCCGCTACAAGCCAGATAACATAATGGCTCAGTGGATAAAACTATTTCAAAGTATATAGACAAACATGGACATCAGCGTTATCATACCAATATATAATGTCGAGCAATATCTAAGACGATGCCTTGACAGCGTATTACGTCAGAAGGATGTTTCTATGGAGATTATCCTTGTTGATGATGGCTCAACAGATTCCTCCGGAAAGATTTGTGACGAATATGCCACCAAGCACGCTGAGGTCAAATGTATCCATACGCCCAATGCCGGCCCATCTACAGCAAAAAATAAAGGTTATGACATTGCTACAGGCAATTATATCGCTTTTATTGACAGCGACGATGAAATCAAGGAAGATATGTTCTGCGTAATGCTGCAATCTGGATATAAACACAATGCCGATATCGTCTGCTGTAACTATATACAAATTGACGAGAATGGAAAGCTCTCACACACAAAGCATACAGATCAAGAATATGTCCTCAATCAGGATGAAGCACTAAAAGCTATCCTTATCAAGGACAAAATATACTCCCAATGCTGGACAAAAATATACAAGAGAGCTACGATGCAGAGCTATAATGTCAGGAATACTGAAGGCCTAAAGACAGAGGAGGATTTCATCTATAATATTCAGGCTTTCGCCTGTAGTAAAACGGTCAGCATTGTCGACAAGCCTCTCTATATCTATACGCACCGTTCAAAATCACTTTCCAAGGATTACTTTAGAGGACATATCAGCCAATACATAGACAATCGTATACTTCGTCTCGAACTCGTTGATGACATCATTCAGAAGAATTTTCCTCATCTTCAGGAATACAGCAATTATCATTGCATCTTCTATTACAACGAGTTGATAGGCAGAGTTTGTCTTTTCCCCAAGATGTATCATGACCCAAGGGTGCACAAAGTATTTTCCTATATCAAAAAACACTCAGATATCCTGATGACTTATCACAGGAAGTTAGGCTTTAGTAAAACTGGGGCCAGACTAATCCTATATCTCCCAGTCACACTATACCTTCATTATAGACATTGGAAAAGTGTAAGATGATGACACAAATAATAAGAAAGATATCAAATAAAGTACAACATATCTGCAATAAGATATCTGGTGAGGTGTTTGAGAAAAAATATCCTCTGTTAAATCCTTATCTACGCAGGAAGGCAATGCAAGAAGGAGCATTAGGCGTGGTACTGATGCTTCATAGGGTTGCAGAATATGATCCGTCAAGACTTGTTCCCAATGAGGATTTAAAAGTATCTCCTCTGTTTCTTCAAAAGGCAATCGAGAAATACAGAAAGGCAGGCTTCGCTTTTCTTTCTCTTGACGAAGTATATGATGTTCTCAAAGGAAAGACCGTCATTGACAAACCTTTTGTCGCATTTACTTTAGATGACGGATATTTAGACAATTACACAATAGCATATCCCATCTTTAAACAGGCCAATGTCCCTTTCTGTATATTCGTTGCTACAGACTTTCCTGACAGGCGAGCCATCTTGTGGTGGATAACGATAGAAGATTTGATCTTGGCGAACAGCATTATTAAATTATCAGATGGTTCAACCTATATCTGTCAAACCTACCAACAGAAATGGGATACATTCAGGCTTCTAAGAGAGAAAATTCTAAAACTTGATCAAAAAGATTTGCTGTCATCCTTGCAAACACTTTTTGCCAACTACCCAATAGACTGGCTTGAACCCATACAAAAAATGTCTATGTCATGGGAGAACATCAAAGAATTAGGTAATGAACCACTATGCACCATCGGAGGGCACACAATGAGCCATCCATCTTTTGCTCCCCTTGCACTAGAAGATATTAAGACAGAGATCGACGGAGGAATCAAAAGACTGCAGTCTGTCATCAATTATGATATCCATCATTTTGCATATCCCTATGGTTCTATTAAGGAAGATGGGGAGAGGGAATACGAGTTCCTCAAATCATTTGACTTCAAGATAGCATTGGTATCATTTGGAGGAGTCATCACCCATGATGACATCAACAACCTCACACATCTACCAAGATTCATGCTACGCAGATAACTTACGTTTCCAATATTGAATTTTCCAATATAGACGTTTGTTGTAGAATTCAATACACCTATATTTTAATTCGATAATCCAAGATCTGTAGATTTTCCCTTCTGTAACAGATGTTTCTACGCTATCATATTTCTTCTTATATTCATAGTCACCACCACCCAGATAAAACATTGTTTTACCTTTTGATATTAATTTTTCCAAGACCATCTCATATGCCATCATGCCTGGTGAATATTTTGATAGTTCCATGTCATATGTCAAATTCTCTAAATATGTTATGGGACATTGTTCACAAGTCAGTATCATTGCAGCAATTTTCTCTCCCAAAAAAAGGATATAGATATTTGATACATGATATCTATCTAAGTATTCTTTCCATGTCAGATTGTATCGAACATGATGAGTTTTCTGCTTCATTTCAAAATACGCAGAAACGATCTCATCAGTAACACCTTCATTTTGATATTCAGCCATAGTCACCGTACCATATTCAGCCTCTGCTTTCTTCATTTTTCGACTCATTGTGTTCCGACTTTTTGAGGACACACGACCTTTCAGTTCTTCGTACGTTTCAGGTAAACAAACATGATAATGCTTCTTTGCGATATAAATTCTATCAGATATTGCATTATAAAATGAAATATATTCTATTTGTTTGTATTGTTTGAATATATAATTAGAAATCTCGTCAAGCTCATTCCCAGTCACAGTCATCATCCAAACATCAAGAATCGCATATTTATCGAGTAATTGCACTTCCAAATAATAATCACACTTCACATTTGATATATGCAAAATTATATAATTATTACAAAAAAGATCTGCTCTATTATATATAAAATCAGGCTCTATTCTATATTTATTAGAATAATTATCAAATTGTTCAACCATTATTATAGACTTATGTTAATCGTTAATTTTTAAAATACGACAAATCCCTTCCCAAAACAACAATCTAACTTTATCAAAAAAAACCGCTAATGTAAAATAAATCAATATTAGCATTGTTGTATTAACGAAGAAAGGAAATGTAGTTTCTTGTTCAAACCAATTATGTATTACTTCAGTATAATATGAATGAAATAAGAACGGTGAGCAATGTAAAATATATACAGAAAAGCAGGACGAAGAAACGCAATTTATAAATCTACTACTAAAAGAAAACTTTGTAAAGAAAAGAAAGAAATACAACGAGCTTATTATAACAAGAGGTGACGAATATTGAAATAGAATAGTACCTCCTTTCCCAAATAAGTATGTTAGTGAAAGCGAACAGAATACTGTAAATAAAGAAAACATAATGTACAAAGCAAAATCTGTTCTAGGATGGAACTTTATATATTTATTGGGGTAAAGTCTAATATATCGAGCCAAAAGATATAGCCCCATAAAAGATAAAGGAGAATAACCACTAGAAAACCAACCACCGCTATTATAAAAACCATAAATTGTCTGAAGAATATAAAATACAACTAAAAAACTTTTTAATTGATATTTGGTACAATAATCAGTAAAAGTATTTAGTATTGGAGCAAAAATATATAGAATAATATAAGATCTAATAAACCAATAGGTTCCACATTTAAAAAGTAGCAGTTCTATCCATTTTTCATAACTCATAGTATCTGCCAAACCTACAGAAAACAATAATACATATAAAACGACACATATGAAAAGGACTTGATAAACCAAAGCCCAAAACCGTATTGCTTTCACCCGAATACCATACCAACCAGAAATCAAGACAAAGACATTTACACAAATTTCCGAAAATGATTCACACACACTTCTTAAAAAAGAACTTCCTAAGTTTGACATTATTTCCTCTTGTGATGGAGCTCCCAAAGAAGTATAACATGCATGAGCGACCAAAACAAGAAACATTGAAACAATTCTCAATAATTCAATATTCGAATCACGTCTTTTGACATTCGAGAATAAAAAACTCAAATTTTCCATTATACTTAAATTTAATAATCAATAAAGCATATTATCCAATATATAATAGAATAAATCGGAAATGATAATACGCCTCAAAAATGTAACAATCCTGATATTCTGAGATAATTCGCACTTTTCTAAGATAAAACAAAACTATATCCAATGTATGAGCTTGCCTATCAATTTTGCGCTCATAACAGAAATTGATGAAGGCAAGTTACCTATAACATAAAAACACAGATTAAATAATAAGTACCGTCTAAAACGTAATATTTCGCCCAAAGAAGCAGGATGTTTCAAATCTGCAGCTATTTCCTTATCTGTTAACCGTTCAGAAAAACGATTACGATGACGTAAGGCAACACATACTGCACGAAACTTATGCTTCATAACTCGTGCACAATGGACGTCATAGAAAGACCGTTTTTTTAAACGCCTGCTCCGCTCTGTCATAATTGCGTCACCTTTAAATCTTTCACGAATTTGCCAAACAGGTATAACGTCTCGAATCTCATATCCCATCAAAGATCCTTTATGAATTACATAGTTATATGTTATATTAGGAAGAAGAACAGCCGTATTTACACAAGAGTAATAATCTGAAAGAAACAAAGAGTCCTCACTTGTTCTAATTGAAAAGAGTAAATTATTCTTTTTAAGGAAATCCAAAGAAAAAAGAATATTTGTAGATGTAACTGTAACGTTCCATCGTAGATTTGCACACACGATATTTGCGAATGCATCCTTACCTTCAATAACCTTGTGAGACTCATATGTAAATGCTGGGGTAATTTCGCCTGTTTCATAATTAACGCATCTCATAGACGCAAGAACCACATCTGCGCTATTTTTTTCAGCTTCTTCCAACATTAATTCAATTGTATTTGGCTCAATATAATCATCAGAATCAAGAAAAAAGATATACTTTCCTGTTGCACTATTAATGGCTGCATTTCGAGCTTCACCCAACCCTCTATTAATGGGCTGTTTAACCACTTTAATATAATTTCCACATGAATGATTATTCTGTAGTTCATATACAATATCCATTGATTTGTCTTGTCCACAATCATCAATTATCAAAACCTCCAAATTTTGATATGTTTGATTAAATACAGAGACAATACATTTTTCAATGAATGGTTCTACATTATATACAGGTATTCCTATTGATACCAAGGGCTGTTGTGAACAATTTTTCATTATTAATAAAAATGAATTATACACTAAATCTCTGCAAACTTACACTTTTTTTTTTATTTATAAAACAATCTCTCTATAAAAAAAATAAAAATTACTTAAATTTATGCTTTCCGCCTATAACGAAGGATATTATGCCTCTTATATAGCAGCACAAGAACACTTTAATTTTATAAAACTTATACTAATTATATTGAATAAACATTTTCCAATAAAAAAAATATATTATCTTTGCAATATGAAAATTTGGAACAGAGATTTTATTGAAGAGACTTCTAAATATAGGTCAGCGATTATGGGGCTATCTATGTTATCCATTATGCTGTTTCATCAATATTTCACTAGTTCTTTTCCCTTTAACATATTTCACAACATCGGCTTTTGGGGAGTTGACATTTTCTTATTCCTATCTGGAATGGGATTAGTAAACTCAATAAGAAAAAACACCACAAACGTCTTTTATAAAAGAAGATTCAAAAGATTAATACCAAGTTGTATTATTTGCGGTATTACTAAACTCACAGTATTTATATTACTCGGTTCATCTGTTCAAATTTTAAAAGAAGGGCTAAACATAGGTATTTGGTCTCTTGCAAGCTTAGATTTATGGTTTATTCATACAATCATTATTTTATATATAATTTCTCCGTTATTATACAGACTCCTTCTAAAATGGCCTTATTTAACTATTTCTATAATACTAACAGCATTTATCATAAATGGACTAACAGTTAGACCAATGGTAGGTTTTAAATGGTTGTCACTTCAAGGAATTATATCATGGACTATAGAACGACTACCGGTTTTCACTGCAGGAATGTTTATGTCAATTAAACACAAAGAGAGGCACTTCACATATTTTGTTTCAATATGTTTACTCATTATTGCTTTAATACTAAATCTTCAAGAGAAAACAAATCTTTCTTTCCACGGAATTCAAGCTTGTCAAATGTTAGCACTAACAATTAGTATGCCAGCATTAATCATTCTTTGTACTTTTATAATAACCATAATACCAAACTCAATATACAAAGTGGTAGTTTTTTTAGGCACATACTCTTTGGAACTATACCTAACACATGAGTTCATCTTTTGGACTATCAAGATATCTTGTAAGGATGTTAATCCCATCATACTATTACTCATTAGTTTCATATTATCATGTATCGCAGCTTACCTATGCAAGGTATACGCAAATAAATTAACAAAACAATATGATTTATAATTATAAAAAAATAATCTTTATTATTGCCACTTTATCTTGTACTGGAATATCATATTTGTTTCTCTGGAAAAAATTATATTCATATTACTCCCCAGCTAATGAGAGGAGTATATATTATACAAGGAAGCATAAAAATGACACTCTTCGTATAGCATATATAGGCGACAGCTGGGCTTATGGTCACAAGTATCACACTTGTCAACTAGCCACTATAATTGAAAATTGCTTGCATTGTCCAGTCACAATAGAATCATACGGAATTGGCGGATTAACAAGTAAAGAAATATATCACGCTCTTTTTGAAATCGATAATTTTAAACGTTTCATAGAAAAAGGATATGATTATTGTTATATTTCCGCAGGCATTAATGACGCCAACAAAAAAATGAGTTCATTATACTACAAAGAAAGCATGGATTGTATTATCCGTTTTATGATAGCCAATCATATTCATCCTCTCATACAAGAAATACCAGATTATAATATTCAAAGAGCTTTTGAAAGACAAACTACAAAAAAGAAACTCATCAGACGAGTTTCAATGGTAGTAAATGGAACTAAGCTAGATTGCAAGCAACAGTTCAGAGATGCTCTAAATGAACTAATCAAAGCAAAAGAGTATCAGAATAAAGTTACCGTTATTCGATACAAATCATGGAATAATAATTACGAGAAAGACTTACGTGAACTTTACATTGAGGATCAAATGCACTTGAATGACAAAGGATATGCAGTACTTGATTCTGTCATCGCCAATGAGATAATAAACAGATTTCAAAACTATAACTAACCCTTTTCGATAAATTCTTCATATAAGCCCACAGGACCTAAATGCCATAGTTTAGTTTGTTCATTCTCTAATCTGTGGTAAGTTGAAGAATTATAGAACTTTCTCAAACCATCAAGTAACGAACAGCCATGGTTTTGAACATATTGCTCTACAACCGCAGAAACTTTTCCCGGCAGAAGTAGATACAAATTCTTATCTGTTATCTCTGGTATCATAGCTTAACCTCCTTATTTCTTTAGCTTCATTTTATTTCCAAAACTCTGCAA
>OCTW011535687.1_pt1 | contig 13831 bp, 10 predicted proteins | sample 1539671 | NCBI WGS metagenome assembly OCTW01 (sample SAMN02144230, study PRJEB22623) | gut metagenome | biome: sheep rumen | host: Ovis aries | place: New Zealand | reverse complement strand
AGGGCAAAATCGACTGCATTATTAGTCATTACACCATTTAATGTATGATAATATACACCACCTAAAACACCACTACCATTAATGATAATAGTTGATGAAGCAACATTCAATGTAAATGCACTAGGTAATGTTGTATTACTATAAATTGTTAGGTTATTAGTTGCAGATGTTGTAATATTTGCCGATAACTCAACACTTAATGTAACATTTTCATCTATTGTAATTTCACTATCACCAAGTAAAGCAAAATCACCATTGATAGATACTTTCTTATAAGTTCCACCTGTAAAATCAGTTGTTTCACTTGTTGTTGAAGCAATAGGTGTATCGTTTGCTTTGATAACCATTGTAAATGTTACATCAGTAATATTATTATCAAACATAGCATAGAAATTACAAGTGAAAGTATTTTTATTAGATAGTTCAAATGTTAATACGCTAGTCTTTTCAATAGTATATGAGCCAAAATCAACGCTACCTAATTGTGTTGGTAGTGTCTTACTTGTATTTACACTATTAGATACTAACTTATTGTTAGTGAAATCAAACCTATATACATCATTAAAAGTCTTTGGTAGGGCATAATCAGTAACAAATTGTTTAGTTGCACCATCACTATTTGTCATATACTTTTGATTAATAGGTGTAGGATTACTAGAATTTTCTTCACTAATATCATAAGTTGCATATCGTGATTTAGCAACACTTGTTGTTCCTATTAATATTTCATTTAGTTCGGCAACAACCCCGTTAAAATCAACTTGTAGGTTATGATAAATATTACCTCTCTTGTAGTAAATATCTACTATCTTACCACCGACAATACTTGCTAAAATATTTGGTGTTGTTCCACTAGGTATTAGATTTTCATCATAATTACCCTGTATTAAACCCATTTCAGTATTAGAAGCAGTTTCAACAGTTGGTATTTCAATAGTGTCCCAAGTATTATTTACATTGTATCTACAAGTGTATGATTTATCAGTTCCACCTGTAATAGTCCAAGTCCATATAATAACATCACCATTTCTAGCAGTTAAACCCCAAGTAGTCATTAATTGATTTAATAATGCAGTTGTAGGTTGATTTGGTGATGTATAACTACCACAATATCTAAATGATGTAAGTAATTGATTATTAATATCTATTACATCTTGTTTTAATTGTGTAATATCACCCGTATTAGTTGTTACATTAGTAAAGTTTTCTGCAACCCTTTGATTTAAGTAATTAAGGGCTAGTCTTACATTATCAGTTTTAATGTTACTACCATTTGCTATACTAACTTGAATAAGTGAATCAGTTTTATCTTGTTTTAATAACATATTTGCAAGTAAACTATTTACGTTAGCAATTAATGTAGACATATCAGTATCTTCTTCAATACCACTATCTACCATATTTGTTGCTCTAACAATGTTAAGCTCGAAATTGTTTGATGTAATATTTCCTACTACCTCATTTGTTGCAACACCATTAGTTATTGTAGTCTTTAATGCTACAACATTAATACAATATGTTTGTGTGCCATAGTATAATGTAAATTCCTTTGGCATTTTTCTTTCGTATAAAGTATATAACTTGTTATCAATAACAACATTATCTTTAACAAAAGTAAAGTAATATGGATTGCCTACCTTTTGGCTTCCATTTGCAAGTGTGTAATACATACCCATAACAACATTATTAGAATAATCTACGTTTTCTAGATCAGTTTGATTTTCTAAAATATTGCTAGGCACATATACATTTAGTAGTGTATCATTATAAGAATATTGATTTAATTGAAAACCACAACTTAATGATAATACGCTACCATCATCATTTAAAATAATCTTAATTGTTTTCATTTGTGCTTCGCACCACCTTTCTATTTTAATTTTAACATAATTATAAAAAAATAAAACCACTAATTAAAGTGGCTCTATTCTACATCATCTAATTGTTTTCTATTAGTAATTGCTTGTGATTTATTATAACCATTAAATATTACTAACCAATTATTATTGCCTTTATCATAATTCTTACCAATAATGATAGGGTAGTTTCCAATAGTATTAGGCTTTCTTACGATAGCAAACGCAACACTATTATTCTTGCTAGTAGTATCAACATCACTAACACTTTCTACATCTAAATAGATTAAGTAGCCGTTTTGGTTTTGGCTTATTGTTAGCATATCACCCATAGATAATGCTTCACTCTTAAATAAGATATTTTCTTCTAGGACATAATCTGCACTAAACTTATTTATCTCTTTATTTAAGAATACAATATAAAATTCATCACTAGCATAACTATTGTCCCACATCATATTACCAAGTATAAATCTATCACTACTTGTTGTTAGTTGTATGTTATAGTTAAATGATAACTGCTCTCTATTGTCTTTGGCAACGATGAAGCCATCATAATTTGATTTATATTGATTTAAGGCATTAGTTATTGCAGTAGCATTATTAGATGTATTTAAAGTGTAATCAGCACCAATTATACTACTACCATATACATTGTGATAGAAAGTAATATTAGGTAGATTTGTTTCAGTTATTTCAGGTAGTTGGTTTACGAAATCTCGTTTAGACATACCACTTATACTAGGTAAATCTTTTAATATAACGAAATCCATTAAATCAGCTCTACCGAAAACATCTACATATCTTACATAATCTTTTGTTTTATACGCTTGTGAATAATCAGTTCCGTTGATATGGTTTAATAATGAGAAAATATTTAAAGCCCATTTTAGAGTATTTTGGGTATCAGTTAGTTTCTCACCACAACTATAATTATCTTGACAATCCCATTCTAGCGTATATGTATTTTTAGATGTATATGTATTGATAGGTAATAAGTTCATATATAATGATGTATTAGAATCAGTATTATATGTTTTATCACCATCACCCTTAAAGAAAGTAAGTGCATATTTAGTAGGTGTAGACATTCTAAACATATCTTGTATAGCATTACTCTCTAGCATAGATAATCTAATACCATTAGGCTCATCACCTAAAACTATGTAATCATCAAATGATATTTCCCTATTTACAATATTTCTCTCACTTATCTCATAAAATCTAGGCTCACTAGGTATACCTATGATTTGTGATAATCTATTGAAATCTTTTGTATAGGTTACTTTTTCTTCAATGTGGTTTGAATAATATACTCTCTCTATCTTACTTGCGTAATATATGTTATTGTCTATCTTATATAAAGTTCCCTCTTGTGTTAGTCCATCAATACCATCAACCCAATTATTAATTTGGTATGTATCATTTCCTGTTCTAATTAATTTGCCATAAGTATTTAAACCGAAAGCATCACTAGATATTAATTTATCTTGTTGTTGATTAAATTGTGTATGTATAGGGTATTTATCTAAATCACTATTCAATAGATATTTTCTAATATCAGGTCTAGTTGTTGTTATTCTTACACTATCTTTTGTTCGATATGTAATCTTAAAGCAATACTCATTTACTTGCACTGCTCTTGTTTGCACTGCCGATAAGCCGTATGCTCTACCAATAATATTTTTCATAGAATAAGCACACTCTACACCTGTTGGTTGTGGCTCAACATATTGCATACCCTCAATTAAATTAGTTCCTAGATGGTAATAAATAGCATTTGCTTTATTTGGTAAATCACCACCAAAATTAAGCACTCTATAAATGTTATATTCAAACAAGTAGCGTGTTATATCTTGTTCTACATTACTGCTATTAATAACACTTAAACTTAATACCTCTAACATAGGGTATTTTGTTTTTAGTTTGACAACATCATTATAAACTAAACCATCTTCACTTTCGCTAGATGTATGTAAATATTCAGTAATACTATTTCCTAGATTAAAGTAGTTTGTTACATAAGATGTTAAAGCTGATACATACTCTTGTGCGAATTTAGAGTGAAATATAGTATTATTAGTTCCTCTTAAAGTCTTTATTTCAGGGCTTCCATATCTTAACCAAGATACCAAGAATTGCCCTGTCATAACACCATCTTCATCAGTAACAACTGATACAATAGGTTTAGCGTGAATATATTTACCTATCTCACTAAATACTTCCCATAAGTTCTTTCCATTGAAATCACTTTCGTTTAGTTTAGTTTGTTTAAGCAGAGTCTTATCACTCTCACTAACAATGAAAGGAAGCATAGTATCATAGTAAGCCACACCATTGGATTTACGCAAGGGTAAGCCTACTATTTGAGATTTTTGAAATAAATAGTAGGCATCAGTTTGGTCGGCTTCCTTAAATAGATTTATTAATAAATCGTTAGGATCATACACATTAATTTTAAAGCTCATATCGAAATCATAATTTTGCTCTAAATAAGTGAAATCACCGAGTTGCCCTGAATTTTCATACTCATAGCCTGTTACGATAGGGTAAACCCAACCACTTGTTTGCATTTTGTGTCTAGTAAAACTAAATGTATATTGATGATTAGGTTGTATTGCTAACGTTACTTGCCTATTCTTAATCTCACCATTAACGATAACATCATCACTATAATTGCTTCTTGCAACTATTGTATATGGTGTAACATCTGCCATATTTAAACCACTTACAATATGGTTTCCATTTTGTTCTTCCCCTTTCCATAGTTTACTTTCTACATTATTATAATATTTTGCATATTTAGATGGGTATGATGTAATAGTTGTTTCGGTGTATTGATTAGTAACAACATCTAAATCAGTAATTTTTAAATCGACGGGTAGAAAACCTGCTAAACCATAGTTTCTAGTGTTTGGTATACCATAATAACATAGTATTGTAGGCATAGTAAATGAAAATGTATTATTGTCATTAGCATCATATAAAATGTTCTTATTAGTATTTTTAAGTGTAAAGAAATTAGGATTCCAATCCATAGTTGCAGGATTACTTTCACTTAAAGTTCCCTGTGGGTATGATAAAATTGTTTCTACCCAACGATACATATAACCACTATACATTCTAGGTGAGCCACCAAAATTTCTATTACTAGGGGGGTAATATGGATTTTCGACATTTGCATTTTTTATATTTAATGTTACCTTTTCAGTTAAATCTACGCTTTGTGTTGTTGTTACAACATTTTGTAGTTTATAAGTAACTGCCATATTATCAACAGGTCTAGTTTGTGCTATTACACCAACATCTATTAATGATAGAGTATGTGTATAATATTCTTCTGCAAGATTAGGTTGTTCTACATCATCTTGTTGTAGTGCATAATCATAAACCTTTTCCATTTCTTCACTATCAGTGTAATTATATTGTGTAAGTCTTACTCTAAACATAGATGTAGGCTCAAACTCTTTCTTAAATGGTAAACCCTCTAATGTAATATTCATTGTTTTAAGGGTATCATCTAAATTTAGGCTTTGTCCTACACCCATTTGAACGTATTTAGAAAAATCATAAAATTGTTCTTCGTGTGTCCCATCATTTGCATTTTGTTTTAATAATTTAATTTCAATGTTTATATTTCCGTATTCCATATTATCTTAATCTCCCTGTTGTTAAATTTACATTGGCTCTTGAACGAGCATAATTAATTTCGTTTTCGAGCTTAAATGTTTCGATTTGATATTCTCTCTCTCTACCTGCATATTTAAAGGCTTTTGATGTAACACTAGTAGTGAAAGCCATAGCACCACCAACTAATGCACCAACCCAACCACCACGAGAGCCATACCAAGTTCCCATAGCAGTTGCAGTTAATACATCACTTACATCGTGTCTTGCTTCTACATCTCGTTGCATTATATCGGCTAGGTTTTTATCACCTGTTGTTCCTGCAACATCACCTAGAGCATAGTTAGTAGAAGCCTTAATTACTGCTATACCAACTGCTACCCCGTGTGTTGCATTAATAAATAGCATACGCTTGTTTAATTTGCTTTTAGGTTTAGTTTCTAGTTCTTGTTCTTCTTGTTCTTCTTTTGGTGATTTATCAGGTGTCTTTTCAGTTGTATCACTAACACTTGTAACACCCTCACCTCTAACAACAACTGTTATTTGTCTTTGTTCTTGTTTCAAGAAAGCCATAAACTACCACCCCTTTGCATATTGATTTAAACTTAAAATTACATTAATGAAATCACTATTTGCAACCTCTACCTTATAGCCACTAATAACCATTTTAGTAACTAGCCATTCTTCTTGTAATACATCATCATTATCATAGTAGTATGAACGTTCGGCAATATAAATCGGTATGTTTACATCACCAACACCTGTTGATGTTCCGTTAAATGCAGTTGTAGGCTCGGTAGCACTATATCTATTAGCGTTTTGTTTTCTTACGGCTCTATCTATCGCAACAAGTGTCTTATCGTATTTATTAGCCCAAAATGATATTGTAGTTGCTCTTGTTAGATTTGTAATCATTGTAGCACTTATATTAGGTTTATCTTGTGATATATTAGGCTTTGATGTAAATACATAGTTTGTAGTCATTTTAGCAAACGGCACACTCTTATATTCACCACTTGCATTTAATGATATTTTAAAACCTAAATCAGTATATGTATCTGCACCATTAATATATGATATTGTAAAATCTACACTTAATACTAATGTTCTACCTAATGCACTTGTAAATGGCTCGGTTTCATAATTTACCTCACCAACATTAATATAAATTGTTAAATTATCTTGCTCTTTATTAAGATATGTTAAGGCTTTACCTAGTAGTTCATCTCTAATAATATTGATATGATTTTCTATAATCTCGGCTTTATCTTGATTACATATAATAGTGGCTCTTGCACTAACACTACCCATATCTAAATCACTACTTGCAGTAAGATTTATTTTTGTTTTCTCAATTAAAGCATAAGTCCTAGATGTATCACCTCTTGATTCTAGCCATCTATCTAAATTAGGAAAATTATAGTCATCATTCTCGAATAAAGAATTTTCCTTTAAATCGAGCTTATACTCGTATGTGTATAGTTTGATATAATCTACTACATCAACTTGTTTTTGTGTTTGTTGATACTCATTTATTTCAGTAATATCATACCTCTTACTTAACCACATATTATTAAATATCTCTTTAATATCATAAGTTGAAAACTCGGTTTTATTCACTCTTAACACCTACCTTTCTATCAAATGCTCTTTTTAATGAAGCATAATCTCTTAACTCATTTCTAGCGTTGTAAATAAAGTTCCCTTTTTCCATTCTCGGCTCTCTCACTTTCTTAAAATCATCACTAAAATATATATTCTCTACAACATCTTTCATAAAACTTGCTTTTTGCATACGATCCATTGTCTTGATTTCTTCTAGGTTATTTATTTTAAGATACAATTTAGGCTCATACCCAAGATATTTAGCATTTATTTTAGTTTGTTGTAGTGCTTTGGCAATAACCTTACCATTATTACCCATCATAGTCATCATATAAGCGTTCATTTGTAAAGTTCGCAATACATCATCATAAGTGTTATAAATGGTATAATTGCTTTTAAGTTTACCACTAATTGTTATTGTATCATCAGTAGTATTAGAGTGAATAGTTTTCATAGAGTTTCTAGCACCCATAATAGCGTATTGTCTTAAAAAGGTTGTAATATTACTGATACCATTATTACGATAGCCGACATCACCATCTTCATTTTGTATCTCTTTAACCTTAACCTGTGGCAATACATCTTTTAACTTATCATTCATAAATAAATCACTTAATGTAAACTTTTGTCTATACATTAAATCACCACCTAACGTTTAAGTTCAGTTAAGGTGCAGTATGTATATCTTAATGGTTTTGGTAATCTAATTGTTTTATATGATATATCACTAATAATGTATGGCACACCATCTATAATGGCTATATCATCATCATTAAGTGGTAAATCAGTTTCGGTTTTAATATCAAATGTAAGATGTTCGACATTTAAACCTTTTATGTATTGTTCTTCTACATTGTTTATATCACCAATATAGCAATAATTAAATGTTCCACTATTAATGAAATATGAGCGTTGTTGCTTACCTATCTTATCATTAATAATCTTTGATGTTCCATTTGCAATTATAGTAGTATTGAATAATAAACCTAACAAACCTTTTGCATTATCAATAAAATCAGTTAGGTCATCACCCTCTAAATCTAATGTTTCATTAGTTCCATTTGATACATAATCTATTGTGATACCATTAACTTTAAACTTTTTGCCATCATAAGTATGGTTAGGTATAACAACACCGAAAAACTCATCTATTTCACTTGCTAAAATAACCTGTGTATTGCCGTTTACTTGTCTTGTAAAATATTGTGTGGTAGTTACTGTATTAATCTCTATATTATCGAAAGCATCTACATTTCCAAGTCCTATTGTGATTTTTCTTAAAGAAGCAGTTTCGGGTAGTTCATCTAAAATCTCATTTGCTTTAACAATGTTTTCAAATATTAATGATTTCAGAACGGGTAGATATACACTAGGATTATTAGTTAAGGTTTCAATGTTATCATAAAACTTATTGTAATTAATCTTTATATCACTTGCAGTTAAATAAATGGTATCAATCCACTCAATTCCATTGTATGCAATTAAATTATTACCATAAGAATATACAACGTTAGTTGTTATTGCTTTAAATGTAGTATAATCTTTGTTTTCAATTAACACCATTTTATTTGCTTCTTTATCATAAACCCAATAATTTATCTCATTATCATTAGAAAGTGTCTTTAAAGGGCAACTAGCGTTCATATATTGTGTTAAATCAAAACATCTCTTATAGAAAGTAGCACTAGGATTATTTTGTGTTGATTTTGGTTTCAATGCAAACATAGTATCACCTACCACTCTTTACCACAACCATTAGCAATAAATCTATATACACCATAATATGCTAAACCTAAATCTAGCATACGTTGTTTAAATCTTTGTGGGTAATCTCTTTCTTCATATCTAATTGTATCAATAGATAATGAGGTCATACTCTCAATATCAACACCACTAATAGATGATAAATCACCATTATTAAGTAAGTATATTGCTAGTTCTAGCATTACATCTTTTATTTGGTGTCTATATTCATACATATTAGGGTATAATCTTATTCCACGCTTTGCTATTAAATAATTAATCTGCAAGTTTGATGATTTACTATGTGTATAAGCATAACTATAAAACTTTTTTCTTACTAATGTTAAAAAGTTCTTTACACCATTAGGTGTTTTATCAGTAAGTTTTGTTTTCCAAGTATTATCTAGCTCGTTTAATGCAGTTTCTTTTAATTCATATTGATGATCTATTCCTACATATTTCATATAGTCATCATTATAAGGAAAACTCATTTCGTGTAGTTCCATTTCTTCAATTTGTGTTTGTGTATAATATGGTGCTTCAAATATTGTCATACGCTTACCCCCTATCTTCCGTTTATATCGAAATATTGACTGACATAACTATCGTATGTTTCTTTTCTTGTTTCTTGTTGATTTGCCATTAATTGCTTATTCATCTCTTGCGTAGATTTTACTCTTGCATTATCAGGATTATAGTTATCAGGTGTTGTTGATACATACAAGTTTTCTTCATTAACTTGTGTTTTAGAAATACCACTACCACCGACAAACCTACCATTTTCATCTTTCATTACATCATTACCAACTTTAAGTGTTCCACTTGTTACCATATAATTTGGTGTGATACCTTTGGATTCCATCATCTTTGACATTTCTATACCACTTTTAGAGGTAACACTATTTGTTGTTTGAACGATACCAACTGTTCCACATATCTTGCCATCAGGCTTGTGTCTAAAACTAGGAAATACTACTTGCCCTACTTTTACATTATCATTGACTAAATATGTATATTGCTTACTTTCACCCTTTAAGCCGTAAGTCAAGTTTATGAATTTCATCAACATCACCCCTTTGTTATAATTATAACTTATTAATAGAAATAAAAAAAGGGTAGTTTTTCAACCACCCTTATATGATAAACTCCCAATTAGTTTGTAGTTCCATCATTGAATCCTGCTGATGTAGGCTTTACAGTTGCACCATCTAATGCAGTAAATTGTAAATCACCCTTAATTGCAGTAATTTCAGCAGTAGTGAATTTAGCAGTATCTACTAAAATCTTAATTCCATCTGGTGCGATAACCTCAACACCCATCTTTAATTTAGGTAAGATGTATACACCACCATAGTATGTATTAACATTTGCTTCAACTGTTGGTCCTACGATACCTCTTAATGTTGCACCTGCATATACAATCATAGCTCTAATCTTTTTAAGTTTAGTAACTGTTGCATAAGTTGAATCAGTTGAATCATCAGGATTTAAGCCTAAAGCATAATATACATAGTTCATTACAACATCATTCATAATGAATAAATCTACACCATCATAAGTTCCACAATAACCTGTCTTTTCATTGATACGAGCAGTAACAGTATCAGTAAATGGATTAATAACACCATTTGCTAAAATTCTTGTTGCTTCACTTGAAGCATTTTGCATATATTGACGTTTCATAATTCTATCGAAATCAGTAGTAACAAATGCTTGTCTTTCTCTCATAGGCACTACGAAAGCACCAATAGATTTAACACCCTTTGTTAATTCACTATTAGCGTGAATAAATGCATCTGCATAAGAATCAGTTACGTTAGGTGCTAAAGTAGAGTCTGCAGTAAATTGAGAATCAATAGTAGTATCTTTAGCAACACCACTAGCATCGAAATTCTCGAAGAAGCCCTCAATTTGTTTAGCATAAGTAATAACGTTAATAGCTAAACCTGCACTTTCAACGATTTGTGTCATAACGATAGTTTGTAATTGAATAGGTGATGATTCAGCAATAGTTCTAGTTACTGCAACACCCTCATCATAAACTAAATCAACATTAATTGTATGATGAACGCTTTGTGGTGCATTATTGTAACCTGTATTTACTTGATTATGCCAAGCACCATTGTTTGTAGCACCAAGTTTTCTAAATCTAGGTGCATAAGGTAATACTCTTGTAACATCGATCATTGTTACATTTTCAATATCTTGTGTTTTTGTGAATTTGTCTGTTACACCCATACCATTAATATGTTGAATTTCAGGTAATAGGTTTTCCATTACTAATAATGATGAAGCGTGTTCTACATCAAAACCATTTCTTGTTACATAAGCCATAATTCTATACCTCTTTCATAAAAGTTTGTCATTTGAAAAACTTATCGAAATAATCTTTTGCAGTTTCACCTTTCTTATTGTCATTTGTGTTAGTATTGACATCTCTTTGTGTGTAATTACCAAAAGAATTGTTTTCATACTTTTCTTTAAGTTCTTCGTTATTTTGTTTAAGCTCACTATTTTCTTTTTCTAATGTAGCATTTTTTTCTTCTAATGATTTTAGTCTTGTTTCAAATGCTTCAAAATACTTTTGTGCTTCACCCTTTGTAAGCACCTCACTAATAGGTATTGCTTCCATTTCTTGTGCTTCTTGTTGTTGTTCTTGCTCTTCAACAGGTTGCACTTGTGATACATCAGGGCTAGTGTCATCAGTAGTCTTTGCTACCTCTACTGCCTTTTCCTTTTCAGTAGTAGATGTTTCACTTGTAGGATTTTCATTACTTGTGTTATCGGCTTTAACCTCTTGTGTTCCTTTTAATAACTCAAAAAGGTCTTGTTTTTCTTCGGCTGATAGTCCATCAAGCATTTTAACAACATCTTTCTCTTTTTTGCCTTTTCCAAACATTGTAAAATTGTCCTCTCTCTTTCTAGCATATTAAGTTACTAGGTTTTGCCTTTCACTTGCTATTTTCATTATAATATGTAAATTAATCGTTGTCAATAATATAAAAAACTAGGTTTTACCCTAGTTTAATATAATTGTATACAATTTATTCTTTATCTACTTGCATTGTAGTTGATGTATTTTCACTATTTGTTAGTTCTTTATCTTTTGTTTTCTCATCATCTACAACTTTAATAGGTGCGTTTACGTTTCTTGCCATACTCTCTAAATTAAGTGCCTTTTCATCAATTTCCATTTGTAAACGATTAGTAAGATAATTGATTTCTTTTTCTTGCTCGGCTTGTGATAAATGTCCGAAAACATCTTTTACAAAACGTTCAGGTGTCATTTTATTTGCACCGAAAACATCACTATAAGTTTTCATCTTATCTAATAATGGGCTTTGGTCCTCGCACTTAAATACAATTTCGATTTCATCATTAATATTGTAATATCTTGCAACATAACCGATTAGTTCGTTTAAATCATCTCTAATATTTGAGATTTGTGATTTAATCCAAGTATCAGTTTTAGTTCTTTCACTTACAATTTCAGTAGCCGTTCTTGCACCTGCACCCTCATTTAAAAATGAAGCAATAGTAGAAGCCGATAATTGCAATTTAACTGCTATATCTTTTAAGATGTTCTCTTTCTCGGCTCTTATATCATTTGAACGTAGTGCGAATTGTATAGGTGTGATTTTATCATTATCTGCCATATTAGATGTAACCTTTTGATAAAATCTATCACTTAATGTTTGTTCGTTATCAGGATCATCAGGATTCATATAATCTTCAGGCACTAATGCTCTTGCTCTTGCTAAATCAACCTCGTTACGTTCAAAATATTTAAGTTGGTCGAATTGTAGTGCTTCGGTTTGTAAAATATCACCAATAGGTTGTCCGAAAGGACTATTAGGCACTTGTGGTAAATCAGGTGTAAAAGTCCATATCATACAACCAAGATAATCTTTAAATGGTAGATATTGTTCTTTACCAATAGTTAAGTTAGGGTAGTTATCTTTAATGTAGTTTCTAACCATAGATGGTAGTTGTTGCCAATCCACTTTTTCATTAGAAGCAAACATAGGTCTTGCTAGTGTTTCAGTTTGTAGATTAGCACTACCTCTATAAACGGAAGCCTTAATACAAGGCATACCCTTTTCATTAAAGTATCTTTCTTCTACAAGTCCGTAGTGTGTATCAGTTTTAACACTATTATTATCATCAGTTTTAACGGTGTTAGTAATCATATCAATATACACTCTAGCACTTGTGATTTTACCATTTGAATCTATATCTACAAAAAATGTATCAATTCTATGTTGTGATATAAATAAATCACCACTTGAATTACGATTAATCTTTAATAATGCAGTTCCACCTGCTGATGTAGAAATATAACCCTTTTTAAGTGTCTTAATTAATTTAACATCTTTAGCCCATTTCTTGATTTTAGCATAGGCTTTCTCATTAGCACAACTAAAATCAATTCCGTTAGCAAACAATAGATTAGTTAAACCTCTTGATACGCTCGGTAATAGTCTTTGAGATGTATACCCTGCCGTTTTATCATATACACCCTCAATAGAGCCATTATACAATGCTAGAGATGGCATTAAGTAATTAGCATAAAAGTTTTGGTAATATACAGGTGCGAATAAATAAAACGGATTAGATACCCTATAATCAAACAAGTTTTTCAATGATGATGATGTAACACTAACAGTGTCCTTATCAATAATTATTTGCGACATCTAATCACCCCTTTTATTTTATTTTAATTTATTTTCTCTTGATTATCAATATTATTTTGTTTTTGTTGCTTTTCTTCTTCCTTAACAGCTTTAGCAACACGCTTGAAATAGCCATCAATATCATCTTTATAAGCAATAGTAATAAGATGTTGCACTACTTTAACACCTTTATCAATTTCATCTAGTGTTGAAATAATTTCGCCAAGTGATGATACCATAGCTCTTTTAAGTAGTTTATCATCATTAGCACATTTAATTATTTCTTCATTTAAACACTCATCTAAAACATTCTTATCAATATTAGTA
>OCTW013412117.1_pt1 | contig 13839 bp, 6 predicted proteins | sample 1539671 | NCBI WGS metagenome assembly OCTW01 (sample SAMN02144230, study PRJEB22623) | gut metagenome | biome: sheep rumen | host: Ovis aries | place: New Zealand | reverse complement strand
GAGTTAAGTTTCCGTTCCATAAAAAAAGATAAATAATAGTGGAAAAATTCTTGCGTTTGGTGTTTTTTATGTAAATTTGCACGATTTTTGCTTGCCATGCAGATTCGGCGAGCAGTTAGATGTTAGTTAAAACAATAATTTTTTAGATGAACGTAATTACGAAAACCCTCCAATTGGCTGATGGCAGAACCATCACCATTGAGACCGGGAAAGTGGCAAAACAGGCTGACGGAAGCGTTGTTCTGCGTATGAACAACACTGTGTTGCTGGCCACTGTTTGTGCCGCAAAGGACGCTGTTCCCGGAACCGATTTCATGCCTTTGCAAGTAGACTACCGTGAGCAGTATGCAGCTGCCGGCCGTTTCCCCGGCGGATTCACCAAGCGCGAAGGCAAAGCCAGCGACAACGAGATCCTGACCAGCCGTCTGGTTGACCGTGTGCTGCGCCCTCTGTTCCCCTCCAACTACCATGCTGAAGTATTTGTCAATGTGATGCTGCTCAGCGCCGACGGCGTTGACCAGCCCGACGCTCTGGCAGGCTTTGCTGCATCGGCAGCCCTGCAGTGCTCGGATATACCCTTCGAATGTCCCATTTCTGAGTGCCGCGTTGCACGTGTCAACGGCGAGTACGTCATCAACCCCACCTTCGAGCAGATGAAAGAAGCCGACATGGATATCATGGTTGGCGCATCGGCCGATAACATCATGATGGTGGAAGGCGAGATGAAGGAAGTGAGCGAACAGGACATGATCGGCGCCCTGAAGGCTGCCATGGAAGCCATCAAGCCCATGTGCGAGCTGCAGGCAGAGCTGTCGAAGGAACTCGGCAAGGACGTGAAGCGCGAGTACGACCACGAAGTGAACGACGAGGAACTACGCGAGCAGATGAACAAAGAGCTCTATCAGCCCGCCTACGACATCACCAAGCAGGCCTTGGAGAAGCAGGCACGCGCCGAGGCTTTTGAGAAAATCCTCACTGACTTCAAGGAAGCCTACGCTGCCGCCCACACTGACCTCACCGAGGACGAGATGGAAGAGAAGTACGCCATGATGGACCGCTACTACCACGATGTGGAGCGCGACGCCATGCGCCGTTGCATCCTCGACGAGGGTATCCGCCTGGATGGCCGCAAGTGCGACGAAATCCGCCCCATCTGGTGCGAGGTGTCTCCGCTGCCCATGCCTCACGGAAGCAGCATCTTCACACGTGGCGAGACCCAGAGCCTCACCACTTGCACCCTGGGTACAAAGCTCGACGAGAAGCTCGTCGACGACGTGCTGGAGCGCAGCTACATGCGTTTCCTGCTCCACTATAACTTCCCGCCGTTCTGCACAGGCGAGGCAAAGGCACAGCGTGGTGTGGGACGTCGCGAGATTGGACATGGCCATCTGGCTTGGCGCGGACTGAAAGGTCAGATTCCTGAAGACTTCCCCTACACCGTGCGTCTGGTCAGCCAGATCCTGGAATCAAACGGTTCCAGCTCCATGGCAACGGTGTGCGCAGGCACACTGGCCCTCATGGACGCCGGCGTTCCCATGAAGAAACCCGTCAGCGGAATTGCCATGGGTCTGATCAAGAACCCCGGAGAAGACAAGTATGCTGTGCTGAGCGACATCCTCGGCGATGAGGACCACCTTGGCGACATGGACTTTAAAACCACCGGTACACGCGACGGTCTGACCGCCACACAGATGGATATCAAGTGCGACGGCTTGTCGTTTGACATCCTCGAGAAGGCCCTCATGCAGGCCAAGGCTGGTCGTGAGCACATCCTGAAGTGCCTCACCGACACCATTGCAGAGCCGCGCGCAGAGATGAAGCCTCAGGTTCCGCGCATCGAGCAGTTCGAGATTCCCAAGGAGTTCATTGGCGCTGTCATTGGCCCGGGCGGAAAGATCATCCAGCAGATGCAGGAAGAGAGCGGTGCCACCATCACCATCGACGAGATCGACGGCGTGGGCAAGGTGCAGGTCAGTGCGCCCAACAAGGAGAGCATCGACATGGCCATCCAGAAGATCAAGGCCATTGTGGCTATCCCCGAAGTGGGCGAAGTGTACGAGGGAACTGTCCGCAGCATCATGCCTTACGGCTGCTTCGTAGAGATCCTTCCCGGAAAGGACGGTCTGCTGCACATCTCCGAGATTGACTGGAAGCGTCTGGAGACCGTTGAGGAAGCAGGACTGAAGGAAGGCGACAAGATCAATGTGAAGCTGCTTGAGATAGACCCGAAGACCGGCAAGTACAAGCTTTCACACCGCGTGCTCATCCCGAAACCCGAAGGCTATGTGGAGCGTGAGCGCCGTCCGCGCGGCGAGCGTGGCGACCGTCGTCGCGACAACAACCGCAACGGACACAACGGTGAGCGCCGTCAGGGCAACCGTGGAAACGGCAACAGCATAGGCGATCGCATGCCGCGCAACATTCAGGCTGACAACGCCGATCAGGAGTATCACGACCCGATGGCCGACCGTGAGCCGAAGGGATTCAGCGATGCCCTTGACCACATGGACTTCTAAGCTTCAACAGTGAGTCTCAGATAGGAATCCCCGCCCGTCAACATGCGAGCGGGGATTCTTTGTGCTTGCACGCCAGAAAACCCCTTTCCACACAAAAAAAAAACGATTTCTTTTGTGCTACCCCCATTTTGTATTATCTTTGCATTCGAAAAAAGTGAAAGCAATGAAGCGATTGCTCAAATGGATTGCCGTTGTGGTGCTGGTGCCGGTCCTGCTTGTGGGCTTGCTGGCAGTGCTGCTCTATGTGCCCCCCGTTCAGAACTGGGCGGTGAGGCATGTGGCACGCATTGCCTCCGAGAAGACCGGCATGGACATCAGCGTAGACCATGTCCATCTGGAGTTTCCCCTGCGACTGGGTGTTGAGGGCGTCAAGGTGATGCGCCCCAACGACCAGACACAAGGCACCGACACGGTGGCCCTGGTGAGCAAGGCCGTGGTGGACGTCCAGCTGAAGCCCCTCTTCGACAAGCAGGTGGAGGTTGATGAGCTCGACCTTCAGGGCGTCACCTTCAATACCACTGACTTCATCGACGCGGCTCGTGTGAAAGGCACTTTCGGCCGACTTAAGTTGCAGAGCCACGGCATAGACCTGCGTGGCGAGCAGCTACGCGTGGACGACGCCCTGCTTAGCGACGCCAACGTCAGTGTGGTGTTGCCCGACAGCGTGCCGCCCGACACCACCGAGAGCCACAACAAGTGGAAGATTCTGGTGGACAATCTGAAGGTGGAGCGCAGCCATGTGGCTGTTCACATGCCCGGCGACACGCTGCAGGTGACCGCCTATCTGGGCAACACCGTGGCGCGCGGCGGTAGCTTCGACCTCGGCCGGGGCGACTATCGCGTGAGCCAGCTCGACTGGAACGACGGCGCGCTCAGCTATGACGACCACTCGGCAAAGCCCGTCAGCGGTCTCGACTACAGTCATCTGGCACTGAGCAAGATCAATATCGGCGTAGACTCGCTGACCTATTCCTCGCCCAAGCTCGACATGCGTGTGCGCCATGCCTCGCTGGCTGAGAAGAGCGGACTCCGCGTGGACAGTCTGAGCGGACGGCTGGCTCTCGACGGTCAGAAGATATATCTGCCCGACCTTCGTCTGCGAACTCCCGAGAGCACACTTGACGCCCATCTGGTGATGGATCAGAATGCTTTCAGCGACAGTCTGCCCGGCAAGGTGCACCTGAGTGCCAATGGCGTGTTCGGCAAGCAGGACATCATGCGATTTTTGGGCGGTATGCCGCAGGGCTTCATCCGCCAGTGGCCCAACGCACCGCTGACGGTGAAGGCCGTAGTGAGCGGAAACATGGAGAACATGGAACTGACAGGGCTGAACGCCCGTCTGCCGGGGACTTTCAACCTGAATGCCCGTGGAACGGTGGCCAACGTGACCGACGTGGACCATCTGAAAGCCAATCTCAACATCGATGCCAAGACATATAAGATAGACTTCCTTACCGCCCTTGTGCCGCCCAAGACCCTCGATGGTGTGCGCATTCCGTCGGGCATTGGCGTGACAGGCAACTTCCGAGCCGACGGGCCACGATATGCTGCCGACTTCACCGCCACAGAGTCGAACGGTTCGGTGAGCGGAAAGGCAGACATCGATACACGAGGACGCCTCACCTACAAGGCCGACCTGCAGGCCCGAAACTTCCAGTTGCGCCACTTCCTGCCAGCCTATGAGGCAGGTGCCTTTACCGGCCGGGTGGCCCTCGATGGCCAAGGCACCGACCCATTGTCGCCCCAGACGCACCTCAATGCCAGGGCACAGGTCAGCCAGTTCAGCTATGGTAACTACAACCTTGACGGCATGGATGCCACTGCAACCATCAGAAACGGACATCTGCTGGCCGACATACAATCGAGGAATGAACTGCTGAAGGGCAACATCAGCGTGGACGCGCTGATGAACACAAAGAACATACAGGCCACCATTTCCACCGACCTTCAGCACGCAGACCTCTACAATCTGAGGCTCGCCGATGAGCCGATGACCGTCGCAATGAACGGACATGTGGACCTGAAAACCGACATGAAAGACTACTATGAAGTGAAAGGTAGTACCCGCGGACTGACTATTAGTGGGACCAAGGATACCTATATACCCGATGACATCTTCATTGATTTGCTCACGCGTCGCGACACCACCCATGCTGTAGTCTATACGGGCGACTTCAAGCTCGACATGGATGCTGCCGGCGGATATAAGCAGCTTTTAAAAGTGGGCGAGACACTTTCGAACGAGGTGAAAAAGCAGTTGAAGGAACGAAGCATAGACCAGATGTCCTTGCGAAGAAAGTTCCCCAATGCCCGCATCTCGCTGAAATCCGGCGGCAACAACTTCTTCAGCCGCATGCTGCAGCGCCAAGGCTACACCTTCGACGATGCTGATGTGCACCTGACGACCTCTGCCGTAGACGGACTGAACGGGCGTGTTGCCTTCAACAAACTCATGGTCGACAGCATGCAGCTCGATACCCTGAGGATCTATCTTATGTCAGATAGCACCAACATTACTTTCCAAGGCCAGGTGCGCAACAATGAGAAAAACCCACAGTTTGTCTTCAATACCCTGTTCGACGGTTACCTGACTGAGCGCGGTGCCGGAGTGACATTGAGCTATTACGATAAGGCTGATAAGCTGGGCATCCGCCTCGGTGCCGAGGCAGAGATGGAGGAGAACGGCATCAGGCTCCACATGCTACCCGACAATGCCGTGATAGCCTACAGGCCAGCACGCATCAACAGCGACAACTATATCTTCCTTGCTGACAACCGGCGCGTGTCGGCCAAGCTCAACATCCTTGCCGACGACGACACCGGATTGCGCATATATACCGACGACGACAACCTTGAAGCCCTGCAGGACCTCACGTTCTCGCTCAACAAGCTAAACCTGGAAGAGCTTACCGGCGTGGTGCCATACCTGCCGCATATCACCGGCTTTGTGGACGGCGACTACCACATCGTGAAGACTGCCGAACACCTTTCCGTGTCCTCGTCGATGGAAGTGAACGACCTCAGTTACGAAGGCAACCCAATGGGAAACGTGGGAGCACAGTTCGTGTACATGCCTGAAGACGACGGCTCCCACTATGTGGATGGAACGCTGATGGTGGAAGGCGAGGAAGTGGGCACCGTGATGGGCATCTACAGGAGCGAGAAGGGCGGCACGCTGGTGGCCGATGTCAACCTCGAACACCTTCCCATGACGCTCGTCAATGGCTTTATTCCCAATCAGATGATGGCCTTCTATGGCTACGGCGCCGGCGAGCTCAGCATCAAGGGACAGCTCAGCAAACCACAGGTGAACGGAACCCTCCAGCTCGACTCCTGTCATCTGGTGAGTTCTTCCTACGGCATCGACCTGCGCTTCTCGGAAAAACCGCTGCGCGTCGTTGGCAGTCATCTCATCATGGAAAACTTCGAGACCTTTGCCCATAATGACAACCCGCTCACGCTGAATGGCGATGTGGACTTCAGCAACCTCGAACACGTGAGAATGGACTTGCAGATGGTAGGCCGCAACTTTGAAATCATCAACACCAAGGAACACGCCCACAGTGTGGCCTTCGGCAAGGCTTTCGTCAATCTCTTTGCACGACTCAATGGTGAGCTCTCTCACCTGAAGATGCGTGGAAAGCTCGACGTGCTCGGCACGACCGACGTGAGCTACGTGCTGCGCGACAGTCCGCTCACCACCGACAACCAACTTGACGAGCTCGTACACTTCACCGACTTCGCCGATACTACTCAGACCGTGGTCAACCGTCCACCGTTGTCGGGCTTCGACATGGACCTTACGATGGATGTGGCCAAGGGAGCGCACGTCATGGCTTACCTGAATAGCGACCACTCCAACTACATCGACCTGATGGGCGGCGGCACACTCCGCATGCTCTACAACACTTCTGAGGACCTCACTCTGCGAGGACGCTACACGCTTGCCAACGGTGAGATGAAGTATTCGCTGCCCATCATTCCGCTGAAGACGTTCACCATTCAAGATGGAAGCTATATCGAGTTTACCGGAAATCCCATGAACCCGACGCTCAACATCACGGCCACCGAGCGCACAAAGGCCACCGTCTCGTCGAGCACGGGCGTGGGGCGCGGCGTCGACTTTGACTGTGGCGTCATCATCACCAAGACACTCGACGACATGGGACTGGAGTTCACGCTCGATGCCCCAGAGGATATGCAGCTGCACACCGAGCTGCAGAGCATGTCGAAGGAGCAGCGCGGCAAGCTCGCCGTGACGATGCTCACCACGGGAATGTATCTGGCCGACGGCAACACCAGTGGATTCTCGATGAACGGCGCACTGAGCTCGTTCCTTGAAAACGAAATCAACAACATCACCGGAAATGCCCTTCGCACGCTCGACCTGTCGATAGGTCTCGACAACGCCACCGATGCCAGCGGCGCCATGCACACTGACTATTCGTTCCGCTTTGCCAAGCGCTTCTGGAACAACCGTGTGAAAATCAGCATTGGCGGAAAGGTTTCAACAGGCTCGGAGGCTTACGGGCGGCAGTCGTTCTTCGACAATGTCTCGCTGGAATATCGTCTCGACGACACCGCCAACAAATATGTGAAGCTGTTTTTCGACAATAATTCCTACGACTGGCTGGAAGGCTACACGCAGCAATATGGTGGCGGCTTCATCTGGCGGCGCACCCTTCAGCACTTCAAGGACGTGTTCCGCTTCGGCTCAGACAATACTCCCATCACCATGCCACGCCGCATTCCACGCGACACCCTGACGACGGTAGGGGAGGGGAGTATAGGAGAACCCGAAAAGAAGTAAAAGAAAGCAATTATGCCCATGACAAGCATCAGCAAGAGAAACAAGGCCTTCGGGCTGCAACTGCACCACGTCGTGAGTGCAGTGGTGGCGCTTGTGGTCCTGTCAGGCCTCGTTTCCTGCTCCACCACCAAGCATATTCCCGACGACGACCACCTGTTCGTGGGGCTCACCGATATAGAATACAAAGACTACGAACGCAATCAGGACTTCATTTCCACGCAGGAAGAAATTGAGGCAGCTCTTGCCACAGCCCCTAACGGTGCGTTGTTTGGCAGCAGCTACTACCGCACGCCGTTTCCCTATGGCCTGTGGATATGGAACGCCTTCTCGGAAAAAGAGAGTGGCTTTGCCAAGTGGATGACGAAGGCGTTCGGCAAGCAGCCAGTCCTCATGAGCTGGGTGAACCCTGCCCTGCGCGCGTCGGTGGCACAGTCGGTGCTGCGCAGTCACGGCTATTTCCATGGTAAGGTGGACTACCACATTGTGCAGCAGAAGAACCCGAAGAAGCAGAAAATAGGATATACCGTGTCGATGGGCCATTTGTTTACCGTCGATACGCTCAGCTACATCGGCTTCCCCGCCGAGACCGACAGCCTGCTTGCCGAGACCGAACCTTGCCTGAAACCGGGCGACCCGCTCACTGTTGCAGCGCTCGATGCGGAGCGAAACAGGCTCACCACCACTTTCCGTAACAACGGATACTATTACTACCAGACGGGCTATGCCTCGTATCTGGCCGACACACTTGCCAATCCCGGCAAGGCTAACCTGCGTCTGCAGCTGGCTGAAAACCTACCTGAGCAGGCCATGAAGAAGTGGACCATCGGCAATGTAACCATCGACGTGCGCAAGCAGTTCATGCAGACGCTCACCGACTCTATGGGGCGCCGCCACACAAAGATTCGCTATTCCGGCAGGAAGGTGCCCATCCGTCTGTCGGTCATCATGAACGGAATGGCACTCCGCCATGGCACAATCTATAGCTACAACAACTATCTGGAGACCATTTCGAAGCTCAACAGTACTGGCGTTTTCTCCATGGTCGACTTCACCTTTACGCCTCGTACTGCTCCCGTTTCCCCCGAAGACTCACTCTTTTCAAGCGAAACCGCCGTCCATGGGCTGCGCGTATCTGAAGACTCCGCCTTCAGTCCTGCTCCCCAACTTACCGATACCCTCGACCTCGCCCTCAATTGCGTGATGGAGAAACCCTATGACACCTATATTGAAGCCAACGTGCAGGGCAAGACATCAGGCCGTATCGGCCCAGAACTCCGTCTGGGTCTCACCAAGCGAAACGCTTTCCGAGGCGGTGAACTGCTCGACATCAACCTGCACGGATCCTACGAATGGCAGCGCAGCAAACGTGCCGATGGTGGCGTGGAGAGGCTGAACAGCTATGAGTATGGTATCGATGCCTCGCTGGAGTTTCCGCGTGTGATGCTCCCCTGGCGTGAATGGATGCGCCAGCGAAGACTGGCACGTCGCCGTCGTCAACAGACAACCATGCCCACCGACAGTGCGTCGATAGCCCGTCGCCGCCAGCGTTTGCGTCGCATGACATTCTACAGCACACCGTCCACATTGGCCAAGGTGTCGCGCACAACGCTCAACCGTCCAGACTTCTTTAAGATGGTTAACTTCAATGCCGAGTGGACCTACCGATGGCAAAAGACGCAGACCAGCCGGCATGAACTGTCACCGCTCACCATCACTTATCAGCATCTGGTCAGGACCACCATTGACTTCGACAGCATCCTGATGAAGAGTCCTTACCTCAGTGCGACGATGAGAAACGTGTTCATCCCCAAGATGCGCTATACCTACCAGTACGCAAGTCCGCCCTCCATGCGCAATCCTATTCGCTGGGAAATCACCTTTTCCGAGTCGGGCAATCTGTCGGCGCTGGCCTTCATGGCGGGAGGACGCAAGTGGAACGAGCAGGACAAGGAGATGTTCAAGAACCCCTTTTCGCAGTTCCTGAAAGTAGAGACCGACTTCACCAAGACCTGGCGCCTTTCCAGTACCTCGCAACTGGTGGGTCACCTCAATGGCGGTGTGGTCTACAGTTACGGCAACAGCGAGGTCACGCCTTTCAGTGAGAGCTTCTTTGTGGGCGGTGCCAACAGCATCAGAGCCTTCACTGTGAGAGGGCTTGGGCCAGGGCGTTATGCCGGTGCCGGCGACGCCCAGTATTCTTATCTCATTCAGAATGGCGACGTGAAGCTGCAAGGCAACCTCGAATACCGCACCCGTCTGTTTGGCAATCTTCAGGGAGCAGTCTTCCTCGATGTGGGAAACGTGTGGAAGATAGGCCATAGTGACAGTGAGGAAATCATAGGCGAAAACGCTTCCGACATGAACTTCCGTGCCAAGGACTTCTTCAGCCAGATGGCCGTTGGTACGGGCGTTGGCCTGCGCTACGACCTCGACTTCCTCGTGCTGCGCCTCGACTGGGGCTTCGGTTTGCATGTGCCTTACGAGACCAACAAGAAAGGCTTCTTCAACATTCCACGCTTCAAAGAAGGGCAGGCCCTCCATCTTGCCGTGGGTTATCCGTTCTGACGGTAGATTGTTAGGGGAAGCGGCGGTGCCGCTTCGTACGCATAGCCTGACGAGAAATACAGAAACGGTGCCAGCATTATTACATGCTGGCACCGTTTCGTTTTCTTCTGCTGGTAGCGGAGATGTTGGGTTTAGAGGTTGAAGTTGAAGCCTACGAGAACGTTGTAGGAGTCAAGGCTCACGCCGAAACGCGTAATCTTATAGTCGGTATCCTTCTCCTTGGCAGAAATGAAACCTACACTTCCGAGCTTGCAAATAACGTCGACCTTGCTCCCCAGACGATAGGAGATGCCGGGACGAACACCCAGTTCGAAGGCATTGAACGACACTTCGCTGTTGCTCATACCACCGTTTGTCGTCGGTGTGGCGTCAGACTTGATGTTGGTGTAGCCCACATAGCCCTCGAAGAAGAAGCTGGCGTTGCCAAAGTTGAGGGCGTTGTAGCGGATGTAGGGAGCAACGGTGAAGCTGTTGAGCTTCATGTCCTCATCGTTCACGTCTGCATAGGTGCTGACCAAAGTGCTCAGCGCACCCTTCATGTCGGCCACGGTGAGCGAGCCAAAGGAGCACAGGCCGTGCGAATAGCCCACCTGAACACCAATGGAGAGGTTGTCGTCCATCTTGTAGCCAATGTCGGGGATGAGCTTGAACGACGAGCCCGACTTGTCGGTGCCGCCATTGTCAATCTTCGACGAAGTGAAGCCCACAGAGCCTCCCACATACACCTGTGCCTGGGCCGTTGCGATGCAGGCCAGCAGTGCCACCAATACTAAAAGTTTCTTTTTCATGATAATAATGTTGATTAAAGTGAGAAAAAAAATGATTGTTAACTAATTCGAACGCAAAGATAAGTGTTTTGTTTTGATTTTGCAAGTAATCGTATGCTTTTTTTCGCTCAAACACGAAAAAGGCCCAAATCGCGATAGATTTAGGCCTCTTTTTACGTTATTTGTCAACCTGTCAGAGGTTGTCAGTCTTTGCTTATTCCACAACGATGGGCTTGTACTTCGGCACAAGCATCTTCATGATGCACCAGCCGATGAGGTAGGCCACGGCGCAGATGCAGAACACCACCATGTAGGCAGCAGGCTTTCCTTCGAAACCGAAGAACGTGAATGCAGCGCCTTGCTCGGCTGCCCAGTCGAAGAACTTACCCGAACCGAGGTTGATGCTCATGGAACCAATACCGCCTGCCATTGTTCCAAGACCGACGATGGTACCGATAGTGGACTTGGGGAACATGTCGCCTATCGTGGAGAACAGGTTGGCCGACCATGCTTGGTGACCAGCACCCAGCAGACCGATGAGGATGGCGGGCCACCAGGGGCTATAGGCTCCCAGAGGCTGGGCAAACAGACCCAGCACGGGGAAGCAGGCGAAGATGAACATGGCGCGCATGCGGCCAAGGTATGGGTTCATGCCTTTCTTGTCTACGAAGTAGGTGGGCAGGTAACCGCCGCCGATGGACAGGATGGTCACGATGGCATAGAGCGTGAAGATGAGCAGGATGCCCATGGTGCTGTCGCTCGTGTAACCATACTGGTCGCTGAAGTAGGCCGGTGCCCAGAACAGGAAGAACCACCACACACCGTCGGTCATGAACTTACCCACGAGGAACGACCATGTCTGCTTGTAAGTGAAGCACTTCAGGAACGGGATGGTCTTTTCTTCCTTCGTCTCCTGCTTGTTCTGCACGTCGGCAATGTCACTGTCCTGTTCAATGTAGTTCAGCTCTGCCTGATTGACACGCTTGTTGTGTGCGGGTTTGTCGTAGAGCCAAGTCCAAAGGCCCATCCAGATGAAGCCGAGCGCACCAATGATGATGAAAGCCATCTCCCAGCCCCAGGCGCGAGCCAGCAGGGGAATGGTGGCAGGAGCTGCCAAGGCACCCACAGAGGCTCCGCTGTTGAAGATAGATGTGGAGAAGGCGCGGTCTTTCTTGGGGAAGTATTCGGCTGTAGCCTTGATGGCAGCAGGGAAGTTGCCGGCCTCACCGACAGCAAGAATCAGACGGCAAGAAAGGAACAGCCACACGGAAATGGTGGCGATGGCCACGGCGGCGTCGCTGCCTGCCTGCACCAGACGAAGCGCTTCGATGGAGGGATAGCCTTCAATCTTCATGGCCACCCAGCCACAACCGGCGTGGAGCACTGCTCCCAGCGACCACACAAAGATGGCGATGAGGTAGCCTTTCTTGGTGCCCATCCAGTCGATGAACTTTCCTGCAAAGAGGTTCGCAATGGCGTAGAAGAGTGAGAAAAGACCCGTGATGGTGCCGTAGTCGGCATCAGTCCAATGGAACTCTGGAGCGATGAAGTCTTTCCAGGTTAGTGACAATACCTGGCGGTCCATGTAGTTGATGGTGGTGGCCAGGAAGAGCAATCCGCAGATAACCCAGCGGAAGTTGGACATCTTGGTTGTTTTAACTGGTGTCATGTTTATGAATTTAGAATTTAGATTTTAGAATTAAGATGTGTTGCCTGTGGCAAGGATGACTGAGGAAGTAAGAGTTAAGAATTTTGAATGAAGATGTGTCGCCTGCGGCGAGTATGAATTAAGATGTGGTTTGGCTGGCCATGTTATTCCGTTTTGTCTTGATGATGGATATTAACATACGCTTAATCTCTTCTCCATCCTCAAATATGGAACGGAATTGTTTCTCGTCGATGTCATTCACGTTCTTAAGTAAACGCAGCCAATAGAGAGTCTCATTGGACTCTTTTAAAGAAATGTACAACTTAGCCAGGAAGTCATTATCGCTCATGGCACATTCGGCTTCTGCATAATTAGCACCGATGCTCATTCCGCTGCGCATGAGTTGGTCGATGATATGCTTGCCTCTCCTTTCTTTGTCAAGGAAACGGCACATGTTCACTATTCTTGTAGCAAACATGAGGCATTTCTCATCGAACATTTTGCTAAACTCACTCATGCCCCAATTCTTAAATGTTACTTCATACTCGCTGAAAGCGACACTTCTTAATTCTTAATCCTTAACTCTTAACTCCCGTTATTTGATATCAATAACGGGAATGTTGTCCTTGTCATTGTAATAGAGGTTCTCGCCTGCCATGCCCCAGATGAATGTGTAGTAGTAGGTGCCGGCGGCAGCGTGGATGCTCCATTCAGGACTCATGATGGCCTGCTCGTTGTGGAGCCACACCACGCGGCTCTCCTGGGGCTCACCCATGATGTGGGCGATGGTCTGGTCCTGCGGCAGGTTGAAGTAATAGTAGGCCTCGATGCGTCGTCCGTGTGTGTGGGGCGGCATGGTGTTCCAGGCCGCGCCGGGGTTCAGCTGAGTCAGTCCGAGCTGCAGCTGGCAGGGCCCTTCCTCGAGCACGTCGTTGACGATGAGCTTGTACACGGTGCGGTTGTTGCATTCTTCGAGCGACCCCACGGGTCCCCAAACGGCTGCCTTGAGCGAGCCTTTTCGTCCGTCGAGCGTAATCCACTGCGTCTTGTAGTGCTTATGGGCGGTGGCCGAGTTCAGGTAGAACTTGGCGGGCTTGGCAGCATCCTTTGAGCGGAACTCCACCACCTTGTTCACGTCCTTGTTCTTGTCAATGTGTCCGCGGCCGATGTAGAGTGCCTCCTTGGGTGAGAGCGCATACTCCTTGCCGTCGACGATGACTACGCCGTCGCCCTCGCCGCAGTTCACCACGCCGAGCTCACGGTTGTAGAGGAAATACTTCTCCTTGATGGTCTGGTCTACGTCGAGTCCCAGCTCGAGGAAGTTCTCCAGCTTGAGCGTCTTTGTCACAGGCATGGCACCGCCGAAGATGAAACGGTCGTAGTGTGAATAGGTCAGGTGGATCTTGTCGGCCTCCATCACCTTCTCCATGACGAAGCGGTCGCGCAGCGTCTTGGTGTCATAGTGCTTCACGTCGTCCGGATGGCACGCCGTCTGAAACTTCACGTCCTGCTGGGCCATGGAAACCAATGCCA
>OCTW011550012.1_pt1 | contig 13842 bp, 9 predicted proteins | sample 1539671 | NCBI WGS metagenome assembly OCTW01 (sample SAMN02144230, study PRJEB22623) | gut metagenome | biome: sheep rumen | host: Ovis aries | place: New Zealand | reverse complement strand
AGGTCTATTCACAATATAAGGCATCCGGCTGGTCGCCGAAATTCTACCAAGAGCATCGGGAGGAAATCGAGGCGCATAAAAACGCGCAGGCTGTCTATTCATCTATTCAAGGGAATATGCCTACGCTGAAAGAACTGTCTTGCGAATATGAAGTATTGAAACTGGCGAAAGAATCCGACATTACCGTCATCGAAAGCATGAAGCCAAAGCTCACAGCACTCAACCATATCAAGTTTAATGTTGGAGTTCTGGAACGGGATTATTTTCCTAATGAAGAAATCATTCACCAGGCTGATTATCCGGAACGCTGAAACAGTTCCAGAATCACAAATTATTCTATTGTATCTGCAGACATATGGGATGTATACGAAATTCTTGCTTCTACAACCACAGAGCATTGCTCTGGTTTTCGGGGGCTTGGGGGCAGAGCCATCAGCAAGCTAAGCGCAAAAGTTTTACTTTGGCCCTGCTTGCTATTTTATGACAGCTATTTTTTTATCTCTGTTTTCATATCTCATAATCGCCATTGACATTGTTCGCATATGCGATTACAATAAAAACAAGGAGTCTATTGAGTTGCCTGAGGTTGAACGGCCATTCTTTCGGAGGAAATCATGCAATACTTATCGATCAGGCAAACTGCCGAAAAATGGGGAATCTCTGTCAGGAGAATCCAAATTCTTTGCAAAGAAAAACGTATTCCAGGCGCGATCCGGATTGATTACTCTTGGGCAATTCCAGTCAGTGCCGAGAAGCCGGTGGATGCACGTATCAGGAGCGGAAAATATATAAAGAGCAAAGCCAATACTGAAACGAAGGATTGACACCCATGGTAGAGATTTAGCAGTTTTTTGTATCTCTCTTTAGTCAATTATGAAGAAAGGTTGCAGCTGTGAAGTCCAATTTTGAATTTCTGAACAGATACTGGCCTGCACTGTCACAAATAGGCGCAAACGCGGAGAATTATCTTTATTCCGATCCCAATGCATGTATATATAAGATCGGTATGTTTGCTGAGCGCTTGGTACAGGAGATACTGATTTTTGAAAACATATCAGAGCCGGAAACGGATAATACGCATGCCAATCGAATCCGCTTGCTAAAGCGTGCGGGTCTCCTTCCGCATGATATTGATAATACGCTCTATTTGCTGCGCAAAACAAGAAATACAGCTGTACACACAGGAACCGATTCAGTGGAGGATGCAAAGCTGCTGCTGTCGATGGCCTATAATTTGGCTGTATGGTTCATGGAAACATACGGCGATTGGGGATTTATTGCACCTGATTTTGTGATGCCGGAAGCAAAGCAGCAGGCCGATCTGGAATCGATCATCGCAGACCAGGAGGAAAAAATCGCAGAACTTACTAAGCAGCTGGCAATAGTGAAGACTGCTGCTTCTGGCACATCGAAGAAAGAAAGAGCCAAACGTTCTGAAAGTGTTTCTTCCATGATGAATTGGACAGAAGCACAAACACGTTGCCTGATCGACGAACAGTTACGCAAGGCTGGATGGGAAGCGGATACACAGAATCTTCGGTATAGCAAATGGACACGCCCTGTTAAAGGCCGAAATATTGTAATCAGCGAATGGCCTACGAATTCCGCCTTCCAAAATCACGGTTATGCCGATTATGCTTTCTTTATTGGAGAAAAACTGGTGGCATTGATGGATGCAAAGAAAATGTCAGAAGATGTGGCATCCACGATTGACGTTCAGGTTAAGGATTATGCCTCACATATCAGAACAGAAGATATTATCTATGCGGTAGGAAGCTGGGGCGTTTATCAGGTTCCCTTCCTCTTCGCATCCAACGGTCGCGCTTACCTGGAACAGCTACGAACCAAATCTGGCATTTGGTTTTTGGATGTCCGGAATCAGGAAAATCAATCGTATCCGATTCGGAACTGGTTTAGCCCGGACGATATAAAAGCAAAACTGGATCAGAATATTCACGATGCAAACGAAACACTGGAATCGGCTGATAACAGCTTTATGACTGATCCGGCGGGGCTTAACCTTCGTGACTACCAGATTAAAGCAATTAAGAAAGCTACCGAAGCGATTATCGCAGGCAAGAAAACCGCGCTTCTCGCCATGGCAACGGGCACGGGTAAAACACGCACTGTGTTGGGCCTTATCTATTCCATGCTTGAATCAAAACGCTTCCGCAGAATTCTGTTCCTGGTGGATCGCGTTTCTCTTGGCGAGCAAGCAATGGATACATTCAAAGACGTGAAACTGAAAGACTTACTGACGCTGGATGAAATCTACGATATCAGCGATATAGACGACAGCGTTATAGATAGCGATACGAAAGTAAGCATTTCGACCGTTCAGGGCTTGCTGAAAAGGACAATCCTTTCGGATGAACCCGATCTCATGCCTGGTGCGTTTGACTTGATTATCGTGGATGAGGCTCACCGTGGATATATCCTGGATCGAGAGATGACAGAGGAAGAAATCCTCTACGACAGCCAGGATGATTACATGAGCAAGTATAAGCAGGTAATCGAGTATTTCGACGCGGTTAAAATTGCCCTGACTGCCACTCCGGCGCTGCATACCACAGAGATATTCGGAGAGCCTGTGTTTACTTATAGTTATCGGGAAGCTGTGATCGACGGCTGGCTGGTGGATCATGATCCGCCGTATAAAATCAATACAGATTTCATTGTGAATGAAGCCAAATTCAAGCGTGGTGATAAAATCGGCATCTATGATCCCAACACCAATGAACTATTGAATGGCTCCGTGATGGAAGACGAATTGGATTTCGATGTTTCCGAGTTTAACAGAAAGATCATCCTGCCAGACCACACCAAAAAGGTATTGACTGAAATTGCCGGATATCTAAACCCGGAGAGCAGAGAAAAGACGTTGATTTTTGCCGTCAGCGATGCCCATGCCGATCAGATTGTGGATATGCTCCGCAAAATCTATGAACCCTACGGCGTTTCCAATGACGCTATTATGAAGATTACCGGTAAAACTGCCGGCGGCAACAAGAAGAAAATCCTGCAAGTCATCAAGAAATATAAGAATGACCAATATCCAAATATCGCGGTGACCGTCGATCTGCTCACCACAGGCATTGACGTGCCTTCCATCTGCAATCTGGTCTTTATGCGCAAAATCAACAGCCGTATTCTCTTTGAACAGATGATGGGCCGTGCTACCCGCCTTTGCCCAGAAATCGGGAAAACACATTTCAATATCTTTGATGCCGCCAGGGTGTACGAGGATTTGGATGATACTTCCGGTATGAAATCCGTTTCTGTCAGCAAAACGATGGCAGAATTGCTGGAGGATCTTTTTCGTCCCAGTGAAACAAGCAAACAGCCCACCAAGGACCGCATTCTGGCCAAGCTGCAGCGGAAATACAACAGCCTGACCGAAGAGCAGAAATATGAGGTGTCCGAACATCTGGGCGGCGGCACGCTCAAATCCTATGTAAAAGAACTAAAAGGATACACGGAAGAAGCCTTCATCCAACGGTGTCAGCGGGATCAGGATTTTCTGCTATGGGTCGATAGCCTGCACGGAAAGAAACGAGGCGTCTATCATTCCGATAAGGAAGATACTTTATTTGAGACAACCCGTGGATATGGCGATACTGACCGACCGGAAGATTATCTGGAGGCTTTCACCGCTTTCGTCAACGAGAATAAAGATAAGATCGAAGCTATCCGCATTGCCTGCACCAAGCCTAGCGATATGACGCGTGCCCAACTGCGGGAATTGAAGTTGCTTCTGGACAGGGAGAGCTATTCGGAAACAAACCTGAATAAAGCCATGAGCACAGTGAAAAACGAAGAGATCGTGGCGGATGTCATCTCTTATGTCCGGCAAGCGGTATTGAAAACACCCGTCATGAACCATGAGGAGCGCGTCAAAGCGGCCTTTGCCAAGCTGACAGCCGCCCATCATTTCAGTAGAATGCAGATGGACATGCTGGAGAAAATCAAGACATATATGCTGCATGAAAGCATATTAAACCGGGAAACCTTCGAGGCACCGGCATTCAAAATGGATGGCGGCTTCGCCCGGTTCGATAAGAAATTCGATGGGAAACTGGCTGACCTGATTCGGGAGCTCAATACATATATTTATGAAGGAGCAGCATAATGAGCACGCAAGACATCGTACAAAAGCTGTGGAACCTCTGCAACATCCTGCGGGATGACGGCATCACCTATCATCAGTATGTCACGGAGCTGACTTATATTCTGTTCCTCAAAATGATCAATGAAACGGGAACGGAAGAAAAGTTGATTACTGCCGTACACAATAGTTATCTGGAAAGCCTCAATAAATATGCTAAAGAGCATAAAAAAGAAGTGGAGCAGCTTTCCGAAAAGGAAAAGGAAGATCTGAAAACGCCTCTTTATGTGTATTCCTGGGAGTATCTGACAAAGCTGGAAGGACTCGAGCTGAAGAAGTATTACAATTCCCTATTGACGGCCCTGGGCTCTGCTCCTTTGAATGAGATCAGTCGGATCTATGTGAAGGCTGTTTCCAGCATCGACGAGCCCCGCAACCTCAAAAAGATCATCACCGAAATCGACAAGCTGGATTGGTATGACGCTAAATCCGAAGGCTTGGGCGATTTGTATGAAGGATTGCTGCAAAAAAATGCCGACGAAAAGAAATCCGGCGCTGGGCAATACTTCACGCCTCGCGTGCTGATCGACGTGATGACGGAGCTGATTGATCCGAAGCTGGGTGAAAAGTGCTTTGACCCGGCCTGTGGCACTTTCGGCTTTATGATCGCCGCCTATCGGATGGCTACAAAAGGGAAAACCTTCTATGAGCTGACCGACAGCGAAGTAAAGAAAATCGAGGACAGCTTTGGCGGTGTGGAGCTGGTGCCGGATGCGCACCGCCTGGCCTTGATGAATGCATATCTGCACAATGTGCCTGCTAATATTGAGTGTATGGATTCCTTGTCTTCCAATGCAAAGAAATTCAAGGAATTTGACGTGGTGCTCACCAATCCGCCCTTCGGCACCAAGAAGGGCGGCGAGCGTCCGACCCGGGACGATATATCCTTCCGCACCTCTAATAAGCAGCTGAACTTCTTGCAGGTGATTTACCGCAGCCTGAAAGCGGATGGCAAAGCCCGCTGCGCCGTGGTGCTGCCGGATAACGTGCTGTTTGTGGGCGGCGATGGTACCAGTGTGCGCCGGGAGCTGATGAATTTCTGCAATGTGCACACCATTCTGCGTCTGCCCACCGGCATTTTCTATGCCCAAGGCGTCAAAACCAATGTGCTGTTCTTTACCAGGGGCAAAACAGAAAAAGACAACACCAAAGAAATCGCCTATTATGATCTGCGCACCAACCAGGAGGGCTTCGGCAAAACCCGCCCCCTGCGCAAAAGCGACTTTGATGAATTTATAGAGGGCTACCGGGACCCCAGCAAACGCACGGGAGAGCGGTGGAGCAAGTTCACCCGGGAGCAAATCGAAAAGGAACATGGCGACAGCCTTGATCTCGGCCTGATCCGGGATGATTCCGTCAAAGACTATGATGAACTGCCCGATCCCATCGAGAGCGGAGAAGAAGCCGTGGCGCAGCTGGAGGAAGCGGCGGATCTGCTGAGGAGTGTTATAAGGGAGTTGAAATCACTCCAGAAAGTTGAGGAATAATATGGCAGCGGCAAGGCAGAAAAAAAGAGTGCTGATGCCAGAAGAAAAGCTGGATGAAGCATTGATTCCCAATACAGAGGAACCTTATTCGGTACCTTTGAATTGGTGCTGGACAAAAATGGGGGTAGTGGCCAAATGGGGATCTGGTGGAACTCCATCAAGGAAAAATGATGATTATTACAACGGAACTATACCATGGGTAAAAACGGGCGAATTAAACGACGATTTCATATGGGAAACAGAAGAACATATTTCTGAACAAGCTATTGCAGATTCAAGTGCAAAGCTATTTCCAATTAACACAATTATTATTGCAATGTATGGAGCAACTATCGGTAAAGTTGGTATATTAGGATTAGAAGCCACAACGAATCAGGCATGTGCTTGTGGTGTATCCTCTGCCGTATTACTATATAAATATTTATTCTATTATGCCCGCTCTCAAAAAGAAGCCTTCATTGGGATGGGTAAAGGTGGCGCACAGCCAAATATTTCACAAGAGATTATCAAAGAACATCCGATTCCCCTGCCACCTCTTACTGAACAGCAACGCATTGTCGACCGTATCGAAAGCCTTTTTACCAAACTGGATGAAGCCAAGGAAAAAGCCCAGGCCGTTGTGGATGGCTTTGAAGATCGCAAAGCCGCAATTCTCCATAAGGCGTTTACTGGGAAGTTGTCTGAAGAATGGAGAAAGAGTCACCCTCATAAACCATGGTCCACTAAACCATGGGGGGATTTTATTTCTACAATCGAAGCAGGGAAGAACTGGAAAGCGGAGGAAAGACCTCCAAAGGATAATGAATTTGGGATTGTTAAAGTTAGTGCGGTCACGTGGGGTCATTTTGATGAATACGAGAGCAAAACCTGCTTTGATAGCTCGCAATGGAATCCCAAAACTCAGATCAGAGAAGGAGACTTTTTGTTCAGCAGAGCAAATACAATACAATTAGTAGGCAACTGTGTAATTGTTGACCAAATAACAAAAAGACTAATGCTATCAGACAAAATACTTCGTTATAATTTTGTTAGCTCTGTGAATCAGCATTTCATTCTATATTACACGCGCTCACGATTGTATAGAAAGCAAGTTGAACAATTAGCCTCTGGCAATCAAGAAGGTATGCGTAACATATCTCAGAACAATGTAAAAAGAATTCAATTTCCTATCCCGTCTATTGAAGAGCAAAACGAAATTGTTAAGATACTGGATGAATATTTTTCTCAGGCGCATGAAGCAAATGAAATGGCCAAAAACGTTATTGATCAAATTGAAACTATAAAAAAATCCATTCTTGCCCGTGCTTTCCGTAGCGAATTGGGCACCAATGATCCCAATGATGAAAGTGCAATAGAACTGTTAAAAAAGGTTCTGACTGTGGAAACTACACCACAGCATCGAAAAAAAGGCGTTGCATTACCCAAGGAGATCTCAGAGGAACTGAAAACCGAACTTGAGAGGAAGATCTTGAAACTGTTTATTCAAAGAGAGACGGATTCTCTCCCGATACGAGACTTGATGAGCGTCAGTTCCAAACCCTTTGAGGTGTTGGAAACATTGCATGATTTGGAAAAGAGGCAAATTATCAAAAGCGAAGAAAACAATAGCAATGCTTATAAGCTAATGAGGTGATTCCATGCAGATTAAGCGTCTGGAAATCAGCGATCATAAATGTCTGGTGGACTTCAAAATCAGGATGATGATTGATCGTGAGAAAGGAAGCTCTACCATTTTCATTGGAGAAAACGGCACAGGTAAAAGCACCATGCTAAAAACTGTGCTTGAAATCTTGATGTCCTTTGGTTCAGACGCTATAGAGAAACGAATCGATTATGATTATGAAATGGAGTATTACTATAAAGGCAGTGATATCCTCATTACCAAATCAGAAAGATCATATTATATCAATATAGATGGCAATTTTTCCTGTTCTGGTGTTATGGATACGGTAAAAAAGAAATTAGAGGATACTGGGAAAAAGATAATACCTGAAAGAATCAGCTATTTCTATTCAGGGCTTAATAATCAATCCCAAAATATATTTAAAACAACAAACGTGAATTATAACAATGATTGCAGAAATCAGCTGGCATCATATTGGAACGCACTATACTTAGCCAATCATCAATATCAAGGCGAATTCAAAAAAAGAACGTTTAACTATTGCGATGAAAGCCTTGTTCCTGCTTATCTTATATCAATCCTCTGTGGCGGTTATACCTATGAGCGTCACTGTGTTATTGAACAATGCCACATTACGGCGATTGATACCATATCTGTTGATATCAATATTAGTGATACGTTACGAAATAAGCTTTCCAATGATATTTTTGAAGTCGGCGAAGAAGGTGTATTGGATTTAATATCTTTCATTGATGATGGCTTTACAGATTCTTTTCGCCGAGGTTTTTTATATCAGAATGGTTCGCATTTTTTCTTTGAGCTGAAAGAACTCAATAGAATTGATGCCGACAGTATCTCCTTTTTCAACTTTTTTGAGAAACTTATAACATTACTTGATGCCGAATTAGAGCCATTTGTACTGGTAGGTGGTACAAGAGTAAGCTGCGATGATCTTAGTGAGGGGCAACGTCAGTTAATCAAAATACTGGGTATGCTCGGGATCTGCAAAAGTGAAGATACTTTGGTGCTGATGGATGAACCAGATGCCCATATGAACCCTAAATGGAAATATGAGTTGAAGGAGATCATAGATACTTGCTTAGAAGGTGCTGTAAACACGCAGGCTATTATCGCCACACATGATCCGTTAGTAATTAATGGTGTTGATAGAAGGTTTATTAGGATCTTTACTCACAATCCTTCTATTCTTCGTAATAATCATTGGTACATAACGAAAGTTATTGAACCTACGGAAAAAACAGAAGGAATGGGTCTTGATGGTTTGTTACAAAGCGAGTATTATGGGCTGCCATCAGTATTGGATATCAAAACAAAAGAAAAGATGCAAGAAAAGCAAAGCTTACTTATCAAGAAGGTTGACGGAACAATAACTGAGCAGGAAAGCCAAAAGCTAATAGAATTAAGTGAGAATCTCGAAGATATGACATTTGCTCGTAATATTCCTACAGATAGCTATTATGATGAATACGTCGCGGCAATGCACAGGATATACAAAGAACATAGTAATATAACTTTGACCAGAGAAGAAATCGCCGAGAGGAATGCAAAAGCCGAAGAGATACTACGGGAGTTGTTATCACGATGAGATATATTGATTTATCACTTATAGACGAAAATGATCCCGAAGTGAAAGAATGGAAGAAAAAGGCTAAAAGTCGATACAGGACACTCTGTAGCAAAACCAACCATGAAGAACGAAAAGACTATTTAAAGAAAGCTACTATTTGGAGTGATCTAAAACCTGTTTTTACAAAGATATTTGGAGAAAAATGCTGGTATTCAGAATGTGATCTTACAGGCTCATATGGTGATATAGACCACTTTCGACCGAAGAGTCACTCAAAGGATGAAAATGAGAGTACTATCCTTAATGAAGGTTACTGGTGGTTAGCATATGACTATCATAATTACAGATTGAGCTGTGAAAAATGTAATCGCCCATATGGTGATGGAGGTAAAAGTGATTTTTTCCCCCTAAAGCCAGGAACACAACCAACTACTATGCCAGGCAGTAATGACACTCCCCTTTTATTAGACCCATGTATCCTGTCTGATACGCAACTGATAGATTGCGATGAGAGTGGAGCAATTATATGTCTAAGTGAAGATGAATATGATAACGCACGTGTTACAATAAGCAGCAAGATATATAATTGGAATTGTTTTAATGCTGCAAGACGCGAAGTCCGTAACAATTGTAAAACAACTTTAGAGCTTTTTGAATGCCTGTATAAAACAAATCCAGATAAACTTGAAGCGCCATTATCCCTGATTGCAGATCTTACTGATGAAAGGAAGCCTTATTCGTCCTTTGCAAAAAAGTATTTAATGCTTCGTGTCGCTGACAAGCCATACGCCTCTATCATCAATAGGCTCATAGATAGAACGTATTAATAAGTAGATTGCAGTTCTTCACACTATAATAAATGCAGGAGGCTCACCATCATGCCCGAACATCAAGAGATCGAATGGAAAGAATCCTGGCGGGATGAATATCTGAAATGGCTGTGCGGCTATGCCAATGCTCACGGCGGCACCCTTTTCATCGGCAAGGATGATGACGGCAAGGTAGTCGGCGTTCAGGGCAGTAAAAAGCTGCTGGAGGATTTGCCGAACAAGATCACCAATGCCTTGGGGATCATTGCCGATGTGAATCTGCGGTCAGAGGACGGGAAAGACTACCTCGAAATCGTGGTGGACAAGTATCCTTCTCTGATCAGCTATCATGGCCGATATTACTACCGTTCCGGTAGCGTTCTTCGGGAGATCGTCGGCAAGGAACTGGAACGCGCGCTGCTGAAATCCCAGGGACGCACCTGGGACGGTGTTCCTTTGCCCAAACTATCCGCTGCCGATCTGAAGCCCGAAGCCATTGCCTTGTTCAAACAGAAAGCGCTTGCCCGGGGCCGTCTCACATCCGATGATGCCGCTGTCAGCAATGAGATCATGATGGAAAACCTGCATCTGCTGGATGAGGACGGCTATCTGACCCGCGCTGCCATGCTGGCTTTTTATCGTGACCCGGAGCGTTGGGTCACTGGCGCATACATCAAGATCGGCTTTTTCGGCGATTCCGATTCTGATTTGCAGTATCAGGATGAAATCCATGGCCCGCTGATCGAACAGATTGACCGCACGATCGACCTGGTGTATACCAAATACATGAAAGCCCGGATCACTTATGAGGGCATCCAGAGGGTGGAAGTTTTCATGTTCCCCCGCGATGCTTTCCGAGAGATTCTGCTCAACGCTGTTGTCCATAAGGACTATGCTTCCTGCAATCCCATCCAGATCAGTATCTATGAGGATCATATGTATATCTGGAATGATGGGCAGATGCCGGAAAACCTGCGCACAACGGAAAGCCTGTTTGCTAAGCATTCCTCCAAGCCCTTCAACCCGAAACTGGCTCACGTGTTCTTTATCAGCGGTATGATTGAAGCCTGGGGCCGCGGTTTCGATAAGATCAAAGCCGCCTGCGATGCGCTGTATCATACGCCTATTCCGGAATATGATATTACGGCGGACGGGATCATGGTGCATTGCAAAGCGAATGAGAAATACATGGAGCTGTCCAAGGAGAATCGTCTCGGAATCAATGAGACAATTCTCAAGCAATTCAGAGACGCAGAGCGTGCTGATGTGATCCGCATCATGGAATTAGCGAACGCATCAGATAGCTTCACCAGTACAGAGGTTCAAGAAGTCCTGGGAAAAACAAAGCCCACTGTAGCTCGCTTGATCAAAAAAATGTGTGACAAGTGTCTTTTGAGCGTGATAGGCGCAGGCAGGTCTACCAGATATCAAAAGTCAAATTGTGAGACGAATTGAGACGATTAATGAGACGATTTTATGGATGGCGTTTTTGATGGAACAATGAGTGGAGACGCCGATAAAGCGGAGTTTTTCACAGAATTAAGTGAAACATTTCTGTGGTTTTTCAGATTCGTAATACGATGATTCGGAAAATTAAGGACCTATTGCTTGCAAGCTGATAGCAAAATGAGTACAAGCATCTCAAATCTGGAAACGCAGTGAAATTGATTATTCGTAAGGATAGGCAACTAAACATAACTAACAGTCGAAAGGAATGAAAAAACAAAAATGCCTGAAGGAAGCAACATAACCTGTCCCAAGGCTCCAAATGAAGAGATCATGCGTATGCTGATCAGGGCGAATCAGTTTCTAAATCATGCAAAAGAACATGCTCTTTCAAGCACAGAGTTTGATGTGATGATTGCGATTCATAATTTGGATAATGCTTTGGAGTATATTCTTCGTATCTTAATTAAGCATTTCGATATAGAATCTGCAGCAGGAAAAAGCGTAGAAACATCAGAGATTGACCAGTTAATCGGAATCATCTCAAAATTCTTTGTCGAAAACAGTTTGCCTGCTCTACCATGTGTCTCCGATATTAAGCTAATCCGGAAGCAGAGGAACTTGGTTCAGCATGCCATTACAAATCCAGCGTCAGAAATAAAGATATACATGGCAAATGGCGAGAAGTTTTTATCCCGTGCGTTAAGCCGATACTTTGGGATTCATCTTTCTGATCTTCATTTCTCAACATTAATCGAAAATCCTTTTGTAAAGAGCCTGATAACAAGTGCTGAACAAAAAATCGCTAATAAGAAGTATATTGAAGCAATTGTAGATGTTCGCGATGCATTTGACTATGCTACGTTTCAGAATCCACTGTATCGCTTTGGGCAGCTGTCAAGTGGTCCAGCGATTGTTGAAGCACGAAACAGTGGTGCCGACATCCCCCCCTTTCTAGAGTATATCCATGATACACTATGGATGACAGCGTTATCTGTAGACATGGGAAAATACAATCGCTATCTGGAATATACCAAGTATATACCACACGAGTATTGCAAGGACCATGCTATACAGTATATGCTGCAAAGAAAGTGGGAGAAACGGGATGCAGATTTCTGTTATCTGTTTGTATGCGATACATTGCTTCAGTGGCAATCTATGGACACATCAGATATTGATCCTCGTGATGACAACGAAGTTTTCTTTCCAAACAGTGAATTCACTGATTTAATTGAAGGTGTGGACATCCGGAAGACGTTTGAATCAAAAGGATGTACCTATGGGCTGAACGGGCATATGGGAAAACTGTTTTTCGTAAACAGCGAGGAAAAACTAATGCAGATTAAGGTAGGTGCAGAGAGAGGTTATCTAAAACAATCGTTTAGGCGAACTGAAAGCGGTGTACTTCGGTTCAGTCGCAGTTCCATCATTCACTCGCTTGGCATTGACTGGAAGCTTGCAATGAACAATCCAGAAACATGGCAAGTATTTTTGCTTTTTGATGCAGTGCCTTTTACAGAAATAGACGAGCTTTCTGAACAGACCGATATAGATACTATGAAAGAAGATGATGAGTATTCTGAAATCATACTTCCTTTTTTACCGCTTATGTCCATAGAAGTGGCACAGACATTGGAGTGGAGACTAAAAAAAGAAGGAATAGATCCTAATCAATACTATAGCAGTAAGTTGATTGAGGAATTGATCAAATAGGAGAGATATTGAGATCTTGTATCCATATAAGCAGGCGGTTGGCGCAATGCCCGAACCTCAAGAGATCGAATGGAAAGAATCCTTGTGAGATTCCTGAACCAATCAACTATAAGGCAATGACCGCAATATGAGCAGCGCAGGCTGCTATCAACAGCAGTTTGCCATATATGACCTGCCACCAACTACCTTGATTTTGCCCTGAAAGCGTTTTTTCTCCACGAAGATGGTCAAATCCTCGTTTGTTGGAATTTCGGCCTCTTAGAATCGGAAATTGTTTCAAACAATACCATATGTTGCTTGAACAAACTCTACTTAGTGCTATATATTGTGTTGTTTTGAGCTGTCCAAAAACATCCGGTGTTTTTGCAGAAAAATAAGCAACACAATCATGCCGGCACAGCCTTGATAGTCGTGCCGGCACGTTTGTTTATAGGGTTAGAATGATTTCATGCAGGATCACTTCTTCCGCTCTGTTGCGGATGCTGTTCATTCTGCTGACCCATTCGAGGGGCTGAGCTTCCTTCAATTTCTCCGTGATGCCCTCCCGGGCTGCCATCTGCACAATCAGCCTTTCCAGCATGCTAACTGCTCTTTCATTCGCATCAGCCAGATGCCTGTTAAGCGTTCCGTTTAGGATGAGACGCTCGTACAGTCCCGGATGTTCTGCCTCCAGATATTTCATGTGCATCCTGCCCCATTTTCCAATGGGACGCAGGTCTTCATCACCGATTAACAAATCAGGATACAGCATGCCATCATCACCAATGGTGTAGATACCGCCAAGTTCTTCATACAGGGACTTCATCATCGTTTCCTCCTTCAGATGTGGCCGTTTTGTATTGTGAAATGGGTTCAGCACTACGGTTGCCGACTTTGTTGTGTTGAGGTTGATGATTAGTTCCTTATGACCATGAATGCAATGCTTCCAAAAGGATTTTGCGACTGCCTGTCGAACTATACAGGTGTAGAAATCCTGAAGGAAGGGTGGTGAGCAGCGTGGAAGAGGT
>OCTW013388759.1_pt1 | contig 13853 bp, 10 predicted proteins | sample 1539671 | NCBI WGS metagenome assembly OCTW01 (sample SAMN02144230, study PRJEB22623) | gut metagenome | biome: sheep rumen | host: Ovis aries | place: New Zealand | reverse complement strand
GACAAGGCCAAAGGCGAGGAGAACGCCATCCTGTTTATCGACGAGATACACCGTTTTTCGAAAAGCCAGCAGGACTCGCTGCTGGGGGCGGTGGAGAAGGGCATCGTCACCCTGATAGGAGCCACGACCGAGAATCCCTCGTTTGAGGTGATTTCGGCTTTGTTGTCGCGCTGCCAGGTGTATGTGCTGAAGGAGTTCGGCGAGGCCGAGATGCGCCAGCTGACGGACAGCGCGGTGCGCTACTATGCCTCGCAGGGGCGGCAGGTGGAGGTGAAAGAGACTGAGGCCCTGTACCGCATATCGGGCGGCGACGCCCGCAAGCTGCTCAACGCCATTGAGCTGGTGGTCAACAACAGTCCCGACGGGACGGTGGTTATTGACAACGAGCGCACCACGAGCGTGGTGCAGCAGAATCTGGCCCTATACGACAAGCAGGGCGAGATGCACTATGACATCATCAGCGCCTTTATCAAGTCGATGCGCGGAAGCGACCCCAACGCGGCTGTCTATTGGCTGGCCCGCATGATTGAGGGCGGCGAGGACCCAGTGTTCATTGCCCGCAGGATGCTCATCTTTGCCTCCGAGGACATCGGCAACAGCAATCCCAACGCATTGCTGTTGGCCAACGCTTGTTTCGAGGCGGTGACGAAGATCGGCTACCCCGAATGCCGCATCACGCTGTCGCAATGCGCGGTGTATCTGGCCTCGTCGGTGAAGAGCAACAGTACCTACATGGCATTGGCCAATGCGCAACAGGTGGTTCGCCAGACGGGCGACCTGCCTGTGCCGCTGCACATACGCAACGCGCCCACCAAACTGATGAAGCAGCTGGGCTACAGCGAGGGCTACAAGTATGCGCACGACTATGCGGGCAACTTTGTGGAGCAGGAGTTCCTGCCCGACGCCTTGCGCGGCACCAAGTTCTACGAGCCCGGCCAGAACCCGCGCGAGGAGGATACCCGCCGCCAGTTGCGCGCCCACTGGAAGGAGAAGTACAACTACTAAAACCCCGCCACGATGATTACGGACAGGCAGAGTTACCGCCATTATGTGGAGCAAGACCTCAAAGCCCACGGGCTGACACGGGTGGGGCTTTACGACTATTGGTGGAGGGACTGCCTGCGGTTTCAGTTGAGGCTGCGGCGGATAGAGTATCTGCACAACACCTGCGGCGGCAATCTGCTGAAAAAGTTGCGCCTGTTGGTGCTGGAGGTGGTGAACCACCGGCTGGCCACCAGACTGGGGTTTACCATACCGAAAAATGTGTTCGGGCCGGGACTGTGCATCGTGCATTACGGCACCATTGTGGTACATCCTGACGCACGGGTGGGCGCGGGCTGCCGGCTGCACCCTTCCACCAGCATAGGCGATTACAACGGCACTCCGCGCCTGGGCGACAATATATATATAGGTCCCGGAGCCAAAATCTATGGCCCGGTGGTGCTGGGCGACAATGTGGCGGTGGGGGCCAACGCAGTGGTGAACCACTCGTTTGGCAGCAATGTGACTCTGGCCGGTTCGCCGGCCAAGGTGGTGGCCGAGAAGGGCGCAATGGAGCAAGGCGTGTTCGGCACAGCAAAAGGGATCCCGGCGACCACAGATTCTACCAAACTATAGACACGACAAAACAAGATTTGATATGGCTGACGCACTACTCACCGTTGAGAACCTGACAAAATCGTATGGCGACAAGTTGCTGTTCGACAATATCTCATTCGGCATCAACGCAGGGCAGAAAACCGCCCTCATCGCCCGCAACGGATACGGCAAATCGACATTGCTCAATATACTGACAGGCAAGACGCTACAGGACAGCGGAAAAGTCACTTTCAGCAACGAGGTGCGCATGGCCTACCTGCCCCAGCAGCCCGAACTGCTGCCCCACCAAACGTTGCGGAACTTCGTGGCATCGGTCGAGCGGCCTGAACACGAGGACGAATGGACTTTCGAGCAACGAATTGAGGAGATTCTGAGCCGTCTGCACCTGACCGACAAACTGGACCAGACTATGGATACCCTGAGCGGAGGCGAACAGAAGAAAGCAGCCCTGAGCCGCATATTGATTGACCACACGAACTTGCTCCTGCTCGACGAGCCGACCAACCATTTGGACATCCAGATGATTGAGTGGCTTGAGGATTTCCTGTCGCGCCAACGGCTGGCCATCCTCATGGTGACGCACGACCGATATTTCCTCGACCATGTGTGCCAAGACATTCTGGAGATTGACAACAGCCGCCTGTACCACTACAGGGGACACTATGACTACTACCTCGAAAAGAAGGCCGAGCGGCAACACAACGAGCGCGTGGAGGTTGAGAAGGCCAAGAGCCTATACCGCACGGAACTGGAATGGATGCGCCGTATGCCACAGGCGCGCGGCACCAAGGCCCAGGCCCGTATCGACGCTTTTTACGAGCTGGAGGCCAAAGCCCACACCCGTTTCGACGAAAACCGGCCGCAGCTCACCGTCAAGACTGAGCGCATCGGGGGGAAGATTTTGGAGATGTACAACGTCACCAAGAGTTACAACGGGACCAAACTGGTCGACGATTATAGCTACACCTTCAAGAAGGGCGAAAAGATAGGCATAGTGGGCCCCAACGGAATTGGGAAATCGACTTTCCTCAACCTCATCACTGAGCAGTTGCGCCCCGACAGCGGCCGCATCGTCGTGGGGCAGACCATCCGCTTCGGCTTCTACACCCAGGCCGGAATGACAGCTCCCGCCGACCGCAGGGTGATTGAAATTGTGAAGGACGTAGCCGAACAAATAGAGCTGGAAGGCGGCAAGGAGATGTCGGCCCACCAGTTCCTCACCTATTTCGGATTTGACGACATGACGCAATACAACTACTTCGGCAACCTCAGCGGCGGCGAGCGCCGCAGGCTCTATCTGCTGAAGGTACTCATGGCTAACCCCAACTTCCTCATCCTCGACGAACCCACCAACGACCTCGACATCTATACCCTCGAAATTCTCGAGCAGTTTCTGCGCGACTATAGGGGATGCCTGCTTATCGTCAGCCACGACCGCAGCTTTATGGACAACATCGTGGACCACCTGATGGTATTCGAAGGGGAAGGCCGCATCCGCGACTATGCCGGAAACTATACCCAATACCGCAACGCACAAGCCCTGCAACGACGCGACGAATCGCTCAAAAAGCGCGACGAAAAACCCAAATATGAACGCCAACGCAGCGACAAACCCCGCCCCACATACAAACAACAGAAGGAATATGAGTCGCTGACCCAGGAAATTGAAGCTCTCAACAAGGAGAAATCCGAACTGGAAAGCCTTCTCAGCAATGGGCAGGAAACAGATGTCGACCAGCTGACCAAAGCCTCGCAGCGCATCGGCTCTATCATGGCCGAGCTGGACGAAAAAGAAATGCGCTGGTTGGAACTGGACGAGATAGTGAACTGAATGGCAGGCATTGGGAAAATATATGCACTGACCAGCCAAGGCATAAGTGACTCGCGGTGCAACGGATACTGAATGAATAAATCCCAAAAGCATCAAGGTCGCGCTTTATTCCTAAATAAAGTTAAAAAAATGTAACAAACAGAATCTTTCCAGTCGTATAGGCGTATGAAGACCGACATGGAACAATTGGTGGAAGGCTGCAAGAGGAAAGACCCTAAGGCGCAGCGGAGTCTCTACGACGAGTACGCACCCAAACTGCTCGGACTGTGCATGCGCTACACCCACTCGCGCGACGAAGCCCAAGACCTGCTCCATGACGGATTCATCAAGATCTTTGAAAGCATCGGCACGCTCAGCAACCCACAGGTGCTGGAGGTATGGATGCAGCGCATCATGTCCCACCTCTGCATTGACTACCTCACCCGCGACAAACAACTGCGTTACACTGACCTCAACTCTATGGAGGAATACCTCAGCACCGAAGAAGATGACAGCGATGAGATGGCAAACGACCACAACGGACTCTCAATGGAACAGATTGTGAACGCCATCCAAAGCCTTCCAAGCCACTACCAGTTGATATTCAACCTATGTGGAGTGGAGGAGAGAAGCACCAAGGAGGTGGCCGAGATGCTGCACCTTTCGGAGAACAACATCCGCCAGATACTGTTGCGGGCAAGGTCATCATTGAAAAAGAAACTTAGAAACAGAATCAACACGATATGAAAATTAATCTGAACAACTACACAACCCCTCCCGACCCCGAAGTCTGGGACCGCATAGAGCGCACCTTGAAAAGGCACACCCTGCGTCGACGCATCACCTACGCCGCAGCAGGGCTGTTTCTTGTTGCCGCCATAGCGACAGCCATCGTGGCCCTCACACCTACTGACACTGCCGAGGCTCCCGTTGTGGCCCAACTTGATCCACAATATACGCCCGAAGCAATCACACCTGCTATCGCGCCCGAACCTGCTACCGAACCCTCCATGGTTTCGACTGTGCAGAAACAGGCTGCCACCGCACCGCTTGCTGATCAGTCCGCCGAGACCAATATGGCCCCCGAGCCAAAACCGGCAATAGAGACCCCCGCCGCACCTGTGGCCCGCATTGCAGCCACACCTGCCTCACGGCCCATGAGCATCCCCGCCACGCACAATGCAGAAGCAGCCGGAGCAGAGTCTACCGAAATAATTGTGGCCGACAATGGCGGAGAGTCGGAACCCGCCGAGCCTGAATGGGACAACACAATACAGAACTCCACACAGACCGCCGCCAAATCGACCTCGTCCAGTCCCTACGATGACACCATCCTTTGGATCCCCAATATCTTTGCTCCTGGTTCGGGCGACCCCTCTATCAGCACATTCAAAGTGAAAAGCAACCAGCCCAAAGAATATTTCACCGACTATCGCATCATCATCTTTAGCCGAAGCGGGCAGCAAGTATACATATCCCACAACATGGAAGAGGGGTGGGACGGCACCTTCAAAGGACGCGAGTTGCCCCAATCGACCTACGTATACGTCATTCAATATACCGACAGCCAGAAATTCAAACACCAGCGCAAGGGAACTGTCACCCTGCTCCGATAAAACAGAACTGGCCGGACAAAGAAAGCCTGTTGCGGGGACAATCCTCGTTACAGGCTTTTCTTTGGGCGCAGCGACGGCGGTATGGCTAATGCCTACACACTTTACACATCTCGCACAATATCGGCATACTGCCCATGGGTAAGCGCAAGCAAATCGGAGGGGGCTAACTCTATCTGATAGCCAATCTTGCCCGCACTTACAATGATGCGCTCCACTTCGCGCGCCGAAAGGTGGAAAGTAGTCACATACAATTTCTTCATCCCTACAGGCGAGCACCCTCCGCGCACGTAACCAGTCACCTTGTTAATATCCTTGACGTGAATCATCTCCACATGTTTCTCACCTACACTCTTGGCACATTTTTTCAAATCCAGTTCACTCTCCACCGGAACCACAAACACAAAGAAAGCCCCGCTGTCGCCCCGAGTGACGAGAGTTTTGAAAACACACGCCGGGTCCTCACCCAGCAGGTTGGCCACCGTGAGTCCATCCACAGCATCTTTGCCATGGGGATATTCATGAGCCGTATAGTCGATGCCTTCCTTGTCAAGAATACGCATCACATTGGTTTTAAATTCTGCCATAATAGATCCAATCAACTTGTTTTTTGCACTGCCGCCACTTTGACCGGCCGACAAAAGCAGATGCAAAAATACAACTTTTTCCGTGAACAACAAACCTTGCCGCACCACTATTATTGACAAGCGAACAAGACTATGACAGTTTTTTCTTGTATGTCAGAAAAAAAACGTAATTTTGCAGTCCGAAAAAACATATACAACAAACAATAAACCAGAGAAAAAATGAACGTTTTCCACAATAACGTCAGGCAGGCAGTAGCCACACTGGCAGTTATTTTTTTATGCTCCATCCCTGCATGGGGAGTCCCCGTTGACATCAATGTCGCCAAGCAATGCGCCACAAATTTCCTCCTATCCGAAGGGCTGATAAAAGAAACCGACACGGTTTCGCTCTATTCAGTCAACATCCCCTCGGCCAAAACAGACTTCCCATGTTTCTACATCTTCAACACTGGCGACTTTGGCTTCGTCATCGTCAGTGCCGACGATCGCTGCACCCCCATCCTCGGCTACTCCACCAGCGGACGGTTTGACACAGAGCGTTGCCCCTCCAACATGAGAGTGTGGCTGGAAAACTACGCCCACGACATAACAGCCGGCATCCTTGCCCAAGCCCCGGACGACCCCGAATCACTGGCTGAATGGGACAAACTGAAAACGGCTGCCACGGCCTCCTCCTCGCCCAAAACCGACGAATTCCTGCTCGAAAGCACTTGGGAGCAGGGATGGGGCTACAACAACTACTGCCCCACAATGGGAGGGCAGCATGTGGTGGTGGGCTGCGTGGCCACGGCCATGGCCCAGATTATTAGATTCCACGGCTACCCCCATCGCGGTTTCGGCAAGAAATCGTACCAGCATTCCGTCTACGGAATCCAGGCTGTCGACTTCGATACCACCAACTACGACTATACCCTCATGCCCAACCATATAGGATACGGCAGTACTGCTTCCCAGCGCGACATGGTGTCGCGTCTCTGCTACCACTGCGGCGTTGTGGTGAACATGCAATACCAGCACTCCGGCCACCCCGATGGCAGTGGTTCATACACCCACCTTGTACCTGACGGACTGAAATATTTCGGCTATACCGATGCCATCTACTACAGCCGCGCCTCCATCACCGACGACACCGAGTGGCGCAAAATGATACGCAACGAGATTAACAACCGCCGCCCCATCGAATATGCCGGTGTCGACAGCGAACAGGGCGGCCACGCCTTCGTCCTCGACGGCTACAGTAGCGGCAACCGATTCCACTTCAACTGGGGCTGGGGCGGATACGGCGACGGTTTCTATACACTCAACACCATGCGAGGATTCACCTCCAGCCAAGAAATGGTCATCAACATTCACCCCTCCGGCTGGGAGGGCACACTGGCACGTTTCCACGTATCCCCCGACGGCAACGGCGACGGCACCTCATGGCAGCAGACCAACAGCAACCTTGACGCAGCCATTACCCTCTCTTCTATGGTCGACCGCGACATCTGGATGCGCGAAGGCACTTACTACGGCGACACCACCGCCCCCTTTGCATATACCATCAACGCCAAGACCAACATCTACGGTGGTTTCGCCGGCACCGAGACCTCCTTTGACCAGCGCGACCACCGCGCCCACCCCACCATCATCGACGGCATGGGACGCCACGGCGTGCTGCAATCCATTGGCGGAGGCTCCAGCACAAGGCAAATCAACCTTAACGGCCTCGTACTCCAAAACGGCTACTCGGCCAATGGCAACACCGTCGAATTGCGCAACGCCACATCGGCCCGCTACATAACCATCCGCAACTGCACCAGCGACAGCGGTGGCCACGTCCTCTACCTCTACGACGGACTTGCCCGCAGTTTCGTCATCGAAAACAACCAAGCCCCCGTTGTCTGCTGGATTGAAGGAAGCTCCATGCGGCAGAGTCTCATCAACAACAACCGTGGCACCGCCGCCTCTCTCCAGTACGGACGCATCGTCAATAGCGACATCGTCAGCAATGCCGGTCTTGGCGTAGCCGTAGGACTCAGATCCAGCATCCTCAATTCTATCATCTGGAACAACGACACCTCACTCCGTCTCAATGCCGACCTTACCGACACCACCCTGCTCCATTGTGCCTTCGGCCCCGACATCGACACCTCACTCCTCGACAGCACCTCTCTCGTCCTCGACAGCATGAACGGCCATCCCCAAGGACCCGGTTTCGTCAATCCTACCAGCCTCCGCGGATTAACAGCCCTTGACGAGGCCGACTGGCATCTTGCTCGCGGCTCCCGTTGCATCAACGCCGGCAAACGTACGCAGGAAAGCATCCGCGACGGCGATATGGATGGCTCCATCCGCTGCCGCCAAAGCTTCATCGACCTCGGCTGCTACGAGACCAACTATCCCCTCTCCGTCCCACAGACTGTGACGGGCAGTCTGGCTGTCTATCCCAACCCCGCTACCACCGCCGTCACCCTCACCGGTCTTGACGGCACTGACGTAGACCTTTTCGACATGACTGGCCGACGCCTCCTCCACCAATCCTCTTGCCACGCATCCTGCACCCTCGAGCTATCCTCCCTACCCCAAGGAGTCTACCTCATCAAAACCGCCGGACAGGCCATCAAATTAATCAAGAAGTAATAGAAGCCAAGCCTATCCTCCTCCTTCCGTAGCTTTACCGGGTTCCTGTTCAACATCCAGTTTCTACACCGTCACCATCCGCAGCCATACCGGTGGCTTCACCGACTGGAACAAGAACACCGAAGACTACCGCGACATCCAGAAAGGCCACATTGCCACCGACCTCCAAACAGGCGTGCGCACCTACTGAGACCCATTTGGGTCACCAACGCCTTGACCTATTTTAATACGTCAAGGCGTTGTCTGTTATCCACAATACCTGCATCCAGACCTTCCTATATACCTCTACAAAAAAACGGGCATCCCGAACAGGATGCCCGCCTATCGACTAATGAAATACTTACTTTACAGGATGATCAGCATGGAATTTCTCCAGACGCTCTTTCAGGTCGGGGAACTGGTCGCGCAACACCAATGCCACGCAGGCGCGGATTCCCTGCTTATGGCTGCCTGTAATGTCGAGCGAGATGGCGCTGATGCCATAGCGGATTAACTCGTTCAGCAACTCGATGCCACCCATGCCAGGATAGCAGAACGTGAAGTAGAAACCGTCTCCCACGTCCTCGTCCATATCCTTGTCGTAGACGATATAGAAGCCGTTGTCCGTGAACATCTTCTTCATAATCTTGGCCTTCTCGCCATATTCCCTGATGTCCTTCACAAAGTTGAACGTGCCATCGTTGGCCCCCTTAAGCATAGCGGCCATGGCATACTGCACAGAATGCGCCGTGCCGGAACTGAGGCAGTAGAGCGTGCCGAAAATCAGGGCGCGGCCCAACTGAGTCTGGCTGTAATAGCGGCCCAGGTCAGGGCATTCCATATTGAACAATTTCGGGCTGCAAATCATCATTGCAATACGCTCACCCGCATAGCTGAACGACTTTGAACCCGAAATCATCAGCACATAATTGTCCGTATACTTGGCCACTGTGGGCTGGTAGGGAGGCTGGCCAGGCACACTATAGTCCTTGCGGAAATCCATCAGGAAATAAGCATCATCCTCCAGTACCACCACACCATGCTTGTTGGCCATCTCGCCGATAATCTGCAACTCATAGTCAGTGAAGCAGAACCAGGCGGGGTTGTTGGGGCTGCTGTAAATGAGACAAGCAACATCGCCGTCCTTCAGTTCCTCCTCCAGCTTGTCGCGCAGTTTGTCGCCACGGTATTCATACACATCGAATGTCTTCATCGGGATGCCGAGTACGCGGCACTGCTGCTTCTGCACCGGGAAACCGGGGTCAATAAACAACACCTTCGTCTTCTTGGCATCGTAGCGCGTCAGCGTCAGGAAACTTGCGAAACCGGCCTGCATTGAGCCCACCGTAGGCACGCAGCAGTCGGGGGTGACGTCAATATCAAGGAAATTCTTCACAAAGCGGGCGGCCTCGTTCTTGAAGTCAGCCGTGCCATAAATCTCTGGGTAGATTGAAGCCACACCACTCTTCAGGGCCTCAATCTGTGCCTGAACACCCACCTGCGGGGCGGGCAAACCGGGGATGCCCATCTCCATCTTCACAAAGCGCACTCCCGTCTCTTTCTCCACATCCTGAATCATCTTGCGCATTTCGCGGATTGATGCCTTGCCGGGATTGGCAATCTTGTTCTGTTGGGCTATCCTGTCGATAGTCTCTCTCTGTATAGGTATTTGTGTCATGATATTATTATTTTAAATTGTTGTTTACATTCATTTTGTGGCGAAACCCTTCAGCTTGGCGGCGTTGATGGGACTCACCTCTTTCACTATGTCATATACCTGTTTCTGCTCGTCGGCGGGAGCCGGGGTGAAGATGCTGACAATCTCCGACATCTTCACATCCACAAACTGCTGCACACTCAGCAGGCCGCTCCTGGCGCGGTGCACCTGTTGCAGCATCTGCAGTGCCCCGATAATATTCTTGCGTGCCTGCGGCTGGTCCTTCGTCATCATATCCAACCCCATGCGGTGGTACAGATAGTACACCTGATGCAGTGCCGAATAGGCCGAGTTGGTGTGGTTCTCCATGAACCAATAGCGGGCCTTTTGGCTTTCGCGCCCACTCCAGCCTTTATACTGTTGCTGCGCGTCCGCTGTCTGGCAGATTGTGCGGGCCATCTCATAGAAAGGCTCTCCCCCGCTGGGACCATAACTGTCAAAATAAATGCCCAGCATAATATACACATAATACGACAACGCCGACGACAGGTTGCCATAGAATGTGTTAGGGTCAAAATCAAGAGGCTGGTTCTCGTTGTATGAGAAAATAAAATCGGCCGACTCTATATAGTTGAACAAACCTGTCGTGTACGTCGAATTATACACTGGCCGCCGCATTTGAACCGAAATCTGCCCCTTGAAATCCGTGGCCGACGACCGCTCGCTCAAAATCAGACTCAGCGAACAGTCTATACGCTCCTCCGGCTGCAGTTCCAAGGTCGTCCATCGGCGACCATTCACAAAGTCTTCTATGGCCTGCTTCATGCTTTCAAACACCCGCTTGTCCGTCGACTCATAGCCCTGCGTTGACGACAACAATTTCTGATTGTTCACCGACACCGCACAACGAAACTCTTGGGCATGCAGCACACCCAAGTTTATAAGGACCAGCAATATAGCCAATACTCGCTTTGTCATTTCTCCTTGCAAATATACAAATATTATTCGACATAAAAGTTAAAACATCATCTTTTCATCCCCAATGGCACTTGGCCGACAACCCTAAGAACAAGTCAAAATTAGAAAAAAATGATTTTTCATAACGGAATATCTATATAAAAGTGTATATTTGCAGGTATGAAAGGAGTACCAAAATACAATATAGGACATTGACAACAAATATATTAAATAATTCTATAATCATTTAGACAATAACGTTTATGAAAAAAACGCTATTATTTAGTACCCTGTTGGCATTGGGAATGTCCTTGACCAATGCGCAAACAGACGTGATTGCTAACCTTGGTAGAACAAACACGACCCGAGGGATAATCCGCGAACAGAACATATCATATTATGAGGATCCAAATTCACAAGGATACTTTGCATATTTACCAGCACTTAATGGCAGCTCATACTACGTTAAAGTACCAGCATACTGGTCAATAAGGGACTTCCATGTGTTGGGGGACACAGCATATTTCTGCGGCACGATTACGAATACCCAGACCGCACTACTCGGGCATTTTGACATCAGCAACCTACAATTAGGTTTAGGTAGTACAACTTTCTACTACGACACCATTGCATCTATATTGTCTATCCTTAACCGAATAGCTGTCAAAGACATCAAAGGCTGCATATCAATCATGGCTATCGGAAGGGAAAGCCCAGGAGTCAATCCCGACATGGATGGATCAGACTGGGTTTTTTATACGGCAGATTATGCCTCATTTCAAAGCTGTATTTTCCATCCCGACAATGGCAAGGAACTGTTTTGGGACGTAGTAGCGACAGACAATTATTTTGCCACATCTGGAACAATTGGGCTGGACACAAATTTTATGGTCATGCGCAGTGTGAAGACAGGTTTAAACCTGACCTCCTTCCAAAGCGATTTTTCGAAAGCGTACATTTACACAAACACTTATAATTTTGCCAGTGGAATCCGCGCGTCGAGACTGGGGTTGGATACCATAGCCTTTGCCGCATACACTGATAATGCTCTCCTTTCTTGGATGCAAGTCTTTACAATCAATGTACCGACAGCAACAATGTACTACAACCAATATAGCGGGATGCAATATAGTATTCCATCGCATCATAGACTCGCCCCAAGAGATATGGTGTATCTCACCGATTCCTCAGCACTGTTTGTGATTGACACTGAACTAAACTATTCTCGGAACAATCAAAGCATATTGAAATTACACCCATACCCAACCACGGCCTATTTCCCGAAATTCTATATTACCAGATACTTTCACTCCGCCTTTCATTCATTGATACCCTTACCAGCCGTAGGATGTATGGCAGCATCCGGTGACAACTATCTGAAACTTGACTTTAGTATTTAGTATATTGCCCCAACCCACTGAAACGGATTTATGTATTGACGCTTTTGTCAATGACTTTCTATTCAAAAATACCTTTCAGACTCACTAATAATAACAGGATTAAGTAAAATACTCACCAGGTCCAAACAACATGAAACATCCTATTTGGAACCTATTATAATAGCCCCACAGTGCCAACATACCGGCTACGCTCCATTTCCTTATACCATTAACATTGACATAGAAAAAGAGTAGCCCCATTGTTTTTATCCATAATCTATTCACAGTATTAAACAGCACAATATCATGAAAAAATATATATCATATTTAACAGTACTAATCTCTTTTATGGGATTGCTTACTCCGAGAGCCATATCTCAACCTGAAATTCATTATCCAAATCCCGCATATTGGTATTGGGAATCGCCATGCGACAGTGCTATTAGTTTCATGGATGTTCAAATGCCGATCACACAACATATCAAAACTAATGAAATATGTTTTGTGTACCCTTTCGATGCCACTGGGCAAACGAGGACTATTTACGGTGCGGCTCTTTATCTATACAGCTATCCCAGCGACACATGGTGGGCGGACCGACTGAAACCAATGGACAAAAGAATATCATTGGACATAAAACTATACACTTTTACACCAGGAGACTCTGTCGTACATCCGATTACCACCCAGACATTTATAGTAGAGAAGGGTCAGTCCCCCGACTTAGCCATATCGCTTCCTAATGCCGTTTTATTCCCGGTGTATGAGTTTTATTTTGACAAACCGATTAGGGTGGACGGTCCTGTCTTCATTGGCGCTATAACAACTGATTCTTGTATATATCAACGCCCTTACTTTGACAGTTATGGCAATTGGGTATTTGGGCACGATGACGGTACTTGCTGCATTTGGGGCTATGAAGCACAGGTGGATATAAAGAAGGAGGTGCTGATCAGCTATAAAACTATAACGGGCTGCCCAAGGAACGGAGTGTACATGTACAATAGATCTGGGTTGGCGGCACCATCCGCAGACACTTTACACACAACCATGGCTCCGGTTATCCATCCGATCATCATGCCGCAAGGGTACCTTTCTGCTGTGGCTCTGCAAGAGGGGGGAGATGTGCACTTGAAACCCAATCCGGCAAGAACTAAAGTGACGGTGGAAGCCGAGCAAGTCATACGCTACATTGAACTGACGGATATGACCGGTCGAACAATGATGTCGCAGAAATTTGACGGAGGTACTTTGTCAGCAACGCTGGACATCAGATCCCTGCCAGTAGGTGTCTACATAGCGCGGGTGAGAACCGACAAGGCTGTGGCCACGCGGAAATTGCTGGTGCAATAACCTTACCAGACTATCCCCTGCTTGCAAGATACAGCCATGACAACGACTGGTAATCACGTAAATTCATGAGCATCTGACTCCATAGAAAGCAATCTTACTCCAGAACTATCACAGAATTGGAGTCCGGAGAGAAGTAATTAGTGGATATATTTTCCCCTAATCACTTCTCACACGTTAAGACATTCTAATTTTCAATTTTTATTGCCGCCGTGTCGGGAAAAATTTGTATCTTTGCAAATTATTTGCGACAAAAACGTAGTATCTAAATATGAGCGAAACAACACGTAGCACTAACGA
>OCTW011526954.1_pt1 | contig 13855 bp, 13 predicted proteins | sample 1539671 | NCBI WGS metagenome assembly OCTW01 (sample SAMN02144230, study PRJEB22623) | gut metagenome | biome: sheep rumen | host: Ovis aries | place: New Zealand | reverse complement strand
CGCGTGAGCGACTGCGCGTATTTAATAGGATAAACCTCACAGTCCGGGAATGCCTCCTGAATGCGTTTGACTGCTGGCGCGTCAGACGGTTTACCGAGTTGCGCCATGAAGATCTTATTCCCTACGCGGAGGAAATTGAGGTATTCCCAACTAAGGTCGGTAATAAGCGAGCCATCGTCAGCTATCGCCATCATCCCATCAACATGGCCATAGATGTCAGACTTATCCCAATGCACTATCTTAATGGAGCGTGCATTGAGCGCTTTTTTTAGGGCAGCGGTAAGTAGTTTACGAGGATAATTGGGGTTCTCCAAGAAGATCTTATCGGTCATATAGACATTACCTCTCTTGTCCGTGAGCACATTACCTCCGTCAAGAATGATATCCTCGTACCGGAAAGGGGTCATTTCCATATCATCCCAAATAGGCACCATATCGGGCTTGTACCTATAGTAACGAGGTGCGCGCAAGTAGTCCGGGTCATAGCGGAACTGCGCAATGTCACCTTTCCCGTCAACGGTGATAGGCATATAGTCGCGTGCCCACAGACGCGTTTTTTCACTAGTGTATGGTAGTTCCCAACACTTGATACGAGCTTCCCTAAAAGCCGCAATAAGGCTCTTATAAAAACGAGGAAAATGATACCGAATAGCCATCGGTATAAATACTAAATCAGTTTGCGAATCGTGTAACATAATCTTTGCATTTATAAAGTTAATAATTAGTTATTTAGCTTTCGGTGCAAAGGTATATGTTTTTTCGCAAACGTCCCAAAATTTTCTGTTAAAAATTGTTAAAAGTTTCGAAGAAGATATTAACAATAAAAAAAAGAGGACAGAGTCCTCTTAAATTATAATTGTTTGATTTCTTTGGGAATATAACCTAATTTCGTATAGGCAAATTCTATTGCTTGTTCTTTGGGCATATTCGTATATTTAATATAATCAGTAATCATATGCTCTTTAGCAGGATATTTTCTATGAATAAATGTATCATCACATAAAACAGCCCTTAATCTCAAATTGCGGAAATCTCCTGCATCTTTGCCAAGATGGATTCTTTCTGAAAATAGCACATCGCCAGTAACTTTATTTGTAGATATTGGGATAGTATTGCTCTCTATGTCCGTTTGCGAAAGGTGAGTTGCTCCCAAAAGAGCGACTAACACCTTATGCGGACCGATTATTAATTGGTCATTTATAATTGCACTTCTAATTAGATAGGTGTAGTATATATTTTCTTTGTTACTAAGAACATAATCAATACCAGATCGGTTGCCTCCTTTATATGAGTCAGATTTTAATTTCCCATGTCTATGAATATAAAAATGATATGCATTTTTTTGTTGTAATTCATTCCGATGAACTGTTGTATCTGCAAATTCTCCTTCTTGATAATAATATACCTCAATCTCAGTTGGTTGTATTACTATTCCATTTATTACTATTTTAGAATTTGTAAGGAACTCAGCCGCTTCTTTTTGGAGGCGTTTTACGAATGCTTCCAATGATTTAATTTGCGTTTCCATATTATTTCTTTACGCCTTCAAAATGTTCTACAATCTTGATTTTGATGTCCTCAAAAGAATCAACGATTTTGACTTTGACGTCCTCGAAGTGCTCCACTATTTTGACCTTGCCGCATGAGTCCTCGAAGGCATCGACAATTTTAATGTCGGCATCCTCAAAGGAATCAACGATTTTTACCTTGATGTCCTCAAAGGAATCGACAATCTTCACTTTGCCATATAGTTTGTACGTCTTGCCGTCTTTGGTAATAGTACAATTCTCCTTGTCGATTTTGACATCAGCAGCCGCCGCACAGATGGCAATGGCAAAACAAAATAATAATGTAAATATACGTTTCATTGCTTTGAAGAATTTTGCTTGCAAAATTACACTTTTTTTTCCAAATATGCAAGTTTTTAGGGGAGAAATATGCCGGAATAGGCAGATTTAGGCAGAAATATGCCGATTTAGGCATGAATAGGCAGATTTAGGGTTTTCCGGGAAATCGACAGATCGAGTTATCGGGGTATCGACAGGAGAAATCCGAAGGGAGAAATCCGCTCGCGAAACTCGCGGGCACAGGACACCGATGGCACAGGACACCGAGGACACAGGACACCGAGGGCACAGGACACCGCGAACAGATGTCGGCAGGGCAGATATCGGCAGGGCAGATGTCGGCAGGGCAGATATCGGGATCAAATCCCGACTAAATGGACGGAGAAGGAGCGGCGTTTGGCAGGATTGCCGGAAGCTTTACTCTACGTACGTCACATAGTTGCCGCGGATGCATTTCCATGTGCCGTTGTTGAGGAGGAAGATATCATCGCCATAGACGCCGGAGATCTTGTCGCCGTCCTGGTTCACGGCATACCACCATGTGCCTTGCTTGACGCAGAAAAAGCCGTTTCCGAACATTTGCGGAATCTCATAGGAATAGGTTTCTACTTTGCGTCCCGAACAATGGTAGATGTCCCAGTAGCCTCCCGAACGCTGAATGGTCACATAGCCAAACGGGTAGTACAATATCTCCTTGCCGTAGATGCCGCTGACGAGGTCGCCGTCTTCATCCGCGAGATACCATGTGCTGCCGCGACGGACGCGGTAATAGCCATTGTAGAGCAGGTTGATCTCGTCGCCGTAAAGAATAGAATAGCCGTTGCGATAGATATAGACCTTTCTGCCGGAGATGCGCACCTGGCAGCCATTCCGCAAGTCCTGGTAGTGCTCCGTGCAGTATTCAGGTTTGCGGGTGGTCATCTCGTAGTCGGTATCCTCGAACCACAGGTCGTACTTGTCCGACACGACGTATTGCGCCTGCATCGTCAGGGTGGCTATGAGGGCTATCCCAAAAGTCAGTAAAGAGCGTTTCATAAGGCGTTGTTTCTTGAATAGATGCGTGCGATGATGGCACCGCTGATGTTATGCCAGACGCTGAAGACTGCGCCGGGGATGGTGGCTAAGGGGAAAGCGGCAAAATGCATCACCGCCAGCGAGGTCGCCAAACCGGAGTTCTGCATGCCGACTTCTATGCTGAGCGCCACACTCTTCGGTCGTGGCAGACGCAACAGTTGTCCGACCAGATAGCCGATACCGAGTCCGAAGAGGTTATGCAACATCACCACGAGCACGACGAGCATACCTGCGGTCATAAGCCGGTCGGCGTTATGCGACACGACGATGCCGACAGTAAGAGCCACCGCGAGAGACGAGAACGCCGGCAGATAAGGCGTGACGCTTTGCGTGAGTTTGGGAATAAAACGCTGGCATAGCAGTCCGCAGACGATGGGCAGAATGACGATATAAACGATGCTGAGCAACATTCCCGTGGTATGCACATCTACCATCGTGCCCGCCAACAGCCAGACGAGAAGCGGCGTCAGGATAGGTGCAAGCAAAGTGGATGCAGCCGTCATGCCCACAGAAAGAGCCAGGTCGCCTTTGGCCAGATAAGTGATCACATTCGATGCCGTTCCGCCCGGACAACAGCCGACGAGGATGACGCCTATCGCCAGTTCTTGCGGCAGCGGGAAGACCTTGGTCAGAGCCCATGCCAGCAGCGGCATGACGGTGAACTGCGTGAGGCAACCGATGAGAATATCTTTGGGACGACTCAGCACGATCTTGAGGTCATTCGCCGAGAGCGTCAACCCCATGCCGAACATGATAACCCCCAACATCGGATTGATGACCCACGTGCCGATCCACGCGAGCAAAGAGGGCACAACAAGACTTAGTGCGGCTGCCAGCAGCACGATCACACCCATCCATTTGGCTATGAAATCACAGATACGTTGCATTTGTATAGTACTTTTACTCCTCCGGGTCGTTGCCGCGAGCTTCGTCGAACTTGGCTTTCATGGTGGGATTGCCGGCAGTGAGACGTTTGATGGTCACCTCCTGCAGTTTCTTATCCGCGAGGTTGAGGTTATCGCCGGACTTGACGAGGTTCTCCCGCACTTTCTGAAGATGAGCGATGGTCTTGTCGATCTCGTCGATAGCATCGGAGAAACGCTCGTTAGCGAGGCGTACGTTACGTCCGAAAGCGTCCTTGAAGGTCATCAGTTTGTCTTCAAAATTCGTCACATCGACCTGTTGTGCCTTGACTAACGCCAGTTCGCGTTTGGCGTCGAGGCTCTTCTTGCTGGTCTGGCAAAGGAGCGTGATAAGCGGAATGAAGAACTGCGGGCGGATGACGTACATCTTCTCAAACCGATGGCTCATATCGACAATACCGCCGTTGTAGAGTTCGCTCTCGGGTTCGAGCATAGAGACGAGGACTGCGTACTCGCAGCCTTTCTTACGCCGGTCAGCATCCAGTTTGGCAAGGAAGTCCTCGTTCTTGTGCTTGGTGGCAGTCTCGTCGTTCTCGTTCTTCATCTCAAACATGATAGAGATATACTCTACCCCATCTTCGGACTTGTCCCGGAAGACGAAATCACCCTTCGTTCCCTCGACCACCTCGTTGTCTTTCTCGAAATAGGCATAAGGCATGAGCGGCCGGAGGAGTTGATTGAACTGGGTGGAGCAATGGATCTCCAGTGTCTCGCCGACCATCTTGGTAGAGAGACGTGTCTTGAGCTCCTTATAGTAAGCTATCTGCTCTTGCGCCGCCTTGCGTTCCGCTTCCCACTGAGTCTTGGCTTGCGCCAGCTCCTGCTCTTTTCGCATGTATGCCTCCGTAGCCTGCTGACGCACTTGCGCCACGGCTAACTGCTTCTGCTGCTCAGCCTGATCCAAACGGGCTTGGAGCGTCTGGAGTTGGAGTTGAATCTGGGCTTGTGCAGTCTTCTGCTCGGCTGCCTGACGTGCCTGCTCTGCCTGCTGACGGGCCCGCTGGTTCTCCTCAAGTTCGTGCACACGACGCGTCAACTCCATCTCAAACTCGGAGGTCTTCACTTGGCTCAACAACGCAGCATAATCGCTCTCGTCAACAGTAAACACATTCCCGCATTTCGGGCATTTTAATTCTTTCATAGATCCTCCTTCATTCAAAAGATTTCTTCATAACGATATTGTATTTAATTATTTAGGATAAACGAAGTTCAACGCACTCAGCAGCGCCGCTCCTGCCACGCCGCCTATCTCTATTTCCGTTTGAGCCACCTTCAGATAGTGGTCCTCATAACGCAATCGGTCGTCTATGATATTGTCTTCTAACATAATCGGGTGCAAATATACTACAAAAATTGCACATATGCAAATTTATTTGCAAAAATATGCCGGAAGAGGTACAAAAATAACGAACACGAAAAACGCAACAGCATTTTTATAGCTTTTTGTAATGCGCTGATTATCAGCGGCATAGGTAGCCACTCATTGTGAATGACCAACAAGCCTTCTCCAGCCGTTATGTCGAGCCCGCAAGCAGTTCCCAAACTTCGTGAGGGCGGTGTTGGCAAGCGAAGAGAGAGAGGAGGGTTAGTTATTCAAACAGTCTCTATCTAGCAGGAAATTAAATACTCCTATCCGATAAACACCCTCATCGTTGTAGAAACCTCTTGTGTAATCCCCCGATATGATGACCTTGCGGAAATTATCGCTGATGTGCGTCAGAGGCCGTTGCTCTTGGTCGGATTTCTCTTTGTCCGGAAGCATGTATGCCGATTGGATATAAATGCGCTGAGAACCCCGGTTAACTACATAATCCACCTCTACTTTGATGCGAACTGTCTTTCCTTCTTTGTTTCGTTCCCAAATCTCTACCAGACCCACATCTACGCTGTACCCGCGCGCACATAACTCATTATATAGTACGTTCTCCATCATGTGGCTGAATTCTATCTGACGGAAACCCAAGATGGCATTTCGGATCCCCGGATCTTCAAAATAGTACTTACTGTCAGCTCCGATGTACCTGCGACCTTTGATGTCGTACCGCAATGCTTCGCTCACTAAAAACGCATCCTTCAAATGCTCGATATACTTAGCTATCGTATTCACACCGATCTTGATCTGGGCTGCGGACTTGAATGTATTGGCTATCTTCGTCGGATTAACAGCCGTTCCCATCGATGATGCCAACACGCGGAAGATCTCCTCCAATCCCTCCTCGTTCTGAAGGTGGTTACGCTCAATGATATCCTTTAGATAAATTGTCCGATAGACATCTTTTAGATAAGCTTCTTTCTCCTCCGGTGTTTCCATCTTGGCTACAGCAGGCAGACCACCAAACGTGTAGTAGTCATTCAGTGCTTCTGCTTTTTCTCCTCCCACACCCTCATAGTATTCCGCAAAACTCAACGGACGAACCCTAATCTCCCATCCGCGTCCGCGAAACTCGGTTACTACATCCTTGCTCAGGAACTTACTGTTACTGCCCGATACGTATGTCTGTACATCCCGCTTATGGGTCATACTCAGTAGTACGCCCACAAAATCATCTACCATCTGTACCTCATCCAAGATGACATAGCTTGTCTGCCCGTCATGGATAAGATGGCTATCAATATATTCCAACAACTTATCCGGGTCACGCAATGACTTATTGCTTATATCATCCATCGCTAAGCCAATGATATGATCTCCTTTCACTCCCTGCGATAACAGATAGTTACGGAAGATTTCAAATAGCAGATAGGACTTACCGCACCGACGGATACCGGTGACGATTTTGATCATGTCATTTTTGCTGGCGCTGATAAGCTTCTTAAGGTACAAATCTCGATTAAACTCCACACTTAATAGCATATTTTTGTGGCATGCCACATTTTTACGCTGCAAAATTACAACAAAAATTTGAATTGAGCAAATATTTTAAGCAAAAAAGACTTCCTTTGTTCGCAAAAATGTCATTTTATAGCATATTTTGGTGAATTTCCACAAATTACGAAGAGATAATCAACGATCTAACACGATTATAAATCTGGTATTATTCAACCAGACCTAATTTCTTCAAACGGGACCGGATAGCGCCATTCGTGCGTCCAAACTCTTTGGCGAGTTGGGCGATAGGAGTGCCTTCCTGAAACAATTCACGAAGTCGCAAATCGTCCTCCACCGTCCATCGTGCGCCGGCTTGCGAAGTCTCGGACACATCCTGAGCGCGTTTCTGGCGCATCATTTTAATAAAATCCAACAAGAACGGAGATGGTTTACCATCCTCCAACATGTCGTGAATCATTGATTCTACCGCCATGTCGTCCAAGTCGCTACCCTTATATTCGTTCTTGGCGGGCTTTTTCTCCTTTCCCTTCTTCTTGTTTCCGATGATCGGCTGTAAATCTTCCATCGGTGCAACGAATGTATTGCGTGCCTGTAGCAGCGATTCCGAAGAAGGCTCATCCGTCTTAATCAACGCTTGCATCAGATGCATCTTCTCGTGCAACCCTAAGAACAAATCGCTCAACAGCGGTTCAAAATCCTTTGCGTCCGCTTTGTTCTTACAACGACAGGGATGATCGGCTATCTTTTGTGCCACGGGCTGCATCAACGGCACAAAATACCCGCACGCTGCATGCAAACGCTCGCGTAGCAAACTCTTATCGCCGTTCAGCAACAGTTTGGTCAGTTGCGGGCGGAACTTATCGGCGATGCTCTGCCACTCGGTAAAAACAGGCTGCAACGCGTCCAAGAACGGCAGCGTCTCGGCGTTGAACGACACTTTGGATGCCGCCATCTTGCGCATCTGATCGACCAGCGAAAGTGTCCGATGGAAATCAAAAAGCGCACTAAACAGCTGAATCTCATATTCCTTGCGCGCCGTCGGAAGTGCCTGCTGAATCGTCTCCACCGACGGCTGATTATCCGTATAACGCAGCACGGAAGGGTCGTTGTCCAGTTCCACATAATCAAGCTTCGAAGACAGCACGATGCCTTCGAGCGTTCGGCAACGCGAAAGCGCCACATACACCTGGCCTGCCGCAAAAGCGCGCGCCGCGTCGATGATGACCTTGTCGAACGTCAGACCCTGACTCTTGTGGATCGTCACCGCCCACGCGAGCCGCAGCGGATACTGGGTGAACGTACCTAAAATCTCCTCGTCGATCTTGCCCGTTTTCTCGTCCTCGCGGTAGCGGATATTCTCCCACACCATGCGCGTCACCTCGATGTCGCCGTCCTCGCATCGCACAACAATCTTGTCGCTGCCAATCTCCGTAATCACGCCGATCTTGCCATTATAAAACCTTCTCGGCTTCTGGTCGTCGTTGCGCACAAACATCACACGCGCGCCTGTTTTCAGCGTCAGTACTTCCTCCGTCGGATAGATATTGACTGGAAAATCTTTCTTGATCTCTGCCGTAAAAACACGCGGCGCGTCGGGCAGTTTACCCAACTCGCGTTCGTTCAACTCGTCCGCCAAACGGTTATGGGTCGTCAGAGTAATATGAAAGTCCTCGTCCGTGTTTCTGAACCGCGGGTTATACCGCCCGTTAAGCAGCGCACGACCTTGCGCAGTCAACTGATTCTCACGCACTTCGTTCAGCAGTTGTACAAACGTCTGGTCCTGTTGCCGGAACACATGATCCAGCTCCACATAAATCGGTTGCAACTCCTGCATCACTTTCGCTTGGAAGAAATACGGTCCGTCGTAGTACTTCTTCATCGCCTCTTCGTCCTCTCCGCGCGTCACCACCGGCGACAACTGAAACAGGTCGCCGATCATCACCACCTGCACGCCGCCGAAAGGCTGATCTTTGCGGTATTTGTAGCGCCGCAACACCTGATCTATCGCATCCAACACATCCGCCCGAACCATACTTATCTCGTCGATGACCAGCATCTCCAAGTGATAAATCAGGTTCCGTTTGCGCTGCGTAAGTCGCTGTTCTGCGAACAGTTGCTTGTACGACTGCGGTGTCGGAATAAGTGTCCGAACGGGCAACTGAAAGAACGAATGAATAGTCATTCCGCCGGCATTGATAGCCGCCACACCGGTCGGAGCCACGACCGCCATATTCTTCGGAGTCTGCTCTCTTAATTTCCTCAGAAAAGTCGTCTTTCCCGTTCCTGCCTTTCCTGTGATAAACAGCGGCCGGTTCGTATGCATAGCAAACTCCTCCGCCAGGTAATAAGGCAGTGACTCATTCCGCGCATCTATATGTGGATTCATCTCGTTCATTTTGGGTACAAAGGTACTAAAAATTTTTGTATCCCGCAAATTTTTTGAGCAAAAAATCATGCTGACCCCGAAATTTTTTATTACGAAATACATTGTAGCCCGTAAATTTTTATGCGCGAATTACGGACTAAATACAAAAATATTTTGACGTGGACAAATTTTAGAGATAGAAAAATGCAGAAAATATGGATTTTTATGCCTAAACTCTTGCGTAATTCAAAAAAATATAGTAATTTTGCAGCAGATACGAACACCATACCCCATGCCCACAATCCGTTATAGCATCATCATCCCGCCCCTCCCAACAAAAAGAACCCTATATCACGTATCTCAAAAAAAGAAGATGACTAAGTACCTGTTATATGCTCTCTTGCTCTACCTCACGGCAATCAATATCTTTGCCTTTTTTCTCTATGGCATTGACAAATGGAAGGCGCGGCATGACAAATGGCGTGTCACGGAAGCCCGTCTCCTCTCCGTTGCCCTCTTGGGCGGCAGTGTCGGTGCTTTTCTCGGCATGAAAGTCTGGCATCACAAGACCCAGCATCCCCGATTCCGCTACGGCCTCCCTCTCATCCTCTGCCTCCACCTTGCCATAGCCATCGTTGCGGTGTATTATTTCTATTTTTACAGATAAGAATAACGGATTAGAATTGTAAAAAAGAGAACTGATGTCTTCCACTCCCAAAATAGAACGTCATCCGTTGCGGCCATTTCTGCCGGAAAACGCACAGCTGCTGATGCTTGGCAGTTTTCCGCCACCCAAAGAACGGTGGTGTATGGAGTTCTTCTACCCTAACCCGCAGAACGACATGTGGCGGATCTTGGGACAGATTTTTTATGGCGAGAAGACGCATTTTGAGGCACAAAAAGTTTTCAACCGCGACGAAATCGTCTCTTTCTGCGAAACAAAAGGCATTGCCATCTTCGACACGGCGCAAGCCGTCATTCGCCTACAAGGCAATGCTGCGGATGAACATTTAGAAATAGTCGAACCAACCGACATCGCTGCCTTGTTGCAACAAATACCACTCTGCCATAACATCTGCTGCACAGGCGGCAAAGCCGCACAAACACTGGCAGAGACTCTTCATTGCGTTCTACCCAAAGTCGGTGAATCTGTCGAAACAAGTTTCGCCGGCCGAACCATCCGTTTCTGGCGAATGCCGTCCTCCTCACGCGCTTATCCACTATCCCTTGACAAGAAAGCCGCTGCCTATCGGCGGATGTTCGAAACTATCGGTCTGCTATGAAAACCTTTACTGCCACATATACCTCACCTCTGGGACCTATCGTCATCGAAAGTGACGGTCAGGCGATAACAAGTCTGCGGTTCAGCGACGAAAAAGCCTCAGCCGTCCCAAAAGAAGCTCCGAAAGAAGCGGTCCCAACACCGCCGATTATCACGGAAACCATCCAATGGTTAGATGATTATTTTGCGGGCAAACGGCCATGTAACGTACCGCGACTCAATCCGCAAGGCACCGCTTTCCAGAAGCGCGTTTGGACGGCTTTGTTTTCCATCTGGTTTGGTCAGACCAAGACGTACGGAGAGATTGCCTGGATGGTGAATTGTCGTTCCGCACAAGCGGTCGGACAAGCCGTCGGAGCCAATCCAATCGCCCTTATCATCCCCTGCCACCGAGTCATTGCCGCGCATGGCAAAATAGGCGGGTACGAATACGGCATAGAGATCAAAAAGAAACTTCTGGAACTGGAAGGAAATCCTACTAAAACATCCGTAATGCGAACGAGATGCGAACGTGAATGAATGCAAAACAAAGCAACTATGATAACTATTCAACACCAAGAGACCGAGAAAAACGGCGTTTTTGAGGCATGGATGCGAGCCACTGAAGAAGGAGCTTGTACGGACCCGGTGCAAGTGGGCGAAATGACATACCAGCGCCCCACTCCACAACGGATGATCATTGACCACACGCGAGTCTTTGAAGGCTTTGAAGGACGCGGCATTGCCCGCCGGATGGTTCTTGCCGCAGTAGATTTTGCGCGCGCCAACAACCGCCAGATCATCCCTGTCTGCTCGTACGCCCAAGCCTTCCTCACCCGCACGAACGAATACCAAGACATCCTGGCGTAAATCCAAGTGTTCGCCGTTCGCAAACAGCGAACAGCAGTTCCCGCCAGACGGGCTCCGGCTCGTCATTTTTGGCACTCGTTCATTCCTTCATTCCTTCATTCATTAACTCTTTTTCTCCGAAAAAACTTGCGTATCTCAAAAAATTGTTGTACCTTTGCACCCGCAAAGGTTTTTGACAAAACCTCACATACATAAATACAGCACATAGCGCAACAGGCATATATTATGACTAACCGTTATTTCTACCAAGCAGACATAGCTACATTCCTTGCGGAAGATACTAACACTATCTTCGGCAAAATGTCGCTTGCAGATGAGATGGATACTGCGTCCACTCAGAAGTTCGCTTGGGAGCAAGAAATAACGATTATGAAGAACTTGCTTGCCCCCTATTCCAACGAGCAAGCGCATATCATATTCGAATATACTATTCCGCGTTTAGGCAAACGCATTGATGTGGTGGTACTTCTTCGCGAACGTGTTTTTGTAGTGGAATTCAAAGCCGGTGAAGAAGAATTCAAGCACCAAGACGTAGATCAAGTGCTCGACTATGCCTTAGACCTCAAGAATTTCCACCAAGGTAGCGCCGACCGATGGATCATCCCTATTTTGGTTGCGACCGAAGAAACGGCCTTCTCTACTCTATGCCAGCCCTCACATTACGATGATGGCATCTACGAACCCTTGCTAACAAATACAACTCACCTAAAGGATGTCTTTGAGTTGGTACTCTCTCAGCATATAGATTCTAAACAATATGCCGTTTCTTTGACCGATTGGTCGCGTAGCCGCTATGCCCCGACACCTACTATCATTGAAGCCGCACGGTCGCTTTATCTCAATCATAGCGTAGAGAATATCACCAAAAGTGAAGCGGAAGGCGCCCAGTTAGAGACCACCACGCGCTATGTGCGCCAAGTCATCCGCGACACCAAGGCTTGTGGTGGTAAGAGTATCTGTTTCGTCACAGGCGTTCCGGGCGCAGGTAAGACTTTAGTGGGGTTGAATGTAGCCGTACAACAGGAGAAACAAGACTTAGCTGTTTATCTCTCAGGGAACGGACCTTTAGTGCAAGTGCTGACAGAAGCCCTGACACGCGACAAACAGGCACAAGAGAAGGAGAATGGAAAGAAGATCACCAAGAAAGAAGCAGAACGCGAAGTAAAGCGTTTTATACAAATCATCCACCGCTACCGCGATAATATGCTCAACAAGGTAAAGGTGGTGAATGGTACTCTGGAGATTGACCCTACAAAGGAATTAAAAGACCAAGAAGCCGGTTACGGTGAGGTGGAAAATATCGCTATTTTCGATGAAGCACAGCGTTCATGGGATAAAGAACACATCGCGAATTGGCTGAGCCGTAAGAAAGGCTTTGCTAACTTCCCCATGTCGGAAGGTGAGTTCCTCATTTGGTCTTTGGATCAGCGACCCGATTGGGCGGTTATTGTTTGCCTCGTTGGTGGCGGTCAGGAGATTAACACAGGCGAAGCCGGTATAGGAGAATGGATACGTGCGCTCAATGAGACCTTCCCCAATTGGAATGTTTATATATCCTCGCAACTCACCGCTAAAGAATACGCAGAAGGAAAAGTCTCTGAACTTCTGGAGAATAACCCTAATAAGACTTTTTCTGACGACCTGCATCTGGCAGTTTCGATGCGTTCGTTCCGTGCAGAGAGCCTATCGAATATGGTTCATTATCTGCTCGATGGAGACGCAGAGAATGTCCGCAAGATATATACAGACATCGCTGACCGCTACCCAATTGCTTTGACGCGTGATCTGAACAAGGCCAAAGAATGGTTGCGCACCCACGCACGAGGAAACGAGCGCTACGGTCTGTTGGTTTCCTCTAAAGCCTATCGCCTCAAACCGCTTGCGATTGATGTCCGCTGCAAACCAGACACGGTGCATTGGTTCTTGGATGATATCAACGATGTGCGTTCATCTCTTTTCTTGGAAGATGCTGCCTCGGAGTTTGATGTGCAGGGTTTAGAGTTGGATTGGACTTGCGTGGTTTGGGACGGTGATTTGCGCTATACGCCGAACGGATGGAATTTCTTCGAATTCAACGGTGGTAATAAGTGGAATAATATCAAGAAATCCGATCGCCAAGCCTACCTCATTAACGCCTACCGTGTCCTTCTCACTCGTGCTCGTCAAGGTATGATTATCTGTGTCCCCGAAGGCTCACCCGACGACCACACCCGATTGCCAGAATATTATGATAGCACTTACTACTATTTGAAAAGTTTGGATATAGAAGAATTTTGAAAAAAGTTGCTTTTAAGGTGATAGATTTCTTATCCCCAAGGGAACGATCACTACGTGTGCAGGTCTTTTTTGACTTATATATGAAGTGGTATATAAACACTACATTTCTATGAACAATACCGAATACAATATACCAAAACAACTAAAATACCCGATACAATGAAACGATTATTCTTTCTTTTAGCCCTTGCGATAGTGGCTGCAGGAGCAATGGCACAAGGACCTCAAGGGTCGCGTGGACGTCATAACGACCGGCACGGACATGGCGACTCGCACCGCCGTCCGCCGATGGAACAGCGGTATTACGACTGCGCATCAGCCGAACAGATGCAAGCGGTCATGGACGCACTCAACGGACAATCGTTTGACGACAAGAAACTGGAGATAGCCAAACTATGCGTCACCATC
>OCTW011469725.1_pt1 | contig 13856 bp, 18 predicted proteins | sample 1539671 | NCBI WGS metagenome assembly OCTW01 (sample SAMN02144230, study PRJEB22623) | gut metagenome | biome: sheep rumen | host: Ovis aries | place: New Zealand | reverse complement strand
GTGGGTACCTAACAAGTTAGATAACAATAACCCCGTTATCGTCAACTTATCACTCTCTGCGAGTGAGTGCTAACAATAACGGGGTATTTCAAAAAAGAAAGATGTTTCCCTTAATAAAATATCATTTTACAGTGCTGCTTTCAAGTGGTAAAATTATTGTACCATAATATAAGGAGGTGTGAATTATGCTTTGGTTTGATCTTATTGATATAGGTTTTTTCGTTGCTGGTCTCTGTATCGGTATTCTTGTGATGGCAGCTGCAGCAGTTTCCGGGTACACCAGCAAGTGCGATGATTGTGATTTAAGGAGGTATTACAATGAGCGAAAATAAGACATCCTGGGACTACCAGAAGAATCGCTATAAGCAGATAAATATTAAATTCAATATGGAAGATGACTATGATGCGATGCTGCACTATTATCTGACATGCAAGACAGATAACGCAAGCAGACTTATCAAGGATCTAATCTACCAGCATATCGGGGAGGAGGCATATCTGGAGCCATGAGAAAGTTATATAGCCCTTGGCAGATACACAAATTATCAGATGGAGAGATAAACAGGGCATACTCGGAACTGCGCTCGATAGCCAATAAAAGGCTTCAGAGACAACAGGCTCAAAATATTGGTATCAGAGCGCGCACTGGTTTCCGGTTTCCTACGATAGCAGATATAAATGCATCATCAAAGGATACTGTATCAGCTGCGCTTGCGGATGTATCAGCATTCCTGCGATCAGACCGTACAACCATCAAAGGTGAAAAGAAAGCTATTTCAGAATTCCGGGAGCGCATCAGCGGTATGGGCTATGGGGATCTTGTCAAAGATCTTGATAGCACATATGACACCATGAAATATCTAGATCAGCTGCGCGAGGAATATTCTGATCAGTTATATGATTCCGGTGATGTTCTTGAGGTACTGCAGCAGGCTCAAAAGCTGAATATTGATAAGGAATTGCTTGAGAAGCACATTAATAAATTCTATGAGCATCAAAAGGAATTCCTGAAAATAAAGGTGCCAAAGCGCAAAGGATATACACCTGTTGCGGTGCAGCGCATGATTGATAAATATACTGTGTGACAATTATGATTTACAACACTGATACCTTTGATTATTCAATAATCGGATCCGCTCCGGTGCAGAAGCGCAGGAAAGGGAACCAAGGACGGAGAGACAATAAACGCAAGTATAAGGATCTTTACTGCGCTTTTGACATAGAGTGCAGTAATGATCCGGAGCTGCAGCAGGCTTTCATGTATATATGGCAGTTTCAGATAGAGGATTATACCATAATAGGCAGGACATGGGCTGAGTGGCTCATATTTTGCGAGAGAGTGTCCAAACAGCTTAAACAGGATGAATATATCATGATATATGTACATAATCTCTCATACGAATTCAGCTTCATCAAAGGGATATACTCTTTTGATCCTGATGAGGTCTTCGCGATGGAACCTCGCAAGGTGCTTAAATGTGAGATGTTCAACTGCCTGGAACTGCGCTGCAGCTACCTGTTAACAAATATGAGTCTTAAGGATTTTACTCATAAAATGGGAGTGAAAGAGAAGCTGTCCGGGGATGAGTTTGATTATTCCATCATGCGGTATCCTTGGACAGAGCTGACAGATCGCGAACTTGAATACTGTATTACAGATGTAGAATCGCTTGTTAAGGCTCTCAAAGTATATTTCAGCATTGAGAATGATAACTTTTATACCATTCCGCTAACAAGTACCGGTTTTGTCAGAAGAAAATGCAAGGCAGCCATGCGTCATTTTAATTGGTCGGATCTGCATGCCATGCAGCCTGATTATGAAGTTTACCGGCTTCTTAAATCTTGTTTTCGCGGAGGTAATACACACGCTAACAGATATTATGCCGGCTGGATACAGGAAAATGTAACCAGCTATGATAGGGTATCAAGTTATCCGGATGTTATGATCAATGAACTGTTTCCAATGTCGCCTTGGATAAAAGAAGATGTAAAAGATGTTGATAGACTATTCAAGAAAATATATAAGCATCAGCGCGCCTGTCTTATGCGCGTAGGTTTCAGGAATATCAGATTAAAGGATCCAATGACAGGCTGTCCGTATATCGCAAAACATAAATGCGGATATGTGGGAAACCACTACAACGATAACGGCAGGATCCTCTGGGCAGATGTTCTCGATGATGTCTGCCTTACTGACATTGATTTTAAGATCATATTAGGAATGTATGATTTTGACGAAATATGGTTTACAGATTTTTATCACAGCAGATACGGCAAGCTGCCAAAGCCGTTGAGAGAAGTCATCATCAAATATTATGAGGATAAGACGCAGCTAAAAAATATTCCCGGTGAGGAACTTTACTACATGATGGCAAAGATGCAGCTTAACAGCACATACGGCATGTGCGTTCAGGATGTGTGCAAGCGCGATATTAAATATCAGGATGATCAGTTTATATTTGACATGGAGTTATCTGATCAGGAGCTATATGATAAAACCATCCAGCGTGCATTTATCTGCTTTGCATGGGGATGCTGGACTACCTCACATGCGAGAGCGCACCTGCAATGCGCGATAGATCTTGTTGGAGACAGGTTCGTTTACTGCGATACAGACTCGGTAAAATTCATTGATGACGGCAGCATATCCTTTGATAGGTATAATGAGTCCAGAAAAAGAGATAGCATAAAGAATGGTGGTGTAGCAACAGATCGGAATGGCAAGGAATACTATCTCGGCTTATATGATAATGAAGGAACCTACAAACAATTCATCACGCTGGGCGCAAAGAAGTATGCGTATGTGGATCAGGATGATAAGCTACATATCACAGTGGCAGGAGCAGGCAAGAAAAAAGGCGCAGCAGAGCTTGCGCGCAAAGGCGGCATAAAGGCATTTAAAGAAGGTTTTACATTCATCGAGGCCGGAGGCACAGAGTCAGTTTATAACGATATCAGAGAGCCCTACTGCATCCAGCGAGATGGGCATGAGCTTGAGATCACATCTAATGTGCTGATCAGGCCATCCACATATACTTTGGGTATAACTGGAGAGTATAAACGTATATTAAGCAATCCGGCCATATGGCTTGACCTGTTAAAGTAAATTATGGTACAATAACACAGTAAGTTAATGCACTGATAGGGGAGGATAGAACATGACTATCTATAAAAATGTTATCGGAGACATACTGTATGAGCTGAGGCACAGAGACGAAGTTAAGGCAAAGTTTAACTTTGATACTGATATGTATTATGCTTATATGGTTGGTAGGATGACACCAATAATGGAAGCATTAGTTAAAGCAGAAGAAATAAAGATAGGAGGCTAACACAATGGAACTTATTAAGGCATTCCCAGAAGAACTTGATCAGAGAACGATCTACAAAATGATGAAGAGTCCGGACGTCAAAAAGATGTCTGACGCGGAGGGGTCCATCCTTGAAGTCGCTGCGTGGGTCGCATACAACGATGTGGACAGCAGGACAGGCGAGATCCGCGAGATCCTGACAATTCAGACAACAGATGGCGAGATGTTCGGCACAGTGTCCGCAGTATTTCAGAGAGAATTCAAGGACATCATTAAATTCTTTGGTGATGATGTCGGAGCCATCAAGGTAATATCCGGAAAGAGCAAAGCCGGCAGGAACTTCATCACCTGCAGTGTTGAATAATCATAAGGACAGCTGGAGCCGGTGCAATGCCGGCTCTTTGCTTAGAGGTGTGAACATGGCAAATAACTTACACAGATATGGCATCATGGTGCATGTTAAAGGCACCAGTTATGAGAATGATTACTGGTTTAGAGATAACAAGCGTTTCATGATCAGAGAATTCTCACATGAAGCTGCAGAGATGGCTATGAGGATCCTGCACTACCAGTGGGGAGATGAATACTCGTTCAGAATAAGGAGGCTGGATTAATGATAGATTATGAGGATCTAATCCTGCAGAGACAGGAAATACAGGAGATAGCAGAAGATGATGATATTTATGAATCGTTGCTGTCCGGAGGTTATTTTGAAGAAGATGAAGAGCTGGATGTTTGGCTGTGGGGTGAATCATGAGCATATACTTAAGTAGTGGCTATGTAGATATCGAAAAGATATTATCATACAAACTGCCTTTCAATTTCCTGCTCGGAGGCCGGGCAACAGGTAAAACATATGGCGCGCTCAAAACCTTGTATCAGACAGATACAAGGTTTATGCTTATGCGCAGAACACAGGCGCAGTGTGATCTTATAAACAAACCGGAATTCAATCCGTATAAAGTAATATGCACAGATCTGGGCATAGATATCCGCGTCAGAAGCATAAGTAAATATAATTCATTGATATATGAGTCATTCGGTGATGATGCTGAAAAGACACTGGCCTACACATGCGCGCTTTCAACTATTGCCAATATGCGCGGATTCGATGCATCTGATTGCAAAGTATTATTATATGATGAATTTATCCCGGAACGGCATGAACGCGCCATAAAGAACGAGGGCAGCGCGTTCCTGAATGCTTATGAAACAATAAACCGAAACAGGGAATTAAAAGGCGAGGATCCGCTACAGGCTCTCTGTCTGGCTAATGCCTTTAATATAGCAAATGCAATATTTTTAGAGCTGGGTCTTGTTGGCATCTGCGAGAGGATGAAAGCAAAAGGACAGGAATTATATATTAACAGAGATCGCGGTATCCTTATCGCGCTGCTGGATAAGTCGCGCATAAGCCAGCAGAAAAAAGATACTGCTTTATATCGCGTGGCCGGTGGTGCATTCGCTGATATGGCACTGGCAAATGATTTCTCATACAATGATGCGTCAGATATTAAATCAAGATCACTTAAAGAATATAAGCTGATATGCAGCATAGGTGAGATCTCTGTATATAAGCACAAGTCAGAGCGCAAATATTACATATCAGAGCATAGGACCGGCACAGCTCCGGAGTATAAATCTGATGAAGTAGGCCTGAAGCGTTACCAGAAGAATCACGGCTTGTTGCTCTATTCTGCATATATGCGCGGGCATGTGCAATTCGAAAACATGTTGACTAAATCATTATTTGAATTATATACTGTATAGAGATAATAATTATGTTATCGTTAACACAGTGAGCTGTCGTCCAAGGCAATCCCCGGAAGGGAGGACATGCGCCTGCCAGCGCACTACACAGCTCACTTTTATTTTAAGGAGATGATCATATGGATGTTCAGGTTATAGGACAGCTGGTTGCTTCATTAGGTTTTCCAATTGTCGCATGTGGTGCGCTCTTCTGGATGGTAAATAAGAATGAAGAGAGACACAAAGAGGAAATGGACGGGCTCCGCAAAACAATAGAAGATAATACCAATGTTCTGGCAAGCCTAAAAGAACTTATCCAGATAGTCATTAACAAGGAGAAGTAAAATGACAGGCGAAAAATTACTGGAGCAGGCTGAAAAATATCTCGGTGATAAAGGCAATACATTCTGGAAAGCATATGGATATGATCATGCTGTTGCATGGTGTTGCATCTGGGTTTGGTATGTATTCAAGAAAGCAAAATGCTGTGAACTATTCTACGATTGCGGAAAAGTCCAGAATGTGGCAAACGCTGATGCATGGCTCCGCAGGCATGCTGAATGGGTAAAGATAAAGGACGCCAAGCCTGGTGATATTGTCATTTTTACATGGGACTCAAAAGGCGGTAACAATACGCGCGTAGGCCATCGTGATCACATTGGCATCGTGAGAAAAAACGGAGGATCCTCAAAGATATATACTATTGAAGGCAATGTAGGATCCAATAACAGTGCTAAATCAAAAGTAGATTATAGGACACGTCCGGCCAAGCTGATCTACGCTGTGTATCATCTTGATTATGATGCTCCTAAACCGAAACCGGCAAAGGATATCACACAGCTGGTAAAGGATACATTGTCAGGCAAGTATGGAACCGGCGCAGCTCGTAAAAAGGCACTCGGATCCGATTACAATGCTGTGCAAACGGAAATAAACAGGATCACCGCATTGACCAATAAAACGCTGCTGGGTGAATATGGAACCGGGGCAGCGCGTAAAAAGGCACTCGGCAAGGATTATGACCTTGTGCAGTGGAATATAAATCGCATATATAAACAGAAGGAGAGTGAAAAGAAATGAAGTACGAAGATATTATTAAGCTGCTTGATGCAGGATATTCAAGGGAAGAGATCCTCGCAATGAAAGAAGAACCGGCACCAGCTGATCCAGCACCTGCTGATCCTGCACCAGCTGATCCGGCACCTGCTGATCCTGCACCAGCTGATCCTGCTGCAGATGTCATGAAAGAAATGAAAGAGATGTTTGCGGAGATGAAAAAAGAACTGACCGCAATGAATATCATGAATTCAAGACAGAATTCGGATGACGTTAAAACCGGGGAAGATATCCTCGCATCTATAATTAATCCTGTTAGGAATAATGGAGGTAAATAACTATGAGTGTTAATACTATGAATTTTGAACAGGCTGCTGCTGTCCTGAATAATATCCGTAAGCAGGTAACAGGCGAGACAGCTGCAGCACCTGTCAACACAAGCCAGTTTATTTCAATTGGCACAACCATCCTGCAGGCCGGCTATGAACCTACTTTGTCGGCCATCACGCAGATGATCGCTAAGACGATATTTTCCATCAGACCGTATAACAGAAAGTTTGGCGGTATCAAGATGGATGAGCAGCAGTGGGGTGCCATCGTTCGCAAGCTGGCGATCGTAGATACAGATTGGGAAACAGACACCCATTATGATCTTATTGATGGTCAGAGTATGGATCACTACGTCATCAAGAAAAGTCCGGTACTGCAGTTGAATTTCTACGGACAGAACGTCTTTGAGCGTCACATGACCATCTATACAAATCAGCTGGATTCGGCTTTTGCGAACCCGTCTGAATTTGGTCGTTTCATGGCAATGCTCACACAGAACATCATGGACATGATCGAGCAGAATCATGAGAGCATAGCAAGAATGACGATCGGAAACTTTATAGGCGCAAAGGTATCACAGAATAATGGCGTAATTCATCTGCTTACAGAATATAATGCAGAGACAGGTATTACACCAGCTCTGACAGCTACTACAGTATATGATCCTCAGTATTTTGGAGACTTCTGCAAGTGGATGTTCGCGCGTATTGCGACACTCACCAGCCTTATGACAGAACGCTCTCAGGAATTCCAGATTAATGTGACCGGCAAGGCAATCAACAGGCACACACCTTTTGACATGCAGAAAGTATATATCTATGCTCCGCTCATGAACGAAATGAAGTCGCGTGTTCTGTCTGCTACATTCCATCCGGAATTCATTGACTATGCAGATGTTGAAGCAGTTAATTACTGGCAGAGCATCCAGAGCCCTATGCGTCTGAATGTCACACCTGTATATCTGAAAGCTGATGGAACATATGACACTGCTGCTGCACAGAATATTACAAATCTTGTGGGCTTTATCTTTGACCGCGACGCTCTTGGCTATACTATGGTTAATGAGAGGGCTGCGGTGACGCCACTGAATGCCAAGGGCTTGTATTTTAATCAGTATTGGCACGAAACGAGCCGTTGGTACAATGATCAGAGTGAGAAAGCTGTGGTGCTGCTTCTTGATTAATATTGCACTCTCCTATCAGTGTGTCTGGCGCGGTATCCGTATGGTGTAAATCCGCGCCATTGAGGTATAACAATGGGATTTACAGTAAAGTTATATACATTTTCAAAGCGTGATAATTCTACGAAGCGTCCTGCAGAAAATGCCGGCACAGAATTCAGCTGCGTATTAAAATCCGGGTCCGGAATAATGCGACCGGCTCTCGCTTTCGATCTCGGCCTTGCTAATGATCCATCACAGTATAACTACGCATACATTCCGGCCTTTGACAGGTACTATTTTATTGAAGAATGGTATTTTGACCGCGCGCTCTGGACAGCAACACTTAAGGTGGATGTACTCGCAACATATAAAACGGAGATAGGAAACGCTTCATTATATATACTGCGCGCAGCCGGTGCGCATAATGGAAATGTGATAGATACTCTATATCCTTGCAAGACAGGTGCGACATTTGACAGAGATGTAAAAAATAATCCTTGGAATACAACACCAGTGCCGGTGATAGGTGTTATCGGTAAAGGAGATCAGGGTGGTACAAGTGCCAGCACTTTCGGGTCAATGAATTATTACGCGCTTGATCCATCACATCCATCTGAACTAACTACATTGATTGATAAACTGCTTACACCTGCAGAAATAATAAACAGGGGCAATGATTTTAATGATATTGATGCAAGCAATGCATTACAGCTGTCACTGGTCGATCCTATACAGTATATCAAGACATGCGTAATGATACCTGTGACACTTGCTGATATATCTGCAATGGATGCTGCAGCAGGTATCGATGTATATAGCTGGAACTTTTCAACCGGCAGAAAAATACATCCTGCAAGCCGTATAAATAAGAGCTATAGTTTCACACTTAAGAAACACCCGGATACTGCTGCACGCGGTAACTATGTAAATAGTGCGCCATATACAAATATAACATTGACGATTCCTCCATACGGATGCATAGATATTGATACCAGCGTGACATGCAATGCGACAACACTTGATGTGGATATTGAGATAGATCCCACAAACGGAAAAGGTATCATGGTTGTTAAGTGCAATAATATCGTACTTAACAGGCTTGAGGCTCAGATCGGAGTGCCCGTATCACTTTCATCTGTTACGCGTGATTACGTTGGTGCTGCAACATCTGCAGCCAAAGGTGCTATCGGAGCTTTGGGAGGCATGCTGGCGGGCACTGCTGGTGGCCCTGTTGGAATTGCTGCTGGCGCAGTAATGGGAGGAGGTGCTGCTATTGGTGATGCGGTAAAGGCAATCATGCCAAGAGCGCAGACCATAGGCAGCACAGGATCCTTTGTATCTAACAGGGGAGATTTCAGGCTTGACTATCAGTTTATGCGCCCTGTTGATGATGATAATACACACAATGGCAGACCGCTGTGCGATGTCAGACAGATCAGCACTCTATCCGGTTATATGCTTGTGCAGGATGGTGATGTTGCTATCAATGGAACCAGTGCGGAGGATGCTGCAGTGCGCAACTACCTTGAAGGAGGATTCTATTACGAGTAATGCCATATATTCCAAGATTAAACGGAGATAGTACATACAGGAATCCATACTATACCACAAGGAATCCTATATATCTGGCAGGATACCCAATGCCAAATTGCACCTGTTATGCGTGGGGTCGCTTCTGGGAGAATGCAGATATCAATGGTGATTTTTCCAATAGACCGAGGTTATCAACACTGGACGCGTATCTGTGGTATAACCATAATGATGGATATGCGCGCGGACAGACTCCGGCTCTCGGTGCAATTGCGTGTTATTCCGGAGGTATTTACTCAGGCTTAGGCCATGTATGCGTGCTTGAGCGTAATAATGGCGATGGCACATGGCTGGTATCTGAATCAGCATGGAATGGCTGGTATTTCAGAGCTTCTCACAGTATAAGTGCTAATGGTGATTATGGATATGGCGGTTATCATTTTCAGGGATTTATCTACAATCCTGTTGTCGGTGGTGGTGCGATCTCTCCGGCACCTGCAGGCTGGACATGGCAGCCAAGGCTGACGCGTGAAGGAATGGCCGGCAATCCGTATTATTACCGGCTCAATGCATGGTATCAGCGGAATCATCCGCTGCCTCACTGTGAATGCTATGCATGGGGCAGATGGTTTGAGGCCATGGACATTGACCGCACTTACTCGGATTATTTCCGGCCGGTATTAAAAACATCCGGTAATGCATCAACATGGTGGAGTTATACAGAAGATGGCTATGCACGCGGTCAGACTCCGGAGATAGGCGCGATAATATGTTTTGATAATAATGGTGGACATGTTGCTGTTGTGGAAGAGATATCTGAGGATGGGCTGACGCTGACATGCAGCAATTCCGGATATCTTTCACAGAGATATTTCTACATTTCCCATGTACACTGGAATGGCACCACATGGCACTGGAATGACAGATATGATTTTCAGGGATTTATATATAATCCATTTGTACATGGTGGCGGTATTTCGTGGGGATCGCATCGTCCATGGTTATATAAGCATTGGCTCTGGAATCGTGAGGGAGAATTAATAAAATGAATACTTATTCTTATGATTTTATAAACAAATATAATGCACACAGGAAGCCATCCGCAGTGCATTCACAGGAGAATTCCACAGCATGGTATTTTCGCAGATATCTGATACAGAAGATAATATCTGTATTTGAATTCAAGGGGATTCCCAAGACATGGAGTAAGGATTTTTTCCTGTATAATCTGTTTCTTTGCGGATTCGTTGCAATAGTTAATACAGATAAATTCGGAGTCATTCCGCAGCACTGCAGCCTGTTTGGATATGATGTATTTTACCGGCCAACTAATGTAAATATCGCTAATCCGCTGCTGCGCGGTAATCTCACTCCAAGGATCGGCATGGAATGCGCGCTGATCAGGATGCAGCCGGACTATGGCAGCTGCTGGGATATCGTATCATATTATGCTGATCTGCTGGCACTCTGTACAGAATCACTCGCAGTTAATCTTGTTAACAGCAAGCTGGCTTATGTATTCGCGTGCGAAGATAAGACGGTAGCAGAATCATTCAAGAAGATGTATGATCAAATGAATGAGGGCAATCCTGCAGTATTCGCAGACAAGAAACTGTTTAAGGATGATGGTGATCCTGCATGGGATTCATTCCAGAATAATCTGAAACAGAACTATATTGCCAAGGATATCCTTGAAGATATGACAAAAATCGATGCGCGCTTCTGTACAGAGATCGGTATCCCAAATGTGAACATGGCAAAAGAGTCCGGTGTAACTGATAATGAGGTTGAAGCTAACAATCTGGATACAAAGTCAAAAGCAGCATTATGGCTTGAGACTATCAGAGACGGGCTTGAGGTCGCTAACAATATGTTCGGACTCGATATAAGTGTTGATTTCAGATTTAAATCGGAGGTATCAGGCAATGTGGCTGTCGATAATGGGAATGTATGAATATGATAACTCGTTATTTGACGGGCTTGATGTTCCTACATATACGGATAAAAATAATGTTGTCCATGTAGTGGATAAGACAAAAGTAATACAGAGCATCCTGCTTAATTGCGCAGAGCTTGAGATCCTGTATCCTAACTTTGATACCATGAAGCTGGCTATCGGTGTTTGGTCCGCAGCAGAGCAGGATACTTGGCGAAAGATGTATGCAACAGTAATGATGGAATATAATCCGCTATGGAATGTTGACGCTGATATCGTAAATATTGGCTCTGTGATGGGATTTAATGAGGATGAAAACTGGAGCGATGCTGCAAAGGAAACGCAGCGAAGGACCGGAAATATAGGTGTCACAGCTACGCAGGATCTTATCCAGAAGGAGCGTGATATCGCAGATTTTTCCATAATAAGGTTTATAACAGAATCATTTAAGAAAAGGTTCTGTATAATGGTATATTAAGGAGGTAACTGAAAATGAAAGAGGCAGGCATCCGTTTTGATAGTGGCCTTCATCTGGAAATAAAATATAATCCTGATGATGGTTCTTGCGAAGTCGTTGTTACTATGAACAGGGAAGGCAGTGAAGTTGTTCAGACCGGCTCTGTACAATGGGATTAATAAGAGGTGATGATCATGGGAATTTTTCAGCAGTTTCCGTATACTAATTTTCATGAAATGAATCTGGATCAGATCATTAAGATCATGCGCGAGATGCAGGATGAATGGACTGCAACAAAGGCAGAGTGGGCATCATATAAAGATTTTATTGATAACTATTTTGCCACACTTGATGTGTCGCAGGAAGTGCTGCAGGCTCTTCAGGCAATGGCAGCATCCGGTGAACTTAATCAGATAATGGATCCTGTTATAGCATCTGAAACCACCGCATGGCTTAATGAGCATGTAAGCCCTACATCACCGGCCGTGGATAATTCCCTTACAATAGCAGCAGCTGCTGCAGATGCTAAAATAGCAGGAGATCTTATAAGAGGAATGCAGCGCGCTGGTGGTATTAAATACTCCACTACATTCAATGGAAAAGAAAATTTTGATATTCCATTTCCAGTTAGAGCCGGAATCCCGTTTTATGTGAAAGCTAATGTTCCGGATGTTGGATGGTTTTTTACTCCTAACAATTCAGGCAATACAATGACAGGAAAGTACTATTTCAGGAAATATACACCTGCAAATGATGATACTGTTGTCAGATTTTATACTGGTTTTGGTGATGGTTATACCGGTGGTGTGGAATTTACAATCATGTCACAGTGGGAGTATGAATTCTTTATGAAAAAGTGGGAAAGCATTATAGCATCAAATGATCAGCTTGATGGTCTGACCGGAAATACCAGAAGTGTTAATGATTTTCCATTAAATACTATGGTATGCATAGGTGATACTACATTATCAATTAATGACGCGCCACCTGCTGCAGTATCTAATAATGGTTTCGGAGTATATGTAACATTTGATGGACATGGTTTTGATGCAAATAACAATGGTACTGCTCAGCTTTATATCTCTGATAAAGGAATCGCTACCAGATGGAAACATGGTGGCACCTGGGGTGAATGGATTGCATCAACAATGAATTACGCACAGTATGATACTCGCGCAGCATGGCTCGCAGCATTTCCGTCTGATCTTCTCGCAGATATTCCTGTAAATAAAATAATCTGTATTGGATCTTCAGCAGTAAATCCAGCAGATAAGCCTTGTGATAATTTTGCCGGCAATGTTATGACGATATGCGCTAATACTGTAACTGTTCCGGGTGCGGTGCAGTGGGCTTATGATCTGAATAGCAGAAGATGGTATTATAGATGTTATAAATTCTCAAGCAATGGTAATTACTGGACACCATGGGCAAATAATGAGACAGGTGCCATTTATCATGTCGGAGCAGGTTATGCATATACATCTCTCACATCTCTGCTGCTGGATCTTCAGGGTAATCAGGAACCTAAGACAATATATGTGCATGAGGGTACATATAACATCTATAATGAATATATGGCCGAAGTCTCCGCAGGCCGGCTGCAGATACCAGCTGATGATATAGATGCTGCTGATTATTTTGAGCCGTATAATGCGTTTGTGCCAAATAATACAAGAGTAATCGGCCTCGGTGATGTAACTCTGGAAATGAGGCCAACATCCTCACAGATCACATATGGAGCTTCTCGCACATGGTCGCCATTAAATGTATATGGTAATGTAACCATAGAGAATCTGAAAATCAGGGCCAAGAACTGCAGATACTGCCTGCATAATGATGATCATAATAACTACCAGAATGCTACACAGCATTATAAAAATGTGATCTTCTCTTATTCAATGTCAGATACTGCCGGTGGTCAGCAGCTTGGCTTTAATAATACAGTTGGTTTTGGTATCGCAAAAGGCAGCCATCATATTTATGATAATTGCGAATTCTATTTCTATGGATCCGGGAATCATTCAGCATTCTATGGCCATGATACCAACAATGGTAAAGACGGCCTGATTGAACTGAATAACTGTAAGATCTGGGGAAGTGATTACACAAATAATCAGACTGTCAGACTGCAAACACTCGCAACCAGTGCAGGTCATGTTAAAGTTAAATTTAACAATTGCTATATCATTGGTGGACTCCGCTTTGAGGAATACTACTCGAACTCACCACAGAACTTTGAAGTAGATCTCATCAATAGCAATGTTGTTCCTGTTACCAGAGTAAATAATCAGGGTGGAAGCATCACAGATCCTTATGAGGTGAGAT
>OCTW013396302.1_pt1 | contig 13857 bp, 10 predicted proteins | sample 1539671 | NCBI WGS metagenome assembly OCTW01 (sample SAMN02144230, study PRJEB22623) | gut metagenome | biome: sheep rumen | host: Ovis aries | place: New Zealand | reverse complement strand
ATCACCCGATATTAAGAACCAATAAAACAACACTATAAACGATGAATACAGATCAGAAAAATCTATGGATGGGCATCGGCGTAGTGATAGCCGCTGTCGCCGTGATGGCCATCATCGGCCTTGTCGTCCTGCAGCCCCAACCCGAAATGATTACCGGCGAAGTATGCGCCGACGAATACCGCGTGGCCAACAAAGTACCCGGCCGGCTGAGCCAGCTCTTCGTCGAAGAGGGCCAGCATGTGCGCGCCGGCGACACTCTGGCCTATATCTCCAGCCCCGAAGTCGATGCCAAGATGCAGCAGGCCCGCGCCGCCCGCGCCGCCGCCGATGCCCAGAGTTCTAAAGCCCAAAACGGCGCCCGCCAGCAACAGATTGCCTCCGCCTACGAGATGTGGCAAAAAGCCGAAGTGGGTGTCGACATCGCAAAAAAATCCTTCGACCGCGTACAGACCCTCTACGATAAGAAGGTCATCTCCGCTCAGAAACGCGACGAGGCCGAAGCCCAGTACCGCGCCGCCGTGGCCACCTCCAATGCCGCCAAACTACAGTACGACATGGCTCGCGAAGGAGCACAGAGTGAAGACAAGGCGGCCGCCAGCGCATTGGTGCGCCAGGCCGAAGGCGCCGTATCCGAAGTGGAATCCTATGTCCGCGACCGCTATCTGCTGGCCCCCTGCGACGGCGAGGTTGCCGAAATCTATGCCAAACACAGCGACCTCATCGGCACAGGTTCGCCCGTGATGTCCATTCTCGACATGTCCTCGCTGTGGATTACCGTAAGCGTCCGCGAGGATCTTTTGGGCGACCTCCGCGTGGGCAACACCGTCGATGTCCGCATCCCGGCCCTCGGCGAAAAGACCTACCGCTGCAAAGTCACCTACCTCAAAGCCATGGCCACCTACGCCGTATGGCGCGCCACCAAAATCAACGGCCAATACGACGTGAAGAGCTTCGACGTGAAACTGGTTCCTGTCGAACCCATCCCCGATGTCCGTCCGGGCATGACCGCCATAGTACTCTGAGCACGTTATTTCTTGGATAAGGCCCTGCGCAAGTTGCCGGCACGGCCCAAAGACTAACGCTCCCACACAACAACATAACAGCACATGTGCCAAACACTATTGAGCCAAAAGATATAAAGATGCATACTTTCATCATTTCTTTGAAGCGTGAGCTGAGACGGCTATTTTACGAAGGGCAATCGCGCTACCTCGTACTCACCACTTTGGGGTTGGTGTTCTGCTACGTCTTTTTCCTCACACTGATGGACGAAGGGCAGCCCCAGCGGCTGCCCATAGCCATCGTCGACAAAGACGGCAGCTACCTCTCCCGTCGCCTGTGCCACGAAATCAATGCCTGCCAAGGGGTGCGCGTAGTGGATGTCTACAGTTCCCACTCCGCCGCCCGTATGGCCATGCAGCGGCAGGAAATCTATGCTTTTCTCGAAATACCCGCCGGCACCTATAACGATGTACTCTCCTTCACCCGGCCCCATCTGGTACTCTACAGCAACAACGCCTACCTGCTGAGCGGAGCCCTCAGCTACCGTTCGCTGGCCACCATCAGCAACCTGGCCTCGGGAGCCGTGCAGCGCGAGGTGCTGCGCAAAAAGGGCTTCAACGAAAGCCAGATTATGGGACTCATCCAACCCATCGAACTCGACACCCATCTCATCAGCAACCCCACTGCCAATTACCAACCCTACGTCCTCACCACCATGCTGCCCGGCATGCTGGGCCTCTTCGTACTGCTGCTGACGGTCTATATGGTGGGCAAAGAGCGCAAGGACGGCACACTGGCCGACTGGCTCGCCCCTGGCACACTGCCCGCCCTGCTGGGCAAACTTGCCCCCTACACCCTGTGGTTCTCCTGCCTCGGCATTCTGGGCAATCTCGTACTCTTCGGCTGGTGCCATTTCGAACTGCACGGCAGTTTCCTCCTTGTGGCCCTTTTCACCGTTGGGCTGGTGGCGGCTATGCAGTCGACAGCGGTCTTCCTGGCTGCGGTAATCCCCGACGCACACCTCTCCACCTGTTTTGCCGCCATCTACGGAACCCTGGCATTCACCATGTCGGGTTTCTCCTATCCCGTCCCCAGCATGCCCCCCGCCCTGCAAGGGTTCAGCCTCCTGTTCCCCCTGCGGCACTATTATATGGCGGTGTCGCGTATTTCGCTCTTCGGTGCGGGCTTCGACCTTTGCTATTGGCAGGCCATAGCCCTGCTGGTCTTCCTGCTCACCGGCCTTGCGGGCGGGCTGATGATGTCGCGGCAGGTCAAGTCGCTGCCACAATCTCAAAATGCAGTCTGACATAATCATTTACCCAAGCCTTACAACTTCAACCCATCAGTCAAGCCATGAAACTAATCAAAGATATTTGGGATGTGTACATCATTGAGCTGCGCCGCGTACTACAGGACAAAGGCGTAATACTCATCTTCTTTATCGCCACGATCATCTATCCCCTCATCTTCGGAGCCATCTACAAGAATGAACTGGTGCGCAACCTGCCCGTGGCGGTGGTAGACGAGTCGCGCAGCGATGCCTCGCGCCGATTCATCCACAAACTGGACGCCACACCCGAACTGCGCGTCGACTACCACTGCCCAAGCATGGCCGAGGCACGCCGCCTCATGCAGCAGCGCAGCATCAACGGCATAGTACTCTTTCCGAAAGACTACGACGAGCGGCTGGCTCGCAAAGAAACGGCCCGAGTGTGCCTCTTCTGCGATATGAGCAGCTTCCTCTACTACCGCGGTGTGCTTTCCGCAGCCAACGCGGTACTGCTAGACGAACTGCAGGATATCGAATTGCAGCGCTACTCGCTGGCGGGCATCACCGGCGAAGGAGCCGACGAACTGGTCAAACCCATCCCCTACGACGATGTGAAACTCTACTCGCCCGCCGGGGGCTTCACCAGTTTCCTGGTTCCCGCCCTGCTGGTGCTGGTCATTCACCAAACCCTGTTCCTCGGCATAGGCATCCTGTTTGGCACCACGCGCGAGGACCGCCGCACACTGCGTGTGGTACCCGCCCATCTGCGCAGCGAGGGACGCCCACGGGTGGTTGTGGGGCGCGCGCTGGCCTACCTGCTGCTCTACGTGCCAGTGGTGGCCGTCGATCTGGTACTGATGCCACGACTTTTCGACCTCCCCCACATTGGCCGCCTGACTGACCTCTGCCTGTTCCTGCTGCCCTTCATGCTGGCCACAATATTCTTCTGCATGACAGCGGGCAGTTTCGTCCGCGAGCGCGACACGGGCATCGTCACCTGCATCTTCTTCAGCATAGTGCTGCTCTTCCTTTCAGGGGCCATCTGGCCACAGGGCAATATGCCCGCCTTTTGGCGCACGGTGTCGTTCCTCTTCCCGTCAACGCACGGTATCCAAGGTTTCATCCGAATCAACACCATGGGAGCCACTCTGGCACAGGTGCGCTTCGAATACCTCATGCTGTGGCTACAGACGGCCCTCTACTTCGTCACCAGCTGCCTCTGCCTACGCTTTGCCAAAGAATACCGCATAGGCTGAAACAATAAAAGCCCACACAAAACGTTTACGGATAAAAAGTAAATTGTGAATGTGTGAATTGTGAAAAATGAATGGACACACCCCTCACACATTCAAACTTTCAAGCATTCAAAATGTCACCCACACCACGACCCATATTCAATGCCCTTGCACCCCTGCGCATGGAGCATCCCTACAAACCCCGCCATGCCAACCTCCTGGCCTTGGCCACAAGCGTCATCCTCACAGCCATCGTGCTGCTGGACGACCTGCGCTTCACACAATACGCGCCACTATCCACGCCCCATACGCTCTACACTTTTGTGCAACTGCTGCTGCTCAGTTTTGTCCTTTTCCACTTCGACTTTGCCCTCTTCCGCCGCCTGACGGACCATCCGGGCCCCCACCCGTCGCCCACGGGGGCTTTTGCCTGGTGCATCGGGGGGTCACTTGCCATCGCACTGGCTTTTAGCCTTCTTTCGGCATGGGTGGCAGGCGGGCTGTCCCCCTCACTTGGCATTGCGGTCCGCACCGACATCGGCATGATCCGCGACGGTTTCGTGGCCTTGACAGTGATTCTGGTCACCATTCTGCTTTTCAACCTGACGCGCCACCAGCAGCAGCTGGTGGAGGAGGAACGAACCCACTCCGAGAGCATCCAGACCCGCTACGACGCGCTGGAGAAACAGATTGACCCCCACTTCCTTTTCAACTCGCTGAACACACTGGACGGCTTGATTGGTTTCGACGACCAGCGGGCACACGAGTATCTGCACCAGCTGGCCCGCTCCTACCGCTACATCATGCAGCAGAGCCGGGTGGTAACCCTCTCCGACGAGCTGCGCTTCACCGACAATTTCATAGCCATGATGCAGCTGCGCTACGGCGCAGGTTTCCGGGTACACAAGCAGGTCGATCCCGATTTCCTCTCAGACTGTGTGGTGCCTATCAGCGCGCAGCTGCTGGTAGAAAATGCGTTGCAGCACAATATTGTCAGCGACCGCCATCCGCTCACTGTCACCATCACCACCCGCCGCTCGTCGCCGGCTGAGGGGCGCCCGCTCCACTGGCTCTGCGTATCCAACCCCCTGCAGCCCAAGGATGCCCCCGACCCCGGCCACCACGGCAGCATCGGCCTCAGCAACCTGAGAGAGCGATGCCGGCTGGTGCTGCACCGCGACATCTCAATCTCGCAGTCCGACAATACCTTCCGTGTCGAAATCCCCCTTGTACCAAACGATGAGTTGTGAACAGGCAAAAGGCAAACAGGCAGACCCTCACTCAAACATTCACTCATTCACAAACTATATGGCAACAGCATTGATTATTGAAGACGAGTACTTGGCCGTACAGCATCTCACCCGGCTTCTTGCCGAGGTGGCACCCGAAGTGCAGGTGCTGGGCCTGCTACAATCGGTCGAAGAGTCCGTCGAGTGGTTCAAATCCCCAGCCGAAAGGGGCAAGGGGTGCACCACTCCCCCACCGGCCTCTTCTTCATCCCCCATGCCCGACATGGTGTTTATGGACATTCACCTGGCCGACGGCTTGGCGTTCCGCATTTTCGAGCAGGTTGAGGTCCCCTGCCCCATCATCTTCACCACGGCCTATGACCAGTATGCACTGCAAGCCTTCCAGGTAAACAGCATCGACTATCTGCTCAAACCCATCAGCGCCGCCGACCTGCGCCGTGCCCTCGACAAGCTGGGCAGCCGCGCCGCTCCCCCCGCCACCGACGACGCCCTGCACCGCGCCATCGAAATGCTGGACCGCCACTACCACCAATACAAGCGCTATTTCCTCATCCCCCTGCGCGACAAACTCGTACCCATCGACGTGAGGGACATTGCCTGCATCTATATCGACAATTCGAACCCCGGCGGCCACAGTGCCTCCGTAGCCCTGATGATGGACGGCACAACCCACCCCCTCTCAGGCCCGCTCGACATCATCATGGGGCAGCTCGACCCCTCGGCCTTCTTCCGTGCCAACCGACAGTATATCGTGGCACACCGCGCCATCAAAGACATTTCAGTGTGGCTGCTGGGCAAGTACATGCTGACGCTCACTGCCCCGACACCGGACCGCATCATCATCCCCAAGGCCCGCATCGGGCAGTTCAAGCAGTGGTACACCGACGCATTGTCTGAAAATTAAAACCTGCAAGTTCCATATAGCGGTGGCCCTTGGCGGCTGTCTCTATGGCCGCCCGACAGCTGCTTGTTCCACTATCGAGATTCCCCCCTTCGACGGCTGGCGGCAGTCGAAGGGGGGAATCTGTGTCACCGATGCAGGGATGAGGGAGCGGACTTAGACCGAAACGGCGGCAGCGGAACGGTCAGAAAACAAAGGTCAAGGGCAGCACAAAGGCTCCGGCCGGCGGGGCGTCGCCGGGCTGCGTGGGGGCCACGCGGGTGCGGACATAGTGGGCCAGCAGGGCCGAGGCGGTGCCGAGCAAGGCTCCGGCCAGGACGTCGGAGGGATAGTGGGCCCCGATGTAGAGGCGGCTGAAACCCACCGCCGTGGCCCAGAGGTAGGCGGGAACAACGTAGTACCACTCGGGGTGGAGGATGGCGACCGAGGTGGCGGCGGCGAAAGTGAAGGAGGTGTGGCCGGAGGGGAAGGAGGCACTGGCCACATGCTGCAGACATACGAGGTCAGACGGATAGGCCACCCAGGGGCGTGGCCGCCCCACGGCTTTCTTAATGCCCATAGTGGCGGCGGCACAGAAGGCCATGGCGAGGGTGGCGTCGAGGGCGTCGTTGCCGATAGCGGTGCGGCGGGCGGGATCGGAGGTGGCCAGGGCCGCGACGGCGTGGCCGAGGGCGGGCAGGGGCGCGAGGACGAAGGTGTTGCTGACGGCCACGACCACACGGTCGGCCACGGGGGTGCGGCGCAGCTGGAGTTGTTTGAGGACGGTGTAGTCAAATGTGACGGGGGTGGCCGGGAGAGAAGTGGCACGGAGGCTGTCGGCAGCCTCAGACGGCCGGGCGACGAGGGTGTCCTCCACCTGCCCCCTCAGGTGGAGGGGGAGCAGCAGGAGGAGGACAGATACCCATAATCCCTTTCGGAGATTGAGGATTGGGAAATGCGAATTGAAAGTCACTGTCGGGACGGCGCGGGGGGTCATAGGCGGCGGAGTTCTTCAATCTGGGCTACTTTGTAGGGCTGGGTGAGGTCGAATATCTCGGCGAGGGGGCGCGAGAGCTTCTCGACCAGGATGTGGGTGTTGTCCTGGTGTTCGATGGCCTCGAGTTCGCGGGCTATGTGTGTCCAGTCGTGGGTGGAAGTGATGAGGGGGACGAAGGTGAGGAGGTCGAAGTTGAGGATGGTCATGTCGTCGATGCCTTCGTTCTCGATGCGGCTGTGTGCACGGGCAAGGCGGATTTCGCCCACTTCGGCCAGCACCTGCTGGTATTTCTCGTAGAGGACATATTCGTTGAGGAGGAAGGCGACGATGCGGTCGCTGAGGCGGTTCCAGACGGTGTGGGAGATGGGGCGGGACACGAAGCGGCCCAGCATGAACGAGCCGGCGGTGAGGCCGGTGAGGCCGCGCTCGAGACAGATGCGCGAGACGGTCTGGAAGAAGTCGACCTGGTGGTTGGTGCCAAGGAGGAGGAAGACGCGTGACTGGTCGAGATGGGAACCCATCTTACTTTGCAGTACCTCCCGGACGTATTGGTCGGAGTGGAAGGTGTACCAGTTGTTGACGAGGGCTTTGGCGGTGTCAGGGAGGTCCTGGAGTTCGAGGCGGATGAGGCGCGCCAACTTGTCGAGGTCGTCGATAACGGAGGCCTGCTGGCTGGTGACGATGTCTTGGTAGTCGACGTAGGCACTCTTCATTTCGGCAAAGAAGCGGGCCTCGTCGGGGGTGAGTTCGACGGGTTCGCCATGAAGGTATTTGGTGAAGCGGGCGGGCTTGAAGTCGGCTGTGCCTTTGTAGATAGTCTGCTGGCGGCTGGATACTGTCACGCGATCCAGCTCGTGGAGGACGAGGCCGTCCTCGTTGATGACGAGGTCTTCGCCGTCGCGCCGCTCGAAACGGATGCCATAGCTGTGGAGGTCGAGGAGGGCCGGGATACCGTAGCCACGGCAGGCGGTGACGACGTGGATGGCGGCAGGAGTCATGCTGAGGATGGCGTGGACTTCGTTGAGGGTGATGGTGTCCTCGGGCACGAAGCGTTCCTGGCAGAGGCACACCTGCTCGCCACGGGCCACCATCTCGCGGGCTTTGGCAGCGGAGAAGCAGAGCACGGCACTGATGGCGGTGCGGGGGAGGACGCTGATGCCGCGGCCAAAGTATTGGAGGCGCTGCATGGAGCGGTCGTCGATGGAGGCGGATACAATCTGGCGAAGGTGGTAGGGCTTGATGATGTCCATGACTTGCGAGCGGTTGATGCGGCCCTCGCGCAGGAGGTCGATGGCGGAGATGAGGGCGGCCCGCCCGGTCATTTCGCTCATGTTGAGCTGCAGGACGGAGAAGAGGCTGACTTGGCGCGGGCGTGTCTCGACGGCGAACTCGATGGTGACGGGCGAGTGGTAGCGTTCCTCGAGCTTGACGAGGAGGGGGTGGAAGTGGTAGACGGCGGGAAAATCGGCCTTGATGGTGTCGCGGTTGGAGTAGGCGCAGTCGTCAGAAGTGACGTCGCCGGTCATGATTTCTTCGCCGAAGATATTGCGGTAGCTTTCAATTTGGCTGCCTTTGCCGGTGCGGCTGTGGCGGCTGTAGAGGACCCCGGGGTAGGAGGCGTTGTTGCCGATGGTCCAGACCATGCGCTGCAGGATGAGCGAGGGCGAGGCCTGCTTGCCCTGCATGAAGGTGAGGATGAGGTCCTGGTTGTTGGTGTAGAACGAGTAGACATAGCGGGTGAGCTGGAGGGCTTGGTAGAAGGCGTCGGTGAGGAGGTTCTCGCCGTCGGAGCGGGCAGCGATGATTTCGTCCTCCATCTCGGCAATGCGTTTTTGCTGCAGGGGGGTGGAAAGGGCGATGTCGGAGGTGTCGTATTTGCGCTCGATGCCGAGCATCTCGCAGAGAGTGTGGAGGGTGGACAGGTAGACGCGATTGCCCATATTGTTGTCGTAGGCACGGCAGAGGGCGCGGTAGGTGGTGCGGGTGACGCCGATATTGAGGAGGGTGGGCATGAGGCCGGGGATGTATTGCGGCATGGCGCAACGGATGGCGAAGACGAGGGGGTGTTTGGCGTCGCCCAGTTTGAGGTTGGACATTATCTCGAGATTGTGAAGGGCTTGGGCAAGCCGCTCTTCGAGGTGTTCTGGATGGCGCGAGAGCTGCGAGGTGAGGATGACGAAGTCGGGCACGGGATAGCAGTTTTGGGTGAGTTCGAGAAGCATGCGTCCTTTGTAGCTGATTTCCTGGTCGGTGAAGTTGCGGGCGGTGAGGGCGGTGATGAGTTCCTCGTTCTCGACGATGGGGTGTGATTCGACATAGTCGATAATCCACTGCCGGAAGTGGCGCCGGTGTGAGGCGAGGGAGGCTGCCTGCTCAGGGGTGGCGGTGCCGTCGCGCTCGGCAAGCAGAAGGCGCAGAAATTGCTCTTTTTGTTCGCCACGGGTTTTGAGAAGGAGGTACATGTCGTACCAGCGCGGGGGGATTTCGCGTGGGGTGGTCTCTCCATCGAGGGTGTAGATGACGGTGCCGGGCTTGTTGCCTTCGAGGGTGTTGTCGGCATCGTCTACATCGCAGTTGAAAACTTCTGGACCGCATTGCGCATAGCGGCGTACCATGTGGTAGTTGGGGTAACTGGCTCTGATGAGTATTTCCATACTGTTAGTGATTGGTGAATGTGTTATTGGTGTACAATGATAAGTGTTTGGCGATTGGTTTAATTCTTGATGCTATTTGATTGTGTTCTTACTGGCGGTGATGAGTAGGCAGGCGGAGTCGATGATGTTGTCGCGGCGGAGGCGGAAGGCCTGCTCGCGGTCGAAGGGGAGGAGTATGTCGGGCGGGACGCCGTTCTCGTAGTTGCAGCCGTCGAGGGCCAGTGTGCGGGTGATAGAGAAGCGGTAGACCCAGCCGTTGGGGAGTGTGCCACAGGTGGGGAGCCCCAGCCCGCCGCCGGTGGTGTCGCCCATGAGGAGGATGTTGTCGTAGGCCTGTGTGGCGATGGCAAAGGTGCTGGTGGCACTAAAGCAACCGCGGTCGATGAGGACGACGACGGGAAGTGAGAAGATGTCGCCGTCGTTGACGGGAGCGTAGGTGGGGACAAGAGGCGTGAAGCTGTCGTGGGCGGGGCCGGACTTAATCTGGCTACGATAGAGGACCTGCCCATGGGAGGGCATGACGCCGAGGATGCGGTCAATGTTGAGAAGGTTGCCACCCCCGTTGCCGCGCAGGTCGAGAATCATGCCCTTGGCATTGGGGTAGGAGGCTATGATGTGGCGCAAACCTGCGAGGGATACAGTGTTGGAGAAGGAGCCATAGTAGATGTAGATGACTTGTCCGCCACAAAGCGGGGCGTGAGCCATGCCGCCGGTGCTGTGGTAGCCGACACCGAGATAGCTCAGCACCACGGTCTCAATGTCGATGCCTGACTGGGCATAGAAGCGGCGATGGACAGTGTCGGAACGCGAAGCGTCGAAGGAAGAGTAGAGGTTGACATGACCGTCGTTAAGGCAGTTGAGCATGGCGGCGCAGATCGCAAAAAGGCTGTCGGCTTCCATGGTGTCGGTCACCTTCGGGCGGAGGGAATCGTAGACAGCCTGCCAGTCCACCTGCTTGACGTCGAACATGGAGTACTGCTGGTCGACCCTCTGCCAGAGGTGGTCGAAGGTGCGCACCGCATCGCCACGGGATTCGTACATGAAGGCCTTCTCACAGCCCGATGTGAGGAGAAGGGACATGAACAGTCCCACGGTGGTCAGCCGATGGATGGATGACTTGTGGGGAAATATATGTTTCATAGGTTGAATATCAATTGGAATGTTAAACCATGTGAGGCTTGCTGGAACCGCCACGGGGCTTTGAGGCCGTCGGCCGAGACACGCGAGGTGAGGTACTGCCAGCAATAGGCAAGCCCCACCTCGTTGCCCGAAGAGAGGGAGCGGCGCACCCCCACCTGTGTGGCAAGACCGATGCAGCCAGCCAGATACCACTGGTACTGGTCGAAAGCACAGGCTACGGGATTGGACACATCGCGGTCGTAATTGTTGACATACGAAAAGCCGGGACGGAGCATCAACACAAGGGGGTCGGCCCAAGCCTGCAGATAGGCCATCCAGCGGGCCCAACGATACTCACAGCGGCCAGAGAGCCGTAACCTGATGAAATTGGACATGCCTACACTGGAGTTGTTGTGCTGCGGATTGTATCGGATGTCGAAGAGGTCGTCCACCCGGACACCAGCCCAAAGGGTCCAACCGCCACCACGATAGGCGCGCCGGAGCAACTCGCAATGAGCCGACAACTGCCCCCCATAGGTAAATAAACTGCTCAGGCGGAAGCTGTAGCCGTAAGTGCCGACATGAAGGCCGAGACCCGCATCCCAACGCCATTGGGCGAGCGACTGTTCAACGCGGACTCCGCCCGCCAACTCGGGGCCTTTGAGGATGAGGGGTCCAGCTCCCATGTCGCGGTAAAGACCCACTCCGCCCGTGCCTTCGAGCGAGAGCAGCAGGGGGCTGGCTCCGCCCGGCTGCGCGGCAAGCGACAGAGGCAGAAAGAGCATTGGGAAAAGCAGTACAAAAAGAGGTCTCATAAAAATTTCTTCAAAAAATCATCTATTCAAAAAAAAAGATTTATCTTTGCATTCCGATTACAAAAGTACAAAAAAATATTCACATAGATAAATTTAAATACATAAATACAATGAAGACAATGAGAAAGGTATCTATTTTCAAGGTGGTCGCAGTGACAATTATGACTATCGGCTGCCTTGTTTCGTGCAACCAAAACAGTCAAAATGGACCCACTGTGAACGAAATGCAGACCCGCCTGAACGACATCATGAAGGAGTATCAGGAGATGCAGAGCACCTGTGACGACTATAGCCGCCAGCTGGCCGAGAAGGACAGCTCCATCCAGGCTCAGGCTGCCGAAATCCAACGTCTGATTGACCAACTGAACACTTCTGGATCTAAGGGCACGGTGAGCGCGAAGGGTTCGCGCACTGGTTCGAAGGTGAGCGGTGCCAAACTGAAAAAACTGAATGCCGAACTCGCTTCCCGCAAGGCCGAAATCAACCGTCTGCAGGAGCGTCTGAACCAACAAACCGCCGAACTCAACGCCCTGAAAGCCGCCGACAACTATGCCGACCGCGAGGCTATGGCCCGGTTGCAGATGCTGGTGAAAGACCAAGATGCCCGCATCGTTGCCCTGACCAATGACAAGGTGGCCCTCACCTGCATCAACGACTCGCTGGTGGCTCATGTGGCCTACCTCATGGGACAGCGCATTGAGAGCCAGAAGGTGGTCAACACCGACTGTGCCGCTCAAGTGGCTTCGCTCCAGGAGCAGGTGGCCAACCAGCAGAACGAAATCAACCGCCTGAGAGAGGAACTGGCCAAACAGGTGGCCCTGGCCAATGAGGCTACCAAGAACGCCAACAACGCCGCCGCCGAGACCAAGTCCTCTGCCGCCAAGACCAAGGGTTCCATCAACAAGAAACTTGCCCAGCTGCAGGCCCAGTGCGACGAGTACTATGAAGAGCTGGAACGTCTCCGCGCCGAGAATATCATCCTGAAAAACGAGAACGACAGCCTGCGCAGCCAGGTGGTGTCGATGAAAAAGAATGTCGAGAACGTGGCTGTGGAGAACGCCAAGATGGCCGCCAAAATGAGTCGCGCCTCCGTCCTTTCCACATCAGAACTGAACGTCACCCCGCTCAAACGCCTCAGCAACGGCACCGGCAAACCCACCTCGCGTGCCTCCGCAACCCATGCTTTCCGCATCGAGGGTTACCTGATGGGCAACGCTGTGGTCGAACCCGGCACCATCACCCTCTACGCTGTCATCACCTCGCCCTCTAACGTAGTGCTGCACAACGGAACTGTCGAGCAGAAATTCGATGCCAACGGTGTCCGCACCACCTACACGATGGTTCAGGCCTACGAATTCACCGGCCAGACCCGTCCGTTTGACATGAGCTGGAGCTGCGACGACCAGACCGAACTTGAGGCTGGTGTCTACAGACTGAGCCTCTATGCCAACGGCAACCTCATCGGTGTCACTGAGTTCAAGTTGAAATAATAAGGCTGCGGCCAAGCCGTTGCGAATATAAAAGATGTCCAACCAGACAAAATACGATTCTTTCCGCCAGACATACCCCGAGTTTGTCTATGAAAGATACACCTACGATGTGCAGTCCGACGGGCTGCACATCGTTTTTACCTTTCGCATCGGCAGCCACGTTTTCACTCCTACTGCGTTTATCCCCTTTCGCCGATTCCTCCGCTTCGACACTACCAAATCCATATTGGACACGCTGGTATTCAATATCGGCATGATTGAGTTGATAAGCTACTGGAAATCTTTTTGTCCCAAAAGGCTGACCGTGGAATGTGGAATGCTCGCCCCAGAGCAGACCGCTTTCTGGAAGAAGATTTACTTCCACGGGTTGGGTGAGTTTTTCTATATCAACGGCATCGAGGCCACAATGGACGATTTCATGCAGATAGAGAGTGCCGGGTGTCCGCAATATATCGAAAACGCCTCGGCATCCTTGAGCGAAACGGACCGCTATATTGTCCCCATCGGAGGGGGAAAGGACTCGGTGGTGACGCTCGAATTGCTTGGCCAGGCTAACAACAAAACAGTCCTTCCTCTCATCATGAATCCCCGTGGCGCCACGGAGAACTGCATCCGGGCCGCTGGCTATTCGATGGAGGATGTGCTGGTAATCCATCGTACCATACACCCCCACCTGCTGGAGTTGAACAAGGAGGGTTGTCTCAACGGCCATACCCCTTTCAGCGCCATGCTGGCCTTCTACACCCTGCTGGCCGCAGAATTGTGCGGCATACCCAACATTGCCCTCTCCAACGAGTCAAGTGCCAACGAGGCCACAGTGGCGGGGACGAAAGTGAACCACCAGTACTCAAAAAGCAAAGAGTTTGAGGATGACTTCCGCAACTACACCTCCAACTGGGTGGGGACAGGTTTCAACTATTTCAGTTTCCTGAGACCACTGACCGAGCTACAGATTGCTATGCTATTCAGCCGCCAGCCCAAATATTTCAGTGTTTTCAGAAGCTGCAACGCAGGCAGCAAGCAGGACATCTGGTGCTGCAAGTGTGCCAAATGCCTGTTTGCGTTCATTATTCTATCCCCGTTCCTCCCCCCCCGGCAAGTTGAGGCCATTTTCGGCAAGAACCTGCTGGACGACCCGGATTTGG
>OCTW011592421.1_pt1 | contig 13857 bp, 13 predicted proteins | sample 1539671 | NCBI WGS metagenome assembly OCTW01 (sample SAMN02144230, study PRJEB22623) | gut metagenome | biome: sheep rumen | host: Ovis aries | place: New Zealand | reverse complement strand
GTTGCGGCACTGACGCAACCAGTCATCAGGGCTCCCGAGCCATGAAAATAACCCACGACGCCGCCAAAGTTTTCTGCGGGACTGTTTCCGGCCCTGATGGTAACGCTGCTTTCTACGCGGCAGTTGCGCACAGTGCCCCAGCTGATTTCACCAGCGATGCCACCGACATAACGATATCCTGTGAAGGTACTGTTTGCAAGGACGACGTTCTGCACGGTGCCATGATAGATGTAGCCGAAGAGGCCGATATACATGTCGGCGTTGGTGTCGCCCGTGCGGGTGACAGTGATGCCGCTCACGGTGTGGCCCTGCCCGTCGTAGGTGCCGCGGAAGTAAGCGTGGTCGTTGTCGCCCTGGTAGCCGATGGGCGTATAGCCGGCGTCGCAGACGATGTCCTGCGTCTGGAGGAAGGTGATGCCACTGCACTCGTTGCGGCTCACGTTGACGATGTTGGCCAGACGGTAGAGGTCGGTCTTGGTGGCTATCTCGTAGGTGTCGGTTGCCAATTGGTTGAATTCGCTGAACGACCAGACGTAGGGCTCATCAAGTGTGATGCTGAAGCTCTTGCTGACGGTGCCGCTGAAGGCGTTGCCCGCCAGGTCCCTGACGGTGCCGCTCAGGGTGCTGACGCTGAAGGTGCCTGTAGCATCGCTGCCTATCGCTCCGCTGAAGGTGAGCACGTTGCTGCCGCTGCCCGAACAGTAGCTGAGCGTGCCCCACGTGGTGGTGAGCGTCGGTGTGCCCTCCACGGTGACAAGCTCGCTGAACGGCACGCTCACGTAGATGATGTTGCCCTTCTGGTGACGCCCGCCAGAGACCTTATAGTTGTTGAGCACGGTGGGGGCGGTGGCATCGACCAAGCCCATACGGACGTAGAGGTCCTTGAAGCCCCAGGTGTCGTTGTCGTCGCCGGCACAGTCGAAGCGGGTTGTGATGGATGCTACGTCGGGGTCCAGCACCACCGAACCGGTGTTGTTGTCGCGGTAGCCGCTCTTGAACTTCTGCTGCCAGAGTTTGCTCTCGGCCAGAGGGAACTCGGTCCAGCTGCTGGTCTGTGATGTCCCAAACAATCCACCTGCCGCCCGGTTGGCATAGTCGAAGCGGTGGGGAAAGAACATCTTGCCCTCGCCGCTATAGACGCCGCTGCCCTCCTTGAGTTCGAAGCAGGCCTTATAGACCGAGTAGGCCGGATTGTTCACGCTGCCGTTGGGGTCGGCGCCGTCGTATGATGCACTGCTGGTGCCCGGAACAATCTGCACGTAATAGTAGCCGTCGTTCTTCTCCATCATGGTGAAACAGACTGTGGCATAGATCTTATAGCCCATAGCCTTCAGACAGGCGGCTGTGGCACCTGTACTGTTGATAAGGGTGTTGGTGCTCACGGTGGCGGGCTTCTTCGTGTAGTCATAGCTGTCGTCGATAAGCACGTAGCCCTGATAAGTGCCGCTGGTCTCCACCTCGGTGGTGGGCGGCGTGTAGGCTACATCGATACATTTGCCTATGCCTATCAGATTGGCGGGGTCGCCATTAAGGAACACGAAGCTGTTGTTGGGGATGCTGTTGTTTACGTTGGTGCCGCTGTAGGTGAAAGGGGTGGTGGTGCTGACGGTTTTATCGCAGTGAGTGATGACGGTGCCGTCGATGTCGAGCACTTCGAAGCGGTAGCTGCGCCGTGAGCCGGTCTGGTACTTGTAGACCTCGGCGTTGGGATTGCCCTCTGTCACGGTGACGGTCTTGCTCGTCTGCCCGGCGGCGAAGGTCAGGCTGCTGCTGACGGCGGTGAAGTGCTGCCCCTCGAGGGCCGAAAGGCTCACGGTGCGGTAATAGACCGTCTCGGCCGAGGTGCTCTCGCTGCGGGTGATGGTGAAGGTGGTGATACCAGCACTGGTGCTGCTCGTCACGGTGAACGTGCTTGCAGCCCAGGCGCTCTGTCCCATCGTCAATGCTGCAATGGTCAGCAAGGCAGCGATGATGTGTTTAGTTGTGTTTGAGATTTTCATATTTCGGCCCTCCTAATCATCTTCGTCTAAACTGCCATAATTATAGTCTTGCGTGCCGTATGGCGATTCGCACACAATCCCTTCAATCTTCATCACAACCACCGTCGTGGAGGGAGTCTCGTAAAGTTCCTTTTTGATTGTTTCCATGGGTTCTTATGCGTTTTTGACAGTCAAAGGTTGGAAAAAACGAATAAACACTTGTCCATCTGGTGGAAAATCGGCAATTTTTCTTTGATATGAACAAAAATTTACGAATTCAGAATAGATTTGGTAAATTTGCAGAGTTTATGATGCTTACACTTCAGGACGCCCTTTTTAGCGCATCGTTGGCGGTTTACCTCACCGCGAGCGTGTTTGTGGCGGCTGTTCGCTGGGGACACCGCTGCCAACCCTATGGCAAGCACATGGACTACTACCATCCGGCCTGGAAGACGGTCATCTTCTGCTTCCTGTGCAACCTTCTGATGGCTCCGGCCATCTTCATGCCCACGGACACGGACGCCATACTGCAGCTTCGCCTGTTCCTCATCCTGGTTTCGCCCTATTTCTGCGCCGTGACTATGTTCAGCTATTTCGGAAATGTACTCAAGGTGAACACCTGGCGCCGGCCAGTGTTTATCCTCTCCGTGCCGTTCGGCGCCATGGCGCTTTCCGCTACCGTGCTGGCCTTCGTTCCAGGGACGCAGATGACCCCGCAGTTCTGCCGCTGGTATTTTTCGTTGGGAGGCCTTCTGGCCCTGGCGTTCCTTTTCTGCTTCGTATCGGCCATCGTCATGGTGGCCCGACAGCTACGCCGCAGCGCGGAAGAGAAATACTCCAATCCGGACGATTTCCCTCAGAAGTTTGCCGCCAGGGTTATCTGGATTCCTTTCCTGCATCTGGCTGCAAGCTGGGTGGGTGCGTTTGTGGGCTCGCCGCTGTCTCTCTCCATTAGCCTTTTGGTATTGTCAGCCTTGGCTCTTGCTTTCCTCATCGGTATCCTGTCCCCGCACCGGGACCTGACGGTGGAACAGTTGGAGGCCGCTGAGGCACCCGAACCTCCGGTGCAGGAAGAATCCGCACTTCCTGAAGACAGGAAGGCCGAGATCGAAAAGGCCATCCGCCATCTGGTAGAGCAGGACCAGGCCTATCTGGACAGCCACCTGCTGCTGGACGATGTCGCAAGCCGTATCGGAGTCAACAGCAAATACGTCTCCCTGGTGATGAAGTCACGCCTGGGCGGTTTCTTCTCCTATATTAATCACTGCCGCCTCTCCCACGCCGCCCGCATGCAGGTCGAGCACCCTGAAATGCCCATCGGCGAAGTCATCGCCGACTCCGGCTTCGGCTCCCGCACCACCTACTACAAAGTCCGGAAGCAGCTGGAGGAAAGATAATCCTTTAAACGCCCAACTCTCCAACAAACAACAAACTATGAATAACGCACTTACTCCCCGGCGGCAGGGACTTGCCGTCATTGCCGCTCTGGAAGCCAAAGGCAACCAGGCCGGCCTCGAAAAAGCAGCCGCCGAAGCACTTGATAATGGTTTGACTATAAGCGAAGCCAAGGAAGCGCTATCGCAGCTTTACGCCTACACCGGTTTCCCGCGTTCTCTCAACGCCCTGGGCACCCTGCAGAAGGTACTGGCCGCCCGCCAGGCTGCAGGGATCAAGGACAATCCCGGCAAGGAGGCAGACCCTCTTTCGGCCGAATATGACGCCCTTAAACAAGGCACGGCCGTGCAGACCCAGCTCACTGGAAAGCCTTTCGACTATGGTTTTGTCCCTGCAACGGACTACTACCTTAAAGCCCACCTCTTCGGCGACATCTTCGCCCGCAACAACCTGAGCTTCGCAGACCGCGAGATAGTGACCGTGAGCGCCATCTCCGCCCTTCCAGGCTGCGAGCCGCAGCTCATCGCCCATGTCTCGGGTGCACGCAATATGGGGGTGACGGATGCCGAACTTCGCGCTTTGCCTGCACTGCTTGAAGAAAAGGTTGGCCTGGCCGAAGCAGAACGCCTCCGCGGTGCTTTGAACGCCGTTCTGGGCGATGCCCACACCCCTGTCCAGACCGTTGACTTCTCCGTCTGGCCCAAGGGACAGCCCAACACCGCTTATGCACAGTACTTCACGGGCAACAGCTATCTGGCACCGCTTGACGGCGGTATAGCCAACGTCACCTTCGAGCCCGGCTGCAGCAACAACTGGCACATCCATCACAAGCAGGTCCAGGTTCTCATCTGCGTAGCCGGCCGCGGCTGGTACCAGGAATGGGGCAAACCGGCCGTACAGCTTGTTCCCGGCACCATCATCGAGATTCCGGAGGGCGCCAAACACTGGCACGGCGCCGCCGCGGACAGCTGGATGCAGCACCTCACCTACCACAAAGACGTCCAGCCCGACGCTTCCAACGAATGGCTGGAATCCGTATCAGACGAACAGTATAAGATGGCATTGTAATGCCCCCTTTAAGCACCATCGCCCCTCCGCGAGGTGCATTTTTACCCCATTTTTGCACCTGGGGCCCGGCTTTGACCACCCTCAGGTGCATTTTCACCCCATTTTTGCACCTGGGGCCCGGCTTTGACCACCCTCAGGTGCATTTTCACCCCATTTTTGCACCTGGGGCCCGGCTTTGACCACTCTCAGGTGCATTTTTGCCCCATTTTTGCACCTGGGACCCGGCTGTGACCACCCTCAGGTGCATTTTTACCCCATTTTTGCACCTGGGACCCGGCTTTGACCACCCTCAGGTGCATTTTCACCCCATTTTTGCACCTGTAATGCGGACTACAGCGACAGCGTAACGCGGATGTCGCCCTCCCCTGCTTTCAGGAAGGATTTGAGCGCATCCATTGATCCGTATTCCATTTTGCCGATACGGGTGTAGCTCCAGGAGTTGCTGCCATAGAACAGTACAATCTGGTTGTCGCTGTAGAGGATGACGTCCCCGGCCTCAGTGGTGATATGGCTGTCGGTGGCGGGAAGGGAGCGGCCCAGGGCGCCCACTTTCTCAAATCCGCCGTAATCACTTGCAGTATAGGTGATTGGAGCTTCTTGGAGCGCACTCACAAGCGCCTCGGTAGCAGCATTTTTCACAAGGACCACAGGGAGCGTGGTCCCGTCTATGGTAATCTGAATCTTATTCGGCATATTTGATTCTTCTTTTGGTTCCTCCTCAGTATTCTGTCGCACTGTGACTGGCGCAGAAGGCTTGGCACAGGAAAGCAGGGCTAGGAGCACAAGCGCTGCCCCAAGCCCTGCTACAATATGGAAGAAGGTCTTCATCCTATTTCAGGTTCTCCTTGAAGAAGCACTCGATCTTGTCATAAGGAATCACGCCCGCAACGTCGTCGTAGAGGTCAACATGGGAGGCGCCGGGAATGACAAGGAGTTCCTTGTTGCCTTCCTTGGCGCTTTCTCCAACTACATGCCTTCCGGTCATGCGCTCAAAGGCGTACTCGCTGAAATAGCGGCTGTGGGCCTTCTCGCCGTGGATAAGGAGCACGGGATTCTCAATTTCATGAGCCCAGGCCAGGAGCGGCTGGTTCAGGAAACTCTGGCAGCCGATAACATTCCATCCGTCGTTGGAATTGCCGCTGCGCTTGTGGTAGCCGCGGGGTGTCTTGTAGTAGGCGTGGTAGTCCTTGACAAACCAGGGAGCATCTTCCGGGAGCGGATCGATTACGCCGCCGGCACGCTCGTAAGTTCCTGAGGCATAGTCCTTAGTGCGCTGGGCGGCCAGGGCGCGGCGCTTCTCCTGACGCTGTGCGGGAGTGTCCTCGCTGGCAAAGTACCCTTCAACGTTCACCTTGCTCATGTCGTACATTGTGGATGCCACGGTGGCCTTGATACGGGGATCAAGTGCGGCGGCATTGACCGCCATTCCGCCAAAACCGCATATGCCGATAATGCCGATGCGCTCCGGATCCACAAGCTCACAGTTGGACAGGAAGTCCACCGCTGCCAGGAAGTCCTCCGTATTGATGTCCGGAGAAGCCATCCTGCGGGGTTCTCCGCCGGATTCGCCGGTAAAGGAAGGGTCGAAGGCAATGGTCACAAATCCTCTTTCGGCCATGTGCTGGGCATAAAGACCGCTGCTCTGCTCCTTCACTGCGCCGAAGGGGCCGCTCACCGCAATGGCGGGAAGAGACACCCGGTCGTGGCCGGGTGTGACGGAGGCGTCGTGGCCGGGTGTGACGGAGGCGTCGTGGCCGGGTGTGACGGCGGCGTCATTCCCGGCTTGACCGGGAATCTCTTTCGGCACATACATATCGGCCGCAAGCTCAATTCCATAGCGGTTATGGAAAGTGACTTTGCAATGGTTCACAAGCTCAGATTTGGGGAAGGTCTTGTCCCACTCCTTGGTAAGATTCAGTGTACTCATATTCTGGTTTTTGTTTGATTTGCATGCAAGCAGCATAAGCGCCGCCATGGAAACTGTAATGAAATTCCGGATAGTCATATCTAATTTTTTTGCAAAGATAGCCCGCCTTGCTGGAATTATCCTACCTATTTTAGCCGAATATTTACCAATATCGCAGATTTATCCTTATATTTGCAAAAATCCATACCTTTTCAAGCGTAATGAAGAACATCCTTCACATCACTAATCCCAATGTGTACGCCCGCTCAGTAGGGGCTCCGGAGCTGCATCCCCTGGTCAGCGTCATCCACTACGACGAAGTGTCGCCCGTCCGCACCAGCCTTAACCAATACGGCGTTTATGGGCTCTTCGTCCAGCGGAATTTCCCAAAGCACCTCACGTACGGGATGAAGATGTTCGACGCCGCCGAAGGCTCCATCTTCGCAGCCGAGCCTGGCCAGATAGGCGGCAAGGAAGACGACGGCGAGGACCTCTATATCAATGGCTGGGCCCTGCTTTTCTCCCCTGAGCTCATCCGCGGAACAGACCTTGAGGCAAAGATGAAGGACTACCAATTCTTCTCCTACTTTGCCATCGAGACACTGAAAATGGAGCCTTCCGAGTGGGGCCGAATCACCCAGCTTCTCACGCAGCTAAGGCATGAGCTTGAGGAGAACGACGACTCCCCTGCGCTCCGAAGCGTAATCCTGGGATACATTCGGCTTATCCTGGAATACTGCCAGCGCATATATCTTCGGCAAATATCAAAGGAAGACAAGGCGTCGTCGGACATCCTGAAACGCTTCCACAACCTTCTCAGGGAGTATTATTTGGAAGGCCGACAGATGGAATCAGGCATACCCTCCGTCCAATACTGCGCCGCCCAGTTGGCCTATTCGGCCCGATACCTTGGCGACGTAATCCACAAATCCACCGGCGGCACGGCCATCGGCTACATCCACGCCTTTGTGATCGAGCAGGGCAAAACCCTCCTCATGAACGGCCACAACGTGGGCGAAACCGCCCTCCTCCTTGGCTTCGAGTTCCCCCATCACTTCACCCGCCTCTTCAAAAAGCTCACCGGCATCACCCCAACGGATTTTCTGGGGAAATAGCCAGCCATTTCTTAGTAACCATATAGCCGATGGCGGCCACGGCAAGGGCTTCGGCCGTGATGATAACCTCTAGCGGGACATTGCCTACGGACTGCTGGAGTATCACGGCGCCAGCATCCACCAGCGCGTGCAAGGCAATGGCCGCAGGGAACAGCCACAGCCACTTTCCGCGTTTGCAAACAGCCGCCCATACCATCAGGGAAAGGCCCAGGTGAAGAATCAGGGCCGAAAAACGCTCCCAGAGCCCAAGAAGCCATGTTCCGGCACCCGCTGCCTGCAACTGGTCCAGCTGCACCTGCACCTGTGCCGCGGCTTCGGCCGGAGCCTGAGCGAAAATGATGTCGGAGTTCCCAGTGTTTATGAGTAGGGTCATGACCAGATTGCTTATCATGGTAAGGCCGAAGATTAGAATCATCTCTACGCCGCCGTGCCCCACCCCGTAAGCCAATGCCGGAATGCAAGTGGCGGGCTCCTTCTTCATGAGGAAGGTCATGGCTAGGAACCGACCGGTTTCTTCAAACAAGCCGGCGGCAAGTCCGCCATACAGGGCGTACCACAGCGTATTGCCCATGATAGCCGCCCCGTGAGGCCCCTTGAGCACCACTTGATGCAGAATGGCCTCCAGAACCAGGGCAAACACGATGAAAGTTCCGGCGCCAATCAGGATGGTGGAGGCTTTGGCGTGGAACCGTTTTACCATATACAGTGCCAGGCAAACGGGTACGGCAATGCCCAGAATGGCATTCACCGACAACATTACTATTGAACTAACAGGTACCATAAGCTGCGGCGTATTACTGGCCTAAAGGTAAGAATTATCCGGCACACAGCCAAACATTTGTGCCGCGCGGTACTGAACAGACACACTTGAGGCCGAAAACGTGCACGCCGAGTACCCAGCGGTACTGAACAGACGCATTTCGGGCCGAAAACGTGCACACCGAGTACCCGCCGGTACTGAACAGCAGCATTTGGGGCCAAAAACGTGTACGCCAAGTACCCGCCGGTACTGAACAGACGCATTTGGGGCCGAAAACGTGTACGCCGAGTACCCGCCGGTACTGAACACGTGCACCTTAAGCCCCCAAAACACGGCAGCGCCCCGGCAAGGAGTTCCTGCCAGGGCGTCATGCATAAATGTTTGAACTCTTCCCTACTGCTCGTCGATGATTCGGCCCAGATTGTCTATGCGCTTTTCAAAGCGGTTCACGCCAATCACGGCAAGGATATAGGCCAGACCGTTGGCAATGATGCCAAGGCCGATAATTATGGAAAGCACACCGGCCGTCACATCAAGGTTCTTGAGGCCGAAGAAGCCAAGGACTGCTCCGCCTACGCCAAGGAGCAGGAGCACCCACCACATGGGGAATCCAACGCGCTTGTAGTCAAGGCTCTGGACAGCGATGATAACGCCTTCAATCATTACCCAAATTGCAAACACCACGGGCAGCGACACCGCCGTTCCAAGGATGTTGAAAAGGAAGAAGCATCCGAAGAAAATGTCCAGGAGGGCGCCGAGGGCGCGGGTGCCGCTGTTGGGAAGGAACGCCTGGGTCTGGAAAGTGAAGACCAGTTTGGTAACGCCGGAAAGAAGCGTGAAGCATCCAAGCACCCATGCGGCGGAAATCAGGGTAATGTCAGGTTTGGCAATACATAGGACGCCAAGAATGACAAGGAGAAGGCCTGCGATGCAGAGCCAGATTTTAGTACTTGTTTTCATGTTTTAGTAGTTTAGCTCCACAAATTTACTACTTTTTCTTGAACCACACGCCAAAGGCGCTCTGCTCCGTGAGGGCCTGTCCCCCACCGCGTTCAGGCGCAAGGACTAGACTTTCATTTGTAATGCCGAAGCGGTGGAGTCTAACGCCATTGCAATCAATGGCTTGCGCGAGTCTTTGGGATTACGTGTTTTCCCAAACAATCTTGTAATTGCCTAATAATTAATCTTTTAACCTCCACTGATTTTTCCATTTGGACCTGGTCCACAACATTAGGGCACGGCGTTACACAAAAAAGGCCGTTTTTGTGCAATCATCTGCCCTTCGGGGTGGGCATTGGTACTGGCCAAGCACATTTTGGGCCGAAAACGTGCGCGCCAAGTACCCGCCGGTACTGAACATACACACTTAGGGCCGAAAACGTGTACGGTGAGTACCCGGCGGTACTGAACAGACGCATTTTGGGCCGAAAACGTGTACGCCGAGTACCCGCCGGTACTGAACAGACGCATTTCGGGCCAAAAACGTGCACGTTGAGTACCAGTACGTGAGATGCCCGGTCGGGGCCGGGCATGACGAAAGCAAGGGCTGGCCGGGCGAACTGGCGGCAAAACATAACAAACCGCTGGCACAGTATTCGCAAATAGCTAACTCATTAAACCACAAGCCCTATGAAACGCATCCTGACCATTTTGTTCGCGCTCTCTGTCTGTCATGTGGCAGGGGCCCAATATATAGTTTCAGACAAGTACGACCTTTGGTTCGAAGACACGGAACACCAAATCACCACCAGGAAGGCCGTTCCCTGCCAGGAAGATTGGCAGGACCTTTGGAACGGTTGTTATGTCCGGCTGTCCGGCCGCACCATTTATATCTACCAGGACGGCTATTCAATTCTGTATGGAGACCAGATCAACCTGCTCTACAACGGCTACTACCGTGTCAGGCGCGGCAACACATGGTATTTGGCCGATGAAGACGGAGACCTTGTCAGTGGCATTTACGGCAAAGACATCGTGTATTATCCGTATGGATATGTCGCCGTCCTTCGCTCCGCAGGCTATTGGGACATCTTCCATTGCAGCGGCCGAAAGGTGGAGACATACTCCTATGAGAATCCCTGGATTTACTTCAATGGCTGCTGGGGTGTGAAGCAGGGCACCTATTGGTATGCATGCGATGCCAACGGAGACAAGATAAGCGGTGTCTACGGTGACCGGATAACACTCCTTGAGAGCGGCAAATGGAAATGCGTCAGGGGCAGCTACATCAGTTATATAGATGCCGATTAACAGTGCGCTACTTCTCCTTTGTGAATATGTATACCGCCAGGGTTGGAAGAAGAACCAGAAGTATCAGCGACACCTCCAGCACTATGTAAGAACCAACGTAGTCCAACAGCGTCTGGAATTTCAGAATGCCGTCTACCAGAAGCACCAGGAAGGCAAACCAGCAGACAAAGAATATCGCCGCGTACTTGAGTTTTCTTTTTTTCAGTTTCATATTCCAAGAATTTAAAGGAGTTCCCCCTCAATCATAGGCAGCAGGATCTCGTCTGCCGGGAGCCATTTGACAGAATGTAAGGATGGTAAATCCAGCCATTTTGCGGCCTCGTGTTCATTGAGGTGGAGGGCGTCGTGCACAAGGGTGCACATGAAGCAGTGCATGGTGAGGTGGAACTGAGGGTAATCCCACTCAACCGTATGGAGGAGCTTCCCTACCCTGATTTCGGCCGAAAGTTCTTCCCTTATCTCCCGAATGAGGGCATCCTGAGGGGTTTCTCCAGCTTCCATTTTCCCGCCCGGGAATTCCCACCAGTCTTTGAAATCGCCGTACCCGCGCTGGGTTGCGAAAATACGGTCTCCGTCCTGGATTATTGCGGCTACTACTTCTATTGATTTCATGATACAAATGTAGCGAATGTTATCCGGAACGTCAATAGGCAGCGCTTTAGCGCAAGCTGAATTTATCTTTGGGGTCATGACAACGCATGATCCCATTTTTATCGCCCCGCCCATCACCGAGATCCCGGACTATGTCTGGTCCCGGCGCTATGACCGTCCGTTTTACCTTCCGGAAAAGCCTGTAAAGAGGCCGAAGGACACCGCCGTAAAGATTCCCCATCCAGATGCCGAGAGTGCCCTTAAGGCCGCGAAAAATGCCTGCAGGGGGCATCCGGGCCGATGGTTTGGCCGAAGCACGGAGACTGAGTGGCGCGGCGCCTTCTTTGTCTACGAGGGCGCCAAGGTTGTGGAAAGGCATGTGGTGGGGCAGAACTTGAAGACCTCCTCTCACGGGAATACTAATAGTGATACTTCTTTTTCAGGGCGGCCATGAAGATGCACCCGGTGGCTGCGGCCATGAATTCGGCATAGACCACGGAACTCCAGATACCGTCCACGCCCAGGAATAGCGGCAGGAGAAGCACAGCCCCAAGTTCGAACGCAAAAGTCCTTAGGAAGGCTATAAGTGCCGATACCTGCCCGTTGTTCAGGGCGGTAAAGAAGGCCGATCCAAAAACGGCCATTCCTGTGAACAGGTATGCGAAAGAGAAGATACGGAATGCGTGTACGGCATCCGCGAGCAACTTTCCCCCGTCTTGCAGGAACAAGGCGGAAAACGGGCGGGCCAGGACTTCGGAAAGGACAAACATGGCAACGGAAGCAACTCCGATGATTGTCAGGCTCCTCTTCCGCAGATTCCTGAGTTCCTCATGATTCTGAGCACCGTAATGGTAGCTGACCACCGGTCCCACCCCATTGGAATACCCCACGAAAATAGCGGAGAAAATGAGGCTGAGATACATCAGAAGGCCATATATGACCACTCCGTCCTCCCCTGCATATTTAAGCAGCTGCACATTGTAGAAGATACCCACAAAAGAGGCGGCGGCTTCCTCCATGAATTCCGAAGAGCCGTTTATGCAGCATTTGACAAGCGACTTTACCTCCCATGCAGGTTTCACAAGCCTCAGCATGCTGTCATTCTTCCTGCTGAAATAAATGAGCGGAAATACGCCTCCCACAATCTGGGTCAAGGCCGATGCCGCCGCCGCACCTGCGAGCCCCCATTTAAAGCCGATCAGAAACAGCGCATCCAAAGCCACGTTGCAGAGTCCGGTAATCACTGTAACGACAAGCCCCAGGCGAGGTTTTTCAGAGGCAATGAAGAAAAGCTGGAACTCGTACACCCAAATCCAGGCCGGCAGGGCCAGAATGAAGATTCTCCCGTATAGCACGCTGTTTTCAAGGAGCTTGCCTTCTGCCCCCAGCATACTTGCCACCTGGGGCATAAAGATAAAGCCCAGCACCATCAGAATTACGCCCACACAGGAAGAAGCCAGCACAATCATGGAGAAAAGACGGTTGGCCCGTTCACGGTCATTCTCTCCAAGCGTCTTTGCCACCAGTGCATTGCCTCCCACACCGAACATGTAGCCGATGGTGCCCAGGATATTCAGGATTGGGAATATAAGTGTAACAGCCGCAAACTCCGACTTCCCGGCAAAATTTGCGACAAAAAAGCCGTCCACCACGATGTACAGCGATGCAAAGATGTTCATCGCAATGGACGGCAGTGTAAACCGCAGTAATTTACTGTTTGTAAAATGCTCCGATAAATGGATCCTGGAGGCCATCAATTACATTTTCTTTCCGCCGAAATATACTTCCTTAGGCATGTTATGGCTGAAGCCCTCATGCTCTGCCGTCAGAAGGTCCTTGTCAAAGACCAGGAAATCGGCATCCTTTCCGGGGGTGATGGAACCCTTCTTATCCTCGATGCCCAGCTGCCTGGCGCCGTTGATGGTGTAGCCGATGAGCATTTCTTCCGCGTTCATCCGTTCCTCTGCCGGCGGATTGGCGTTAGGGCTTATGCAATATGCAGGGACATTGGTCTTCTCCGAAATGGTGCGTGTCATACCGATTTCCATACCAAGATAAGGGCTCCAGGTGGTGAAGTCACCGTAGGCTACGTTGTCGCTGGACCAGGCCACCAGGGCTCCCGTGTTCCAAACCGTCTTGCAGCGGTACATATTGGTGGCTCGCTTCTCACCCAGCATCGGGGTAAGCACGCCCGGACCGCCTCCGTTGTGCCACCAGGGGGTGTAATTTGCAAACACCCCAAGCTTTGCGAAACGCTCAAGATCTTCATCGGCCTGGACCTCCAGGTGGGCGCAGGTAACCTTTACGTGGTACTTGTCTCCCAGTTCCTTCCGGGCCAGTTCCACGCCGTCCAGCACCACGCGGGATGCGGCTTCGCCTACGGTGTGGACGTGAAGGTCAAGGCCTGCCTCGTTCAGTGCCTTCAGGATTTCGGCCACCTGTGCGGGCTGGAAGGCTGTTGTTCCGGTAACGCCGGTGTCCACATAGGGCGAAACCATAGCAGCGGTTTCAATCTTGAGGGTGCCGTCCATAAAGATTTTCAGGGTATGCACTTTCAGGTGCTCGCTGTTATACTTGCGGCTAAAGCGCTTCACTTCCTCTATGGCCTCGTGCATCTTGCTGGGGCGGGTGAGCACGTAGCAGCCGTCGATGTAGGTGGACAGTTTTCCTTCCTTGTCCATCTTGCACAGGATGTCATACATGCGCTCGTGGACGGGGTTATGCTCCGGGAAGCCGGCGTCGAAGACCGCGCTGACGCCTACCTTTTTGGCATACTCTACCCAGCGCTCGAGG
>OCTW011616807.1_pt1 | contig 13864 bp, 11 predicted proteins | sample 1539671 | NCBI WGS metagenome assembly OCTW01 (sample SAMN02144230, study PRJEB22623) | gut metagenome | biome: sheep rumen | host: Ovis aries | place: New Zealand | reverse complement strand
AAAAGAGAGACGGCATAGCCCTTCTCCTTCGCGCTTGAGACGAGCCCGTCCAGAAAGCTCTTGATTTTCGGGTAGGCTGCGAAATACTGCCGGATATACTCCTGCGCCTCCTTCGTCGAGATCGACAGTCCCTGCGACAGACCGAAGGAGCTGATCCCGTACACGATGCCGAAATTGACCGCCTTGGCGTTCCGGCGCTGCTGGTCCGTCACCTCGTCAAACGGCACATGAAAGACCTGGGATGCCGTAATCCGGTGGATATCCTTCGCCTGACGGTACGCTTCGATCAGTTTCTCGTCTCCGGACATATGGGCGAGGATCCGAAGCTCAATCTGTGAGTAGTCCGCATCGACGAAGACATTTCCCTCCTCCGGACAGAAGCACTTCCGGATCCGCCGGCCCAGCTCCTCCCGCATCGGGATGTTCTGGAGGTTCGGGTCCGTGCTGGATAGACGTCCTGTGGCCGTGACCGTCTGATTGAATGTAGTGTGAATTCGGCCGTCCGGTCCGATGAAGGACGGAAGGCCGTCCGCATAGGTGGATTTGAGCTTCGAGTAGGTGCGGTAATCCAGGATGTCCGCCGCGATCGGGTAATCGTCCGACAGCTTCTCCAAAACGCCCGCCGCCGTCGAGTAGCCGGTCTTTGTCTTCCTGCCGCCGGGAATGCCGATCTTTCCGAACAGAATCTCGCCCAGCTGCTTAGGACTGTTGAGATTGAATTCTTCTCCTGCCTCCGCGAAAATCCGTCCGGTGAGCTCTTTGATATGAGCGTCCAGTTCGTTCCCGTACCGGGCCAGCGCCTCGCGGCTCGCCCGGATTCCGGCTTCTTCCATGGATGCCAGTACCGCTGTCAGAGGCATCTCGACCGACTCGAAAAGAGCCAGCATTCCCGTCTCCTTCAGTTTCTCCTCAAGCGGTTTCTCCGCCTGCAGAGCAACGGATGCCTCATATCCGGCAAGCAGGACCGCTTTCTCTTCCGCCTCCTCGTCCGTCATCCCGTTCAGTCCGGCCAGACCTTTCTTTCCCAGCAGATCGTCTTCCGAAGGGACGGAGCGGCCGAGCGCACCCTGCGCGATGGCCTCGTAGTCCCAGTCCGATTTCAGCGGATCCAGAAGATAGGACGCGATCACGCAGTCAAAAAGTCTCGAGGCGTCCGTGAAGCCGCAGAACCGGATCAGCTCTTTGGCGTGCATGCAGGCGGTCTCCGCCGTCCGCTTATGCAGCAGACGGCGGAAACCGTCCCGTATCACCTCCTGAGTCAGAAAGCCTCCGGGGGCGACGACCGCGGTCTCATCGCCGAAGGCCACAGCGGCCGCGAACAGTCGGCCCCCCGCGGTTTCCGCGGAAACGCCGGCAGCCGGCGCAGCCGCAGCGGCGCGGAGCGTCTCCTCGAAGGCGGCCAGTTCCGTGATGCGGCGGAAATCGTCCGGCTGTGGTTCCGGCTTCTTCCCGCTGTCCTCATAGCGGCTGACGATGGAGCGGAAGCCGAGCTCGCGGCAGTCCCGGAGCGCCGCTTCCGTCCAGGGACTGCCGAATGCGAAGGTCTTGCGATCGTATTCGACCGGCGCGTTCCGCCGGATCGTCACCAGATCGAGACTCAGCATCAGATCGTCATAATGGTCGCGCATCGCCTCCATGGCTTTCTTCGGTCTGATTTCCCCGACATGCTCATGAGCCGACTCGATCGATCCGAAGGTCTGCATGATTTTGAGAGCGGTCTTCGGCCCGACACCGGGAAGTCCCGGCACATTGTCAGAGCTGTCCCCCATCAGAGCCTTCAGCTGGATGAAGTCCTCCGGGCTCACTCCGAACGCAGCCTGAACCTCCGCCGGCGTGTAGCGCTCATAGGCGGTCTGTCCCCCCTTCGTCTTCGGGATCACGATCCGGGTATGATCGTCCGCAAGCTGCAGAAGGTCCCGGTCGCCCGACAGGATCGTCACCTCCGTGCCGTCCTTCTCCGCCTTCGAGGCCAGCGTGCCGAGAATGTCGTCTGCCTCCCATCCCTCGCAGGTGACAACCGGAATCCCCATATCGGCAAGCAGCTGCTTCATCACAGGCACCTGCTCATGAAATTCCTCCGGCGCCGGCGCGCGGTTCCCCTTGTACTCCGGGTACAGCCTGTGGCGGAACGTAGGCGCGGCAAGATCGAAGGCGACCGCCAGAAAATCCGGCTTTTCCTCCTCCACAACCTTTCCGACAATCGCCAGAAAGCCGTATACCGCGTTGGTGTGACGCCCGTCGGGCGCCGTCATCGCAAGCGGCATACCATAAAACGCACGAAACAGAATACTGTGTCCGTCAATCAGTAATAGTCTGCTCATCATTCTCCTTTATTTTCGGGACATGCAGGCCGGATCGGTGAACCGTCCCGGATCCGGTCCGGGTTTTCCGGCGCCGTTCCTCAGAATGAAAAACGGAGCCGCGCGCGAAGCGGCTCAGAAGAAGCGGGTTAATGCACGAAGAACCGTGTCCCACATATGGGGCAGAAGCCGAGGGAAGAAAAGAACCAGCACGATCAGCGTGATGACCGCCGCGAGCACGAGGATCAGAATCCAGAAAAGAAGCGCGAGCAGCCTGTGCCGCCGGATCCGAAGCTCGCTTTTCCGGATATTTTCCTTAAGAAGCCTCCGGATGTCGAAGGACCGGTCCGTATCCTCGTCCAGATACCGCAGGAAATAGTCGATCATAAAGCTGGTCTCCAGCTCCTCCATGCAGCGCGGACAGCTCTTCACATGCGAAAGGAAGGCGGCGCACTCCTTGTCGTCGAGTTTCTTCGCGAGATAATCGGGCACCATGCGCTGCGCGTCGCGGCATTCGAGTTTCACGCTCTCCCCTCTCCCTTCTCCCGGTCTGCTTCATGGACATACCGGCTCTCCGTGTGCGCCGGTTCTCCCTTCCCGGTCTCCCTCACCGCCCCGGCAAGGCGGCGGAACAGCGTCAGAAACTCCTGCTCCACCCGTTCGAACGGGCGCACTGTATAATCAGGCCGTGTGAGCAGATCCGGCTTCTCCGCCTGTGTCTCTCCCAGCAGACACGCGAGATCCCGATCCAGCATGGCATGATCGATCCCGTCCAGATCGGACTGCTCTTTGTCCGAGAGCGGAGAGCCGAGATAACGGCGATAGATCAGTTCCAGCAGACGGTTCTCATACGCCCGGTAATCCGGCAGAACACGTTTGAACGGGCTCGGGACGTCGGACAGATAGCACTCGCCCGCGTCATGAAGCAGGCAGGCGAGCGCGAGACGGGGCGGATATCCTCTCGTCTCCGCCTCCCTGGCACAGGCGATGCAGTGCTGTCCCACCGAATAGAATGTCCTCACCTGTCCGTTGCCTCTGCAGATCAGAGACAGCGCGTGCGCAATATCCCGGATATCAATCAGATCCGGATCCGGATGAACCGGATCGAAGCGTTTTCCGGTGTATGTCGTGATGGTCGTCTGTCTTTCCTTGCCGGGCATCCGGTCTTTCACCGTCCCTTCAGCTGATCTTCTTCTCGCCTTCGATGTTCCTGTAAAGGTCCCTCACCACATCGCCGACGGTGAACCGCTTCAGATCTTCCCCGAACTGTCTCTGGATCTCCGTCAGCTTGCCGTCCAGCGCGCCGTGCATGTTCCGGGCGACCGGACAATTCGGATTCAGGTCGTCATGGAAATGAAACAGCGTGTCCTTGTTTGTCTCCACCGCTTCGTAGACATCATAAAACGTGATCTGATCAAGCGGGCGGCTGATCGTGATGCCTCCGGGCCCGCGTTTGATCTCAATGAGTCCCGCGTTTCGAAGCGATCCCATGATATTCCGTATGATAACCGGATTGCTCCCGATGCTGGACGCAAGAAGCTCGCTTGTGATTTTCTGATCCTTTCCGAAGTATTCCGTCGCCGCAAGGATATGAAGGGCAATCGTAAATTTCGTCGATACCTGCATAATTCCGCTCCGAATGTGTTGTCACTTTGTTTTTTACGATCATACTATAGCCGATCCGGTTCTCCATTTCAAGCGGTCCGTGGCGAAAACCCGGTCCCGTCCGGTCGTCCCGCTCCGTTCCGGATTTCCGCATCCGTTTCTGCATTACGGCTGACGCACGATTTTGACCCGGAAGAAAGAAAGAGCCGGAAACCCGTGAGGGTTTTTCGGCTCTTTGGGATCATGCCGGCGGCGGGAATCGAACCCGCACGGCCTTTCGGTCAACAGATTTTGAGTCTGCCTCGTCTGCCAGTTCCGACACGCCGGCGAAGCGCTGCGCCGCGACGGAGCATCCCGCAGATACATGTTCATCAGAGAAACTCCGGCCCGCAGGCACAGCCAAGTATAGCACAGAAAGCGTGATCACTCAACGCGTTTCAGCGATCAGACGGTCATAGATCGGAAGCTCGCTGAAAGTGGCAAAGTAGTCGGCCGGCGTCTCGGCCCGGCGGATCTTCTCGAAGCTGCCGTCCTCATGAAGCAGGACCTCCGCGCTCCGGAGCTTTCCGTTGTAGTTATAGCCCATTGAAAAGCCGTGGGCGCCCGTGTCGTGGATGTAAAGCAGATCACCGATCTCGATCTTCGGAAGCATCCGATCCACGGCGAACTTGTCGTTGTTCTCGCAGAGCGAACCGGTGACATCATAGATATTCGTCAGAGGCGCGTCCTCCTTGCCCATCACCGTAATGTGATGGTAGGCGCCGTACATCGCCGGGCGCATCAGGTTGCAGGCGCAGGCGTCCACGCCGATGTAATGCTTCATGATGTTCTTCTCATGGATCGCCCGGGTGACGAGAGCCCCGTATGGACCCGTCATAAAGCGGCCCATCTCCGTGTAGATCGCCACATCACCCATCCCGGCAGGGACAAGCACCTCCTCGTAGGCCCTCCGCACGCCCTCGCCGATCGCAAGAATGTCATTCGCCTTGTCATCCGGCTTATAGGGGATGCCGACGCCTCCGGAAAGGTTGATGAACGTGATGTGGCATCCGGTGTCGCGATGAAGTTCGACAGCCAGCTGGAACAGCAGCTTGGCCAGCATCGGATAGTAGTCGTTGGTCATCGCGTTGGAGACAAGGAAGGAGTGAATCCCGAACTCCTCCACACCGTTCTTTTTCAGAATGCGGAACGCTTTGAACAGCTGTTCGTCCGTCATGCCGTACTTCGATTCACCCGGCGTGTCCATAATGCCGTTCGAAACCTTGAAGACGCCGCCCGGATTATAGCGGCAGCACATCTTCTTCGGGAAAGACCCGACGGCCTGCGCGTAGCAGTCGATCATGGTAAAATCGTCAAGATTGACGATGGCGTTCATGTCATGGGCGTAAACATACTCCTCAGGCGGTGTGTCGTTCGAAGAAAACATCGTCATCTCGCCGTCATTGCCGATGGCCTTCGCCATCATCAGCTCGGTCAGCGAGGAGCAGTCGCAGCCGCAGCCCTCTTCCTTCAGGATCTTCAGAATGACAGGATTCGGCTCTGCTTTCACGGCAAAGTACTCGCGGAATCCTTTGTTCCAGGAGAAAGCCTTCTTCACAAGTCTCGCGTTCTCGCGGATTCCCTTCTCGTCATAGATGTGAAACGGCGTGGGGATTTCCCTGCTGATTTCCTCGAGCTTCTCTTTTGTCGTAAACGGTCTTTTCATATTCAGTGCCTCGTTTTTCTCTGTGCCTTTCCGGGTCAGTGTCCGCCTTCATCCGCGCTGTGCGGTCCCTTCACATGGGTGTGGGTGTACAGATGGTCCATGCAGTATTCGTGAGCGCCGTCGCATTTGGAGCAGTATCGGAACTCAAGATCCGGATCCGATACATCCGTCCGCCCGCAGACCTCGCATCGGTGCCGGTACGGTCTGATCTTCTCCACATCCGCCTCCCGTGCGGTTCCGTCCACGGTGCGGGGACGCGCGCCGCGGGCAGCCCTCTGTGCGTCACGGAAGGAGCGGCGCATCCTCCGCTGTTCTCTCGTGAGACGGCTTCCCCTGCGGCCGGAAAGGAAGAAAATCAGGAAATTGGCCAGCGACGCGCAGATTGCGATGACATTGATCCAGTAGAGAATCTGATGCGCGCTGACGGCGTAGCGGATCAGCGTGATGACATCGTAAGCCATATACGCGCCGTAGATCCATCCGAGCACTTTCATTCTGACCGGGATCACAAACATCAGGAGAACGGTGGCGTCCGGGAAAGTGGCGGCATAGGCGAGCATCAGCGACATGCAGATATAGTAGGTGGAAAACGCGTACCCGATCCACTGTCCGATCGCCGTGCCGAAGCCCGGACGCAGCGCTGAGAACACCCCGTAGGAGATGAAGGCCGCCGCGACGGAGATGATCATCCCGCCGATCAGATACAGATTGTAGTAGAAATCTCCCCATGCTCTTTCCAGCGAGACGCCGATGCTGAGATAAAAGAACAGCATGATCAGCGTGAAGACATCGAGCGACGAAGGGGGAATCAGAATCCATGTGAACAGCCTCCAGATCTGGCCGCGCAGAATCTGGCTGATATCAAGACTCAGAAACGCGGCCGGGAACTCCGGGTTCACGGCCTGAAGGAGATAGCCGACCACATAACAGCCGATCATCACGAACGTCAGATGCGGGATGGCGTATTTCCCGAATTTTCTCTCAAGCTTGTTGAACAGATTATTCATGCATACCTCGAAGCGTAAACTGTGTTCATTATAAAAAATCCGTCAATCGCTGTCAATCACGGATGCGATCTGGCAGGAGGGCGGTCCGATGTGATATGATGGTGGCATCTGTTGAACAGGAAAAGGAGACTATAAATGGCTGGATCATCCTTTGGCTGCATATTCCGCGTTACCACATGGGGAGAATCCCACGGCCCCGCCCTTGGCGCCGTCGTCGACGGCTGCCCCGCCGGACTTCCGCTCTCTCCGGCCGACTTTCGTCCGCTGATGGAGCGGCGCCGGCCGAATGCCGGTCCGATGTCGACCATGCGGAAAGAGGCCGACGAGGTTGAAATCCTCTCCGGCGTCTTCGAAGGAAAGACCACCGGCACGCCCGTCTCCCTTCTGATCCGGAACACGGACCAGCATTCGGCCGACTACGGCCCGATCGCTCACATCTTCCGTCCCGGCCACGCGGATTTCGGCTTTGCGGCCAAGTACGGCATCCGTGATTACCGCGGCGGCGGCCGCAGCTCCGGCCGCGAGACGGCCGGACGCGTCGCGGCCGCCGCCATCGCGGAGAAGATTCTCGCGCGCGTCGGCGTCACGTTCAAGACGAAGGTGGTCTCCGTCGGCGGCCGCCCGACGGCAGAGGCGGAGGAAGCCGTCGCGGCGGCCCGCGCCGCCGGCGATTCGCTGGGATCCGTGGTGGAATGCGTGATCCGCGGCGTTCCGGCCGGCATCGGAGAGCCGGTTTTCGACAAGCTTGACGCGCGGCTCGGTGGCGCTCTCTTTTCCATCGGCGCAGTGAAAGCCGTGGAGATCGGCGACGGCGTACAGGCCGCCTCTTCCTCGGGCTCGGAAAACAACGATCCGTTCCGGATCCGGGACGGACGGACGGTGACGGCTGCCAACCACGCCGGCGGCATTCTGGGCGGCATCAGCGACGGAGCCGACATCCTGATCCGCGTCAGCTTCAAGCCGACACCTTCGATTTCCCTTATGCAGCAGACCGTGACGGACGGTGGAGACGAAACGCAGGTCCGGATCCGCGGACGGCACGACCCGGTCATCGGACCACGCGCCGCGGTGGTGGTGGAGGCGATGGCGGCGCTGACGCTGACCGATGAGATGATGATCAATCAGTCGGCCAGAATGGACGCATTCGAAGCCTTTTACCGCAGGCCGGACCACTGAGCGGCCGGTCACATGAAGAGGCCCCGGGACGTGGTGTCCCGGGGCGTTCCTGTCTTCTCATCCGCATCGGTTCATTTCGTTCCGGCCGGGAGTCCGCTCTCAGCACATCTCTCCGATCGGAGTCGGCATATAGTTCCGCGGCAGCGGCTTCGCGGCGGCTTCCGCCTCCTCTTCCGTCACCTCACGGACATCATCAGGCCTTTTTTCAATCTGCTGGAATACCATGCAGTTCGGCGTGTCCAGCGTCTGAGGACGGCCCTTCATGACCAGCGTATGCTTCTCGTAATCAATCGCGAAGGTCGTGATCGTTCCCGAACCGTTGTTCACCACGGCGATATGCTTCTGATCCGGGAAAAGAGCGAGATCCTTCGGGTAAATACCGGCCGTCGGAAGCGAGAACAGTCTCGTGAGGAGGCCGGTCTGGGGATCGATCTGATAGCAGGCGACGGAATCATCCCCCGCCGTCGAACAGAACAGATAACGGCCGTCGTAGGAAATACGGAGCGCGGACGCCGCATCGTGGGGATCTCTGGCGTCGGACAGCGTCGAAATTTCCTGACGGAGATCGAAGTTCGGATAGCCGTCCGTCACGGAATAATCGTAGACGCGGACCACGTTCATGATCTCGCAGAGGACGTAAGCCTGCTTTCCGTTTTTGCTGAAGTGGATGCTCCGCGGACCGGCTTCCCTCCCCATCCGGAGAATGTCCACCTTCTGAAGCTTGTTATAGGTGTGGTTGATCCGGTACAGGACAATCTGGTCAATGCCGTTGTCCACCGCACACAGGAAGCGGTTGTCCGGTGTGACGCGGACGCAGCATACATGAGGCCGGAAGCTGCGCTCGTTTACCGCGCCGATGCCCTTGTGGAACACGCCGTCCATCAGATTGCCGAGCCGCCCGTCGCGGTGAGTATGGACAACTGTCACCTTCCCGTCGTGATAGCCGGCAACGAAGAGATACTTGCCGTCCAGATCCACGGACATATGACAGCCGCGCATGCCGTTGATGTCGATCTCATTGATCGGCTTCAGATCGCCGTCCGGCTGGATTGCGAACGCACAGACGCCTTCATCCGCGATGGAATAGAGAATCTTCCGGTTTCTCGACCGGGTAAGATATGAGGAATTGTTGACGGGCACCACCTTACGGAGATGCAGCAGTCCCTCCTTCACATCGACGTCATAGATATGAATTCCCTTGCTGGTCCCGTTGGTATAGGTGCCGACATACGCTACATACTGCTCATCCTTCACTGCCATCTTAGGTCACCCCCGCATTCAAACGTGTTACTGTCATTATATGCCAACGCAGAAAGGCTTTCCACCATTTCCTCAGAATTTCACTCTGTCGCCGGTTTCAAGAACCAGGATACGCCGGTCGTCGAACCGGAGGGACTGGCGCGAATGGTAAGGGATCACATAGCGGAACCGGTTCTTTTTGTCCAGTGCATCCATTTCCTCCGCGTTCTGATGAACCGACAGACGGTCGAACTCCGCCCTGTGCTCCGTCAGAAGCCTCTTTGCGCAGCTCGCCGGATCCTGCTTACCGGTGAGAATCACCTGTCCTCCGGCCGCCGTGACCGCGTCCGCCGCCTTCCGGTTCTCGGGCCTAGCCAGCTGCGAATCGCTCACAAGGATAGCAGCTCTCCGAAGTCCCCGGGGAAATGCAGCCGGCCCCTCCTCCCATTCCAAGAGGAAGGACGCGAATTCCTTTCCGTCTGCCCTTCTCAGCGATGCAGCCGAGTGCAGGAAACCCTTTTTCAGCCAGAAACGGGTCTCCGGCGTATCACGAAGGCGGGAAGCCGTCTCCTCGGGAAAGACAACGGGCACGCCGGCGTCCGCCAGCAGGCGAATCACATCAAGTCCCCGCCCGTTGGCCGGAACAGGAAAAAGGAGCGGAACGGCTTTCTTCCTCCAGTGCCGGACCGCCTTCCGCGCCCGGTCCCGGTTGACCGAGGCATTCTCTGTCTCCACGCCGTAAGCGCAGTCGACCACGGCAAGATCCGCCTCCACGTCACGGATGCGGTCACAGCGATAGGCCAGCGATTTCTCCTCGTAGTCCCCGGTGAAGACAAGGCGTCTTCCCTCGGCCCGGAATCGGTACCAGACGCTGCCGAAACAATGCCCGCTGCGTCCCCAGGTCACCGCGATCCCTCCGCTCAGCATGCACTCCTCCAGCGGCCCGGACAGATCCTCCAGCGTTTTCCGCGGGCCTCTGAACGCCGGTATGGTATCAAAGGTGGGCCGGCTGGCGACCACCACGCCCCGGAAGCCGTGTTTCAGGAGCCAGGGCAGTGCTCCCGCATGATCGCTGTGGGCATGAGTCAGAAACAGGTAATCTGCTCCGCCGATCTGTTCCTCCGTCAGATCCGGATACGGCACCTCCGGCTTTTCCTTCATCAGACCCGCGTCAACGAGAAAGGAAAGGTTCTCCCCTTTGACAAGAAAGCAGTTCCGTCCGTGTTCCGAGCATCCTCCGGCGATATAGAGCTCCATATGCACTCACCCTTCCTGCTGTTTTCGTAAACGAAACGGGCTGGATCTCAGGCGTCTCCCTGCGGGATCATCGTGTCCGCTCACAGGTAAAAGCCGAACAGAAATGCGGAAATCAGCGAGAAGATCAGTACCATCGGACTGACCGCCGCATGCGTAATCTTCTCGAAGAGATTGTCCGTCCCGTCGGCGCCTCCGCAGAGACCGAAACCGATCAGCGGAAATACAAGGATCGGGGCCATATACCTGAAATCGACCGTTCCGGTATTCGGGAACCATCCTGCCGCCAGAATGAAGGAGACGAGGATGGAAAGGTAACCGATCAGAATGAAGCGTTTGCGCACTGTGTCCAGACATTCTGTGAACAGCGTGTAGATCAGCATCACGTGGAAGATCAGACAGATCAGAATCGAGAGGTACAGCGCGAGCATCGTCACGATGTAAGTTCCTCTGAGAGAGATATCGAGGGAGTCAAATCCGACCAGCGCGGTCTTGAAGATCTGAGCCCAGATATTGGATTCCGTCTTTCCTCCGGAGACCGTATGGAGATGGGCGAGCATCGCAGGGGACGGAATCCGGAGCCTTGAGATCAGGGACTGGCGGATCGGTTCTCCTGATGCCGTCTCCCAGTAAAGAAGCGGGACGCCGAACCGGATCAGCCGGTAAAGCGGCCACCACAGCCCGAGCGCGGCGGTGATCAGCGCAAATTTCCGGAACTGCCGGCTGAAAGGTACGCTGCTTCTCCTTCCGTCGGTGACCGCATGACGCATCAGAAACAGAACCGGAGGCAGTACCGTCAGACAGACCGGGGACGTCATCAGTCCGAGCCCGATCTGCACCGCAGTCCGGGTCAGCGATCCGGCTCTGCGCGAATTGTACCAGCTGAGGGAGGACTGCAATGACAGCATCATGAACATATAGCTCATCGCCGCCGGCTCCAGCGCGCCGCTCAGAAGATAAAACGTGGGGAAGAACGTGAGAAAGAGGATGGAGATCACCATCTTCCGGCCCCGGATGCCGAACTTGCCCAGGATGCCGATGCACGCGCCTGTGCCGATGAGTACATAGATGACGTTGATGCACTGGACGACATGCAGCGCGATGCCGATATCCCATCGGAGCAGCCGGTGGAAAATCTCCAGATACAGGGCGCTGACAATATAGTAAAAAGGAGGATTTGAGAAGCAGGAAACGGATCTCGGGTCGAAATCCGGGAGATGGTGTGTGGTGAAATAGTATTGAATGACACCGATCTGGCCGCTGTTGGGGACACCATCCTTCATCGCCTTCCAGACGCCCGCGCTGACGGTGCCGCGTGTATAGCCGAGCTCGATGTCATAGACCAGCTTGAGAAAAAAGCCGACCATCACCACGAAGCCGACCCAGAATTCATCGGGAATGCCTAAGAATCGCCTGGACCTGGATCTCGTCACCGCTAACCTCCGCTGCCTGACCTTGTTTTTCAGCCGCCGTCCCGTTACTCCTGCCGGATCCGATTAAGAACCGCGTGAACGACGGCACCCGCGCCGCAGACAGCTGATGCCATCATACTATCACAATCGGTCGACATCCGCCAGTTCGCCGGGAGAATCCGTCTCAAAAAGGAGAACATCCTCCGGATGGCGTCTCAGAATCTGCCGGCCGCCGCGGTCACCGGAAAGCGCCATCAGATCCGGAACCCAGGCAGCCTGAAAAGCGCAGGGATTCATCATCTCACCCGCGTATCCGACAGCGGCCAGCGGCGGACGATGCAGTTCCACCGCATTCAGAAACCCTTCGACGGTCTCTCTCGTCAGATATGGCTGATCCGCCGTGAAGAAGACGAGATAATCCTCGTCTTTCAGCGCACCCGTTCTCTGAAGAAAACCGATGCCGGTCTGAAGGGAGGAGGAAATGCCGCGTGAAGGATCTTCGTTCAGAACGGCGCGGGCAGGCCCGCCGCTGACTGAATCCGCAATTTCCGCATACTGTGTGACAACGGTCAGATCCGCACGGAACGAATCGCTCTCCGCGATGCCGGTCAGCCGGTCAAGCAGATGGCGGTACATCGGCCGTCCCCCGACCGGATACAGCAGTTTATTCGATCCGAACCGCCGGCTGTACCCGGCCGCGAGATAGATCAGGTGAAACATGTCGAATTCTCCCTCCGGTGTGCCGCCGCGGTGAGAAGATGTGCGTCCGGGAAACGGGCGCGGAGAGGCATAAGATAGGCCTTCTCCAAGGCATAACGCAGCATCTCTTCCGAGAGACGTGTTTCGGTCCCCTTCTCCGCGGCTTCCGGGAAACGGCCCGCGAGCAGCTCCGCCACGCCGTCCGGATGGTAGCAGCTCTCCCGTATCCTCATGCCGGCCGCCCGGAGACCGTAGACGATGACGATATCGGTGGCCCAGGGATCCACGACCGGTTCCCACGGATACGGCACCTTGAACGGCATGTGCCGCGCACCGTCCGCCTCCGTCAAAATGAGATCCGCCTCCCCCGCCAGCTCTTTTCGTTCTTCTTCCGGAAGAGAACAGATTTTTTCGGGATGCACCGGATCCGGTCTGCCTGCAAAAGCATATCCATCTGACCGAAGCGCCTCCGCGGCCGCTCTGACAGATGTACACAGCGGCTCCTCCCTCATCATATGGGTCGTCGTGGTGACGGCTGTCTTTCTGCCTCTTGCGAGATAAAAGGAAGCCAGCACGTGAATCAGTGTGGTCTTGCCGCCGGCGCCGCAGACATAGAGACGGGAACCGGAAGGCAGATGAAAGAGCGGTTCGGGAATCCAGTCCGTCTCATGCCGCGCGTCAGGACACATGATGATGCTCAAAAGCGCAGACCAGCTCCAGCACGCTTCCGGCGATGCACCTTGCCTTGTCCGAGACCGTGCAGCAGTTCTTCCGCTGCTCCGCCCTCGGATCGATATCCGCCATCTTCATGCCCTCCGGCGTATCGAAGCCGTCCGGAAGAATGCCCCGCAGCACACCGCTGAGAGAGGCCGGGACCTCCGTCCGTCCGCCGCCGTCCCGTTCGATCCACGCGATCGCCTCTCCTTTTCTGACAGGATCGCCGATCGCATGCAGCGTATGGAGCCGCCCGGACGCCGGGGCATGGATCACCCGTTCCCGCCCGAATCCGGCGATCAGTCCGGGTACGCCGGTGTTGGGCAGCGCGCTTCCGTCCCGGATGATCCGCCCGAGATCGTGTCCCCTCATCGTCTCGATGACGGCGTGCACATCGCGGCCTGCGGTGAACCCGGGGCCGAGGGCGACCGTGAGGGGAGCCATGTCCATTCTTGTGCCCACGTTCCGCTTGGCAATGACCGCGTCGACCAGAACGTCAGGCCTCAGAACCGGAATGGACGAGCCGTTTTCATCGATCAGAAGCTGCGGATTCTCCGGCGTCACAGCGGCAAGCGCCGCCTCCGGCGTACCGGCGCGGACGCAGGTCAGTCCTTCCACCGTCTTACTGCCCTGATAGACTGCCTCACAGAAGGCCGCCTCCCTGCGGATTGCCGTCGGCCGGCCGCATTCCAGCGTAATCACGCTGTATCCGGCCCGGCTGAGACGAATGATCGTTCCCGTCGCCAGATCTCC
>OCTW011567123.1_pt1 | contig 13865 bp, 12 predicted proteins | sample 1539671 | NCBI WGS metagenome assembly OCTW01 (sample SAMN02144230, study PRJEB22623) | gut metagenome | biome: sheep rumen | host: Ovis aries | place: New Zealand | reverse complement strand
CTTAGATATGGAAATCTATTGACACACATAGTTCGCACCACCGTCGGAAGTGTCCTCCCGGAACGATGGTGCAAATCTAAAAGTTGACACAAAATCGACCCCTGAGCGCACTCTGTCTGTCAACGTGGCAAGGATTTCAACGGCCATTAGTTCATTCTGGCTGTCGAAGCGAGAGGACCAGGAGGAAGGGATACCCTCCGGAGGGCTTGTGCACCCCCGCACAAGGGCAGGGGGCGGGGCCCGTTGATTTTTGGATATTTGGCCGAAGCTTGCTTCGAGGCAAATGTTCAAAAAGCAATGGGAGGGGCCGGAGTGGAGCGCGAAGCGCGGAACGGAGTCCCTCCGGAGGGTATCCCTTCCTCCGGCATGATCGCACCCGCGGCGGCATCACCGCCCAATGCTGCTGTCATGGGTCCAAAAGATGGGACGATGACAGCAAAAAACGCCTTAAACGCTGTCATGGGTCCAAAGAATGGGACGATGGCAGCACTCAAGAGCTACTGGGCCCGTTTATTCCCAAAGGGGCTCTCCGAATGTCACGCGGCAAGAGGAAGGGACGCCCTCAGAAGGGTTTGTGCACCCCGCGAGAGCAAGGGGCGGCCCCAAAGGGAAAGCACAGCCGGGGCCGAAGCCAAGGCTGTGCTTGAACGCATGGGAGGGAGGGCCATACCGCGACGCAAAGTGCGAAGCGGAGTCCCTCCGGATACCTACTTGATCAAATTCCCCAGGATGCTGCGGGTGAGCTCCTTGGTGAGGGTGCTGGTAGCGCTGCGGGTGGCTTTGGTCACGGCTTTCTTGGTGGTGGAAGTCTTGGAAGAGGACTTCTTGCCGGTGATGGCGTCGGCAGCAGCGGCGGCGGCCACGCCGGTGACGGCCGTGAGGACACTCTTCAGCACCTTGGAGGCAATGCTGTTCTTGGCTTTCTTGGCCCGTTCCTTCGCTTCCTTTTCGGCCTCCTTGGCGGCCCGGGCGGCTTCCTTGGCCTCAATGGCAGCCTGCCTTTCGGCTTCTTCGGCAGCCTCAATCTCGGCCTTCTGGCGCTCGGCTTCCTGGGTGGCGGCCACAATGAGCTCGTAGGCGCTCTCGCGGTCAATCACATGGTCGTACCGGCCGAAAAGACGGCTGCGCTTGATCAAATCGGCCCGCTGCTCTTCGGTGATGGCGCCGATCTGGCTCAGCGGGAAGAGGATCTTGGCCCGCTCCACGATGGAAGGCGTGCCCTTTTCGTCCAGGAAGGAGACCAGGGCCTCGCCGGTGCCCAGCTCCAGCAGCGTATCATACGTCTTGAAGGCAGGGTTGGGACGGAAGGTGTCGGCCGCCACTTTCACGGCTTTCTGGTCCTGAGGGCTGTAGGCACGAAGGGCATGCTGCACACGGTTGCCCAGCTGGCCCAGGATGTTGGACGGAATGTCCGTAGGGCTCTGGGTGATGAAATAGATGCCCACACCCTTGGAACGGATGAGGCGGATCACCTGCTCAATCTTGTCCGTAAGGGCCTTGGAGGTGCCTTCGAAGAGCATGTGCGCCTCGTCGAAGAAGAACACCAGCTTGGGAAGGTCCATATCGCCCACCTCGGGCAGGGTGGCATACAGTTCCGACAGCAGCCACAGCAGGAAGGTGGAATACAGCTTGGGCTGGAGCATGAGGCGGTCGGCCGCAAGGACGTTCATGATGCCCTTGCCGCCCTCGCACTGCAGGAGGTCGTAGATGTCAAAGTCCGGCTCGCCGAAGAACTTTTCGGCCCCCTGGTTCTCCAGGGCCAGCAGCGCGCGCTGGATGGCGCCCACCGAGGCCGATGTCACATTGCCGTACTTCGTGGTGTATTCCGCCGCGTTCTGTCCCACGAAATTGAGCATGGCCCGAAGGTCTTTCAAGTCAATGAGCAGCAGGCCGTTGTCGTCGGCAATGCGGAAGACGATGTTCAGCACGCCCGTCTGGGTTTCATTGAGGTCCATCAGGCGGCCCAGCATCTCCGGCCCCATGCGGGAGATGGTGCTGCGCATGGGATGTCCCTGCTCACCGTAAACATCGAAAAAGCGTACCGGGCACGGCTGGAACTGAGGGTCGGAGATGCCGAATTCCGGCAGGCGTTTCTCGATGAAGCCGGAGAGTTTACCGGCCTGGGAGATGCCGCTGAGGTCTCCTTTCATGTCGGCCATGAAGCAGGGAACGCCGGCCTGGCAGAATGTTTCGGCCAAGACCTGCAGGGTAACCGTTTTACCGGTGCCGGTGGCTCCTGCGATGAGTCCATGGCGGTTGATCATCTTTCCCACCAGGGAAAGCGGTCCGTTTTCGGAATGGGCTACATACAGCCCGCGTTCTTTGTCCAGCATATTACGATTTTTTTGCGTTTTTACGATAATTCAGGAAATGGAAGCCGATGAGCGATCCCGCCACCGAAAGGGCGGCCAGCCAGGGCGTGTACTGCTGCGGCACGCCGAAGCCGATTTTGTCCACCAGGATGAAACAGAAGCAGACAGCCGTCATGAACACGGCGGGGAAATAAGTCACGAGGAACCACCAGCCGCCCTTTTCCTTCAGAAGATAAGTGGTGGCCGTCCAGAGCATGATGGTGGCCAGGGCCTGGTTGCTCCAGCCGAAGTAGCGCCAAATCACGTTGAAACCGTTGGCGTCGGAAATATTGTACCACAGCAGGAGGGCCGACAGCGCAAAGAGCGGAATGGCCAGCACAAGCCGGCTGGCGAGTTTTTTCTGAGGCAGGTGCACGAAGTCAGAGATGATGAGGCGGGCGCTGCGGAAGGCCGTATCGCCGGAAGTGATGGGGGCCGCCACGACGCCCAGAACGGCCAGGATGCCGCCCACGACGCCCAGCCAGCCCTGCGAAACCTTGGTCACCACCGCCGGGGCCGATGCCGTAATGTCCGACCCCACCTGGGCGGCGCCGCCGTCGAAGAAGAACCAGGAAGACACGGCCGCCCAGATAAGGGCCACCAGGCCTTCCGTAATCATAGCCCCGTAGAAGATGGGCCGACCCTGTTTCTCATTGCCCAGGCAACGGGCCATCATCGGGCTCTGGGTGGCATGGAAACCGGAAATGGCGCCGCAGGCGATGGTGATGAACAGGCACGGGAAGATGGGCTGGTCCTTGAGGCCCGCCTTGTCCTGCCAGCCGGTCAGGCCGTCCCAGATTTCGGGCAGTTGCGGCCATTTGACAAACAGACACACCATGAGCGCCACGGCCATGAACAGCAGCGCCACGGCAAAGACCGGATAAATCTTGCCGATCAGTTTGTCGATGGGCAGCAGGGTGGCGATGACATAATAAAGGAAGATGATCCCGACCCAGAGCATGATGGACTGGGAGGTGCCGTCGCCGGCCATGTCTCCCAGAATAAGCGCAGGGCTATAGACAAAGACAGTGCCCACCAGTGCCAGCAGGACAATGGAGAAAATGAGCATCACAACCTTGGTAGCCTTGCTCATATAGTCCCCCACCAGTTCGGGAACGCCTACGCCCCCGCGCCTGAGGGACATCATGCCCACCATATAATCATGCACGGCGCCGGCGAAAATACAGCCCAGGACAATCCAGAGGTAACTGGACGGGCCGAACTTGGCGCCCATGATGGCGCCGAAGATGGGGCCGGTACCCGCGATGTTCAGGAACTGCACCATGAACACCCGCCAGGAAGGCATTTGGATAAAGTCCACGCCGTCGGCTTTGGTGACAGCCGGCGTAGGACGCTTGGGATCCGGGCCGAACATCCGATCTACGAAAGCCCCGTAAAAAACATAGCCCAGAACCAGGGCGACGATGCTAAGCAGAAAAGAATACATGACTATTCAAAAAAACTAAAATGTACGCGCCCGTAATGGCGTTCTTTCACAAAATGGGGATGGTTCACAAAGGAGTGCTCGTCTCCGTGTTCCAGAATGAAATACCGCTCCGGATGCAGGATACCGGCAGCGAATACCAGGTCCGGCAGGTTCTCCAGCCCTTCCAGGGCGTATGGAGGATCGGCGAACACGATGTCGAATTTCTCCCGGCAGATGGGAAGGAAGTCAAAGACATTGTCCCGCACCATGGTAACATTGTTCAGTCCCAGCCGATCGGCCTCCGTCTTGATGAAGGACGCATTCTCACGGGCCATCTCCACACAATAGACGCGGGCCGCCCCGCGGGAAGCGAATTCAAAGGCGATGGATCCGGTGCCCCCGAAAAGGTCCAGCACCTTCAAGTCCTCGAACTCGTACTCGTTGTCCAGGATGTTGAAAAGGCCCTCCTTGGCAAAGTCCGTGGTGGGACGCGCCTTGTAGCCCGCCGGCGGCAGGATGACTTTTCCCTTGCATTTCCCCCCGATGATTCTCATAGTTGCACCACCCCCTTGAAGTAGCGGTACAGGGACATTTCCGCTCCCGGATCCAGCGGGGTACGGAAACAGACGGTGGACACCTCGGGGTTCAGCTGAAGGCGTCTCATGCCGAGGAAGAGGAAATACTGCGCCGTGGTGAAATCCGGAGCTTCGAAGACATTGGCCAGCAGAAGGCTCTTTCCCTGGGCCACGACAAGATGCAGCCAGCCGTCCCTCCAGGAGGCTACGATTTTATTGTATTCCGGCAGGGTCTCCAACTGACGGAGAAGATAATACATTTCCGGAAGGACCCTCACCGGCACGCCCGACGGCGGAAGCACCGTCTGGGCGATCACCTTGGACAAGGACTCCCCTATCGAATTGGAGAACACCAGGACCGAAGCCAGGGACGGCAGATTGACAGACTCCACGAAATCCCCCTCTTCCAAGGCCGCCACTTCCGCCAGGGCAGGACGGGCCGTTCCCGGATTGTAGAAGCTCTCCGGGACCAGCGCCACCTTGGGCGTGAGCAGGGACACTTCCACATGCTGATACCGGCGCTGGAATTCCGGGGTGGTAAAGAGGCGTTCCGCCCCGATCCAGGCCGAACGAGGGGTCTCCTCTTCTCCGGTACGGACCTTAAAAGAATATCCACTCAAGGAAACTTGAATGGATATTCCTGTATATGAGGTATGGGTCTGGTCCATGGAAGGACTATTCCCAGTTACCCGCATTGTTGTTGGGAGCGGTTATGCTGCCCACCTGCAGGCCTTCATACTTGTTCTGGTCGCGGCACTCGGCATCCTTGTTGATGCGGAGCTGATTGTCCATTCCCTTGCACAGGGCCTTGTAAGGCATACGGGCCTCGAACAGGGGAACCTGGACACCGGAAACCATCTTGACGGTGGATTCCATTTCCGTGCGCTGCTTGCCGGAGAAAGGAATGAAAGCCAGGGAGTCGATGCAGAAGTCCGGGCGATTGTGGAAAAGGGTATCCTTCACGGGAATTTCCGTCACCGTGGAGAAAACCACTTTTTGACCGGCTTTGTACGCGTTCAGATAGGCTTCGGACAACTTGGCATTGAGGTCTGCTCCCCTGAGACGGGGGTTGGCCTTCTGCACGGCCTTCTTGATGGCTTCCGTATTGGCTACGGCCAGGGAGTCATCGTGGGAGCCGATCTGCATGACGATGTCCATCTTGCCGTTTTCATAGAACATCTTGAGCGAGTCCACGCTGGGGCTGAAACGGCCGTTGACACTCTTGAAGGCCACCTGAAGGGTGCGGATATCTTTAAGACGCTGGATGCCGACCTCTGAACGTGCCTTGAGCTCATTGTTGAATTTCACGGGCTTCTGAACACTCTTCACCGTAAGCCAGACGAGGAGGCAGATAAGGGCTGCCAGAAGGATTTCGAAACCGATTTTTAAACCTTTGTTCATTATTTTAGTGTTTTATAATTTTCCAAACTTCCGACAAAGTTAAAAAAATCATTTCTCAAAAGCAATAATCTTTTGTAAATTTGCCATCGCAAAAAGTTTTGCCCATGGATTTTATCCGACAAGAGCGCATTTTTCAATTCGAGGCCCTGGTGCAATGTGCCGCCAAGGTGGCCGTCGTAGGCCATACGCACCCGGACGGAGACGCCCTGGGCGCCGCCACCGCCATGGCCCTTACCCTGCTCTCCCGGGGCAAAAAAGAAGTAGCCTGCGTGTTCTCCGACACGCCGGGCGAGAACATCCGTTTCATCCTTTCACCGGAAGTACGCTGTTATTTCCACGACCGGGAAGCGGAAAAGTCGGAATCCTTCCTGCGCGGGGCCGACCTTGTCATCCTCCTGGACTGCAACGCCTTTGACCGCACCGAAGCCCTGCAACCCCTTCTGGAAGCTTCTCCGGCCCGGAAAGTGCTCATCGACCATCACCTGAATCCGGACACGGCCCGTTTCGATGTCGTGTTCTCCACGCCGGAGGTTTCATCGGCCTCGGAACTGCTGTACTGGATACTCAGGGCCCTGGACTGGGAAGTGACGCTTCCTGCCGGCACCGCCCTCCTCAGCGGAATGACCACGGACACCAACAATTTTGCCAACTCCGTGTTTCCATCCACCTTCCGGATGGCGTCGGAACTGATGGCCGCCGGAATAGACCGGGATGCCCTGCTGCAGAAAATCTACAACGGCTACCGGGAAAACCGAGTCCGGCTCATGGGATACATGCAGTATGCAGGGCTCAGGATTCTTCCCGGCGGATGCGCCTATATGCTCCTCACCCGGGAAATCCAACAGCGCTTCGATCTCCGCGAAGGAGAAGCCGAAGGGCTCGTGAACGTACCGCTCACCATCGGAGACGTCCGCCTGAGCCTCCTTCTCAAAGAAGACCGGGGCCATTTCCGTGTCTCCATCCGCTCCAAGAAAGGGACATCGGCCCAGGCGCTTGCACAGCGTTTTTTCCACGGCGGCGGGCACGAGAACGCCTCCGGAGGAAAGTTGTTCATCGGCACGGACATCGCCTCTGCAGAAGATGCCGCCGCCTATGTGGAAAACGCCCTCAAATCCTTTCTGAAATGAAAAAAAGCAGCGTCATATTGTTTGCGGCTCTGGTCCTGGCCGGATTGGGCGCCTGTTCCAGGGAGTCGCTCAAGGCCACGTACGACAGGCAGGCCACTTTCATCGAGGGGTTCATTTCCGCCCAGATGAAGGCCGATACCAACGCCACCCTGGTCCGCAACGGAAGTGTCTATCGGCTCACCCTGCACGACACGCTGGACCGCGTTCTCGGCCAGCGGGATTCCCTCCGGCAAGGCGGGAAGGTGTCGCTTTATTACGCCTGCTATACCCTTACCGGCGCCACCATCACCAGCAGCAACCTGATTGCCACCAACGTGAAAGTCATCGCCGAGCAGGCCAACTGGAACCTTTCCGACACGCTCCGCTACAAGCTGGATACCCTCACCCTGGACAAAACGCTCGTAGGCGGCCTGTTCGATGGCCTGCAGGGTGTACAGCAGTATGACGAGTGCATTGTCCTGTTTACCGGAGAATTTGGTTTCGGAAATGCAGAGCGGGGCACGATTCCTGCAAGAAGTGCCCTGGCATATCAATTTTGGATAGAGAATATAGACAATGAATAATAACATGCTCAAAAGAATCCCCCTCGCCCTCCTCGCCGGCATCCTGGCCGTAAGCTGCGCCCAGAAAACAACCCTGACCACCGGAGAAAAGGCCCAGGAATATCTGGAAAAGTTCATCGAGAAATATTACCCGCATGTCACCCCCGACGAATCCGGAATCTATATCCTCGAGGACACGCCCGGAACCGGCAAGCCCTGGAGTGAAGATTCCCTATACACCTATGCCAGCATCACCATCCGCACCCTCGGCGGCACCGTCTCCTCCACCCAGGAAGAAAAGACGGCCCAGCAGCTGGGAACATACGTCAAAGGGAACTACTACGGTCCGCGCTTTCTGCAGACGGGAGAGAACATGAGCTATGCGGGTCTGGACGGCATCCTGCGGGGCATGCGCATGGGAGGAACACGGAAAGCCCTCGTTCCCGCATGCCTGCTGACCACCAGCCGGTACGGCACTTTCAAGGAATACCTGAACAACAGCACGCAGGACAGCTCCCTGGAATATACCGTCACCCTCGGCGGACAGGTCAGCGACATCGAGCAGATGGAAAAGGACAGCCTGGCCCGTTACGTCCTCCGCACCTTCGGAGAGGGCATCAAACCCTCCCCCGTCAAGGTCGGGGAAGAGGCCGACGGCCGTTTCTATTTCCTCACCGACAGTTCCGGGTTTGCCGGCACGAAGAAATTCCCGGCCGATACCACCATCAAGATCAACTATACCGGCAGGCTCCTGAACGGGCAGGTTTTTGACACCACCCTGGAGAAAGCCGCCAAGGATGCCGGCATCTACAACAGCGCCAGAAGCTATACGGCCGCCAACCTGACCATCGGCTCCAATTACACGGAGATAAAAATGAACGACAGTTCCCTCATCGAGGGATTCTCTGCCGGCGTATCCCAGATGCACTGGCTGGGGCAGAAGGGAATCATCCTGTTCGTTTCCACCCTGGGCTATGCCAGCACTGGAAGCGGGCAGACCATCCCGCCCTACTCTCCGCTCCTTTTTGAAGTCGAACTCCTGTAGCCATGGCAGGAACAGCCGTACCTGCAGAGCTCGGAACCAAACCCATCGGTTCGCTGATCCGGCAATACGCCGTCCCCGGCATCATTGCCATGACGGCGTCTTCGCTGTACAATATGGTGGACAGCGTGTATATCGGCCATATCCCCGAGGTAGGGTCCCTTTCCATCGCCGGTCTTGCCGTCACCTTCCCCTTGATGAACATTTCCACCGCCTTCGGCACGCTGGTGGGAGTGGGCGCCGCCACCATGATCTCCGTCCTGCTGGGACAAAAAAACTACCGCGCCGCAGGAAAAGTCCTGTGCAACGACGTCACCCTGAACATCATCACGGGCGTTATCTTCACGGCCGTCATGCTGTTGTGGATGGATCCCATCCTGCGCTTTTTCGGGGCATCGGACGCCACGCTCCCCTACGCCCGGGACTATATGACCGTGATCGCCGTCGGAAACGCCGTCACCCACCTGTATTTCGGAATGAACGCCATCATCCGCTCGTCAGGCAATCCGAAACTGGCAATGGGCCTCACCCTGTTCACGGTGACCGCCAACGCCATCCTGGACCCCATCTTCATCTTTACGCTGGGCCTGGGCATCCAGGGGGCCGCGCTGGCCACCGTGCTGTGCCAGTGCCTGGCGCTGTGCTACACGTTCCGGTATTTTCTCAACCCCGACCGTTTCCTTCACCTTCCCCGCTCGCGGAAAATGTTCCGGGTCGATTGGAAAATCGCCAAGGATTCCCTGGCCATCGGCCTGGGACCGTTCCTGATGAACCTCGCCAGCTGCATCGTGGTACTGTTCATCAACCAGCAGCTGGTCAAATGGGGCGGAGACCTCGCCATCGGCGCATACGGGATCGTGAACCGCATCAGTTTCCTCTTCGTGATGATTGTGATGGGGTTCAACCAGGGCATGCAGCCCATCGCAGGGTATAACTTCGGCGCCCGGCAGTACGGCCGCGTGCGGGAGGTCTATATCAAGACCGCCGGCTGGGCCACGCTCGTGCTCTGCGCCGGCTTCCTGTTTTCCGAATTCCTCTCCGGGCCCATGGTCAGAATCTTCACCGGCGACCCCGTCCTGATTCAGAAGGCCTCCCACGGGCTTCGGGTCATGAACCTGGCCTTTCCCATCATCGGATTCCAGATGGTCACCACCAACCTGTTCCAATGCCTGGGAATGGTGAAAAAGTCGGTTTTCCTGTCGCTTTCGCGGCAACTGCTTTTCCTGCTTCCCTGCATCTATATCCTGCCTTCGCTGCTGGAATCGGAAAGCGGGGTATGGTACAGTTTTCCCATTTCCGACACCCTCTCGGCCGTCATTACCGCCCTTTTCGGCTGGAGCCTCCTGAGAAAACTCGGGAGACTGCAGGACGGGGATGATCCCGGGATTCTGGGGAGCCAGATTTAGATTCTTCACTTCGTTCAGAATGACAAAAGACACGTTCAGAATGACAAAAGATATGCAGCACACCATCATCAATATCGGCCGGTCTTTCGGCAGTGCCGGCGGCCATATCGGACATGCCATCGGTCAGAAACTGGGCATTCCCTTCTACGACAACGAACTCATCTCCAAGGCGGCCGAGGAAGAAGGCTACTCCAAAAGCCTGTTCGCCAAGGCCGAAGAAAAGAGCCTGTTCTCCTTTTCCAGTTTCTTCGCCTCCAGCCGGCTGGGATTCATGGACGGGGGCTATGTCAGCGACAATGTGATGTTCGGCATCCAGAGCGAGGTCATCAAATCCATCGCCGCCAAGGGCGACGCCATCATCATCGGCCGCTGTGCCGATTATATCCTCCGGGACCTCGACTGTCTCAATGTCTTCATCACCGCACCGGAACCCTACCGCATCCAGAGCCTGATGAAAAGCGAAGGAATCAGTGCCGACGAGGCCGAAAAACTGATGCGGCGCAAAGACCGGACCCGCGAGACCTACTACAATTACTACACCTTCGGCGCCTGGGGACAGGCCTCCAACTACCATCTCTGCGTGGACAGTTCCACTCTGGGCGTGGAGGGAACCGCCGACATGATCATCGACTTCGGCCGACGTACCGGTAAAATCAAGTGAGAAAAGCGGGCTTCATACTGTTTCTTCTGCTCCTTGCCCTTGCCGGCGGGTTCTGTCTCTCGTACGGCCGCCGCGCAATGGAGGAGGAAACGGCGCCCATTCCCTGGCGGGATTCTCTCAACAAAGCCATTACCAACGACCTGTCCTCCCTTCCGGAAATGGATGCGGTGGTGGACAGTTTCATGAATTTCTGGAGCCTGCACGGCGTTTCGCTGGCCATTTGCCGCCGCGATTCCCTTCTCTACGCCCGCGGATACGGAAAGGCCGATGCCGCGACGCCCATGACCCCGGGAACCACCCTCCGCCTGGCCTCCGTCTCCAAACTCCTCACCGCAGTGGGCGTCATGCGCCTCCAGGAAAAGGAACAGCTGTTTCTGAATTCTCCCGTCTTCGGCCCCTATGGCATCCTGAACGAATACGATGCCTATATCCGGGACGACAATTATTATCTGATTACGGTTGAGCACCTGCTCCGTCACCAGGCCGGTTTCACCTCCCGTGGCGGAGACCCCGTGTTCTCCCCCTACCCTTCCCTGACAGAACTTCTCAGGACGCAACTCTCGCGAAGGCTCTACTATGAACCCGGCACCACGCAGGAGTATTCCAACTTCGGTTACCTTCTCCTTTCCCTCATCATTGAAAAGCTGTCCGGCATGCCTTACGAAGCGTTCATGCAGCAGGAGGTCTTTGCCCCCGCCCGCTGCCACGGTTTCCGCCTGGCCGGCAACTACCTTCAAGACCGGCATCCCGGAGAAAGCCGCTACTACATGCATCCGGAGGCCGTGCAGTCTCCTTCCTTCGACGGCCGCTTTGCCGCCGTGGACAAGTGCTATGGAGGAAACAACATCAGCGGCTCGCTGGGTGCCGGAGGGTGGACGGGATCGGCCGTCGAACTGGCGCGCATCATCGCTTCCATCGACGGGAAAGGGCCGGTAGAAGACATCCTGCTCCCGTTTTCCGTCAACCAAATGACCGATTACTACGATCCGGACACCTTCTCCCTGGGCTGGAACGATACCAAGCCCACGGGCGAATGGACCCGATCCGGTTCCTTCTCCGGCACCCAGGCCCTTGTCAAGACTTATCCTGACGGAGAATGCTGGGTGTTCATCTCCAACACCTCCACCTGGCGCGGTTCCCGCTTCGCCCGCAACATCGCCGCTCTCTTCGAGAACCTGCGGAACCGCTACAGCGCCCAACTCCCCTCCAGGGACCTGTTCCGTGAATAAAATCCATTCTATTCCAATATGAAAAAGATTTTCTTATCCCTCATCGTTTTCTTCGCCGGCATCTGCCTCCTGGCCCAGGAGCGCGTGCCGCTTTGGCCGGAAGGCCGCATGCCCGATGCCCAGCCGCATCAGATCGCTGCCATGACCGATGTCTCCGAAGCCCCCGGCTTCGACCCGGATTCCCACCGGATGCCGTTCCTGGAATGGTATCCCGCTCCGGAAAACCCCAACGGCGCCTGCATGATTCTCATTTCGGGAGGCGGCTATTTCAATACCTGCGATGTCAAATACGTACAGTATTGGAAGGAAGAGCTCACCAAAGTCGGCGTGCAGTGCGTGAATCTGGTCTATCGTACGCCGCGTCCCAAAGGGCTTCCGATCTATCAGAGTGCCTGGGATGACGGGCAGCGGGCCGTGCGCCTGGTCAGGAACCAGGCGGCCAAGAGAGGCTTCGACCCCGAACGGATTGGCGTAGTCGGCATGTCGGCCGGCGCCCACCTGTCGCTGCTGCTGGCAACGAGTTCACTCAACAGGGCCTATGCCCCGGTGGACGACCTGGACAGCCTCTCCTGCCATATCAACTGGGCCATTGTGAACGCACCGGCCTATGCCACCACGGACGGAGAGGCCGGCTGCCCGGCCACCCGGGAGGGATATGGACCGGATGTGGCCCTGAGCAGCGTATTCGCCTTTGACGAGAAGACCTGCCCGATGAGCTTCCATCACGGACAACTGGATCCCTATCCTCCCACCGCCTCCACCCTGGTTTACAGAAAACTGCGCGAAATGGGCGTCCCGGCCGAGCTGCACCTGTATCCCAACCGCGGACACGCAGCCATCGGCTTTGAGCGGGGCATTGAATTCCTGCGTCAGATGGGTTTCCTGGGCAGTCTCGAGCCCGAAGTGCTCCTGATGGACCGATTCACCTCCGATGAGGACAGGGAGCGTTGCATCCGGCAGGACGTATGGCCGGAAGGCCGGATTCCCAACCGGCAGGAGGAGCAGTGCATCCCTTATATTGAATGGCACTTCCCCGCCGTCAAGAAAACCAATTCCATCCAAATTGTCTATTCCGGCGGTTCCTATACCGGGAACGATCCCGACGGCTTCGAAGTGGCCCCGGTCCGCCGCTACCTGAATGCCCTGGGCATCACCGTCGTCACTTTGAAATACCGCACGCCGCGCCCGAAGGGACTTTCCAAGCACACCACTGCCTGGCAGGACCTCCAGCGCACCGTCCGCCTGGTGCGAAGCCAGGCCGAATCGTTCGGACTGGCTCCGGACAAGATCGGAATCATGGGTTCATCGGCCGGAGGACACCTTACGCTGATGGGGGTCACTTCGTCCCGTCACAAATCCTATCTGCCGATCGACAATGTGGATAAGCTTCCCTGCAACGTGCAGTGGGGCATCGGCATCTATCCCGCCTATGCCCTCACCGACGGGGCGGAAGCCTATAACACCACGGGAGGAAACGCAGACAGCGCCACCCTGGTTCCGGAATTCTCCTTCGACCTGAGCACGGCTCCCATGCTGCTCCTCCACGGCGATGCCGACGGATGGGCCGCCATGAACTCCGTGAAAGTCTGGGAAAAAATGCGTATGATGGGCATTCCGGCCGAACTGCATACCCTCGCAAAACGCGATCACTGCTTCCAGCGGAAGGCCTCTCCCGGAACGGGAAGTTACACCTGGATGGACCGGATAGCCGATTTCTTACGGGACAATCACTTCCTGGAGTAAGAGCGGGTTGTTGGTGGTGATGACATCCACGCCAAGGCCCTTCACATACTCCATGTCCTCCTTTTTGTCCACCGTCCAGGTGTTCACGCTCATCCCCAGGGCATGGGCGCGGCTTACCCAGTCCGGATGCTTCTTGAAAACACTGTAGTGGTAATCGATTCCCTCAATGCCGCTTGCGTGTACCGTCTCCGGATCCTTGTCGCCCTCCAGGTACTGGTTGCCAAAGCCCGGCAGATTTTTGGCAATCCACTCACAGGCCTCGAAGCTGAAAGAGATGAACATCACCCGGGAAGGGTCCAGAAGGCCGTAACTGCGCAGGGCCTGGATGCAGCGCTGGACGAGACGGATGGTGGACGGGACGG
>OCTW011583776.1_pt1 | contig 13867 bp, 9 predicted proteins | sample 1539671 | NCBI WGS metagenome assembly OCTW01 (sample SAMN02144230, study PRJEB22623) | gut metagenome | biome: sheep rumen | host: Ovis aries | place: New Zealand | reverse complement strand
TGAAAATCTCGGCCTTGTCACTCACACAATTAACACACCACAACCTAATGAAAACTGAGAACAACAATCATCAGTATGACGTGATTGTGATAGGCGGAGGCATCACAGGCGCGGGCACGGCACGCGACTGCGCGATGCGAGGCCTGAAGGTGCTACTCGTTGAGCGCCACGACATTTCGACCGGAGCCACCGGCCGCAATCATGGCTTGCTTCACAGTGGAGCACGCTATGCCGTTACCGACCACGAGAGTGCCACCGAGTGCATTAAGGAAAACATGACACTGCGCAAGATTGCGCGTCACTGTGTAGAAGAGACCGACGGCTTGTTTATCACTCTGCCCGAGGATGACCTCAATTTCCAGTCGCTCTTCGTTGAGAAGTGTATCGAGGCAGGCATCCAAGCCGAGGTCATTGATCCCGAGCTTGCCAAAACAATGGAGCCTGCTGTAAATCCCGAGCTCATTGGCGCAGTGAAAGTACCCGACGCATCGGTCGACCCATTCCGCCTGACAATGGCCAACGTGCTTGATGCCCAGCTCCATGGTGCCAAGACCCTCGTCTCACACGAGGTAATTGATGTGCTCGTTGAGCAAAATCGCGTTGTGGGTGTTAAATTGCGCAACCATCACAACGGAGAGGAATTCAACGCCTATGCCCAAGTAACCATCAACGCCGCAGGAATATGGGGCACACTCATTGCACAAATGGCAGGAGTGAAAATCAACATGTTCCCCGCCAAAGGGTCGCTACTGATATTTGGGCACCGTGTCAACAACATGGTGATTAATCGCTGCCGAAAGCCCGCCAATGCCGATATTCTTGTGCCCGACGACGCTGTGTGCGTGATAGGCACCACCAGCGACCGCGTTCCCATTGAGGCTTGCGACGACATGCGCGTCACCCCCGAGGAAGTGGAAGTGCTGTTGAGCGAAGGCATGAAACTGGCGCCATCGCTAGGAAGCACACGCATCCTGCGAGCCTATGCGGGTGTACGTCCGCTCATTGCCAGCGATGATGACCCGAGCGGTCGCAGCATAAGCCGCGGCATCGTGACTCTCGACCACGAGAAGCGCGACGGCCTTGCCGGCTTCATTACCATCACGGGTGGCAAGATGATGACCTATCGCCTCATGGCCGAGGAGGTCACCAACCTGGCATGCGAGAAACTGGGAGTAAACAAGCCTTGCATCACAGCCTCCACCCCATTGCCAGGCAGTGAGCCACAACAAGAGAGCAAAAAATACAGCTTTGCCAACAAGGCCTCACACGGTCGCCACGGCACCCTCGACAGCAAGATTTCCACCGGCGATGCCGCAAGCGACGCTCTGGTGTGCGAATGCGAAGGCGTGAGCGTGGGCGAAGTGAAATATGCCATCGACGAGTTGCACGTTCACAACCTGGTGAATCTGCGCCGTCGCACTCGTGTGGGCATGGGCACCTGTCAAGGTGAATTGTGCGCATGCCGCACTGCCGGAGTCATGTGCGATAGCGACGATAGCGCCCAACGTGCCATCAACGACCTGGCAGGCTTTCTCAACGAGCGCTGGAAAGGCATGCAACCCGTTGCCTGGGGCGACAATCTTGCCGAGGCTCAACTCACAGCAACAATCTATCAAGGTCTGCTAGGCGTGGACCAATTAACTACCGAAAGGAGAGCCGACTACTATGAAGTTTGATATTATTATAATAGGAGGAGGATTGAGCGGTCTCACCGCAGGCATCGCCTTGGCTCAAGCAGGCCGCGACGTGGCAGTGGTAAGTGCCGGGCAAAGCACTCTCCACTTTAGCAGTGGCTCGCTCGACTTGCTTGGCTGCTACGACAACGGCAACATTGTGAATAATCCACTCAATTCCATCGCGTCGCTCAAGGCAAGCCATCCCTACAAGAAAGTTTCCAACGTTGAAAGCTTAGCGCAAGAGGCCAAGCAGTTACTCACCGAAGCAGGCATCACCACCACCGGTGACGCCACAGCCAATCATTGGCGCATTACACCAATTGGCGCCCTCAAGCCCACATGGCTCAGTGTCGACGGCATGGCAACGATGCAAGATGCCGGCACCATGCCATGGAAACGAGTTGCACTGGTCAACATTATCAACTATCTTGATTTCCCAACCAAGTTAATTGCCGCAGGATTACGCAACCGAGGTATTGAGGTCGACATTAAGGCGGTGACACTGCGTGAGCTAAACGAGCTGCGCAAGAGCCCCAGCGAAATGCGGTCGACCAACATTGCAAAAGTTCTTGAACGCAACAATCTGCTCCAAGGTCTTGCCGATGCCATCAATCAAGTGACCGTTGACGGCAATTACGACATGGTGCTACTCCCTGCCGTAATGGGCATTGACTCATGTAGCGCAGCAAGCACTATGCTCAATCTCATCGCCCCTGAGGCAAGCTATGTTGCCACTCTCCCACCCTCGGTGCCTGGCGTGAGAATGCAAACCCTGCTCCGCAAGCGTTTTGCCGCTCTTGGCGGCACTTTCCTCACTGGCGATCAAGTGATTGAAGGAAATTTCCAAGGTAATAAGCTCAATAGCGTGAAAACCGCAAAACTTGAAGGTGAAAGGCTTGAAGCCGATAACTTTATTCTTGCAACAGGTTCGTTCATGAGTCGCGGTCTTGTGGCCGACTACAACTACGTGTACGAGCCGGCACTGGGAGTTGACGTTGACAGCAATTCACTCGACCGCACCACATGGGCACAACTCAATGTAACCAGCGCTCAGCCCTACATGGAAATGGGCGTTACCACCGACACCAAGCTGCACTGCCTGCTAGGTGGCAAGCCTGTAAGCAACCTCTATGCCGCAGGCTCAATCTTGAGCGGTCACAACAGCATCAAGCTTAGCGACGCAGCCGGAGTGGACATGCTCACCGCCTTGCAAGTGACCCACAACATCCTTAATCAACAATAACACACCGACCGACAATGACAACCTCTACACAGACACAAAACATGAGCGCCAACAACTTTGAGCAATGCTTGAAATGCTCCATCTGTACAGTTTATTGTCCGGTGTCGGCTGTGACACCATTATATCCAGGCCCCAAGCAAGCCGGCCCCGACGGCGAGCGCTACCGCCTTAAGAATAAAGACTTCTTTAACGAAGCCCTAAAGATGTGTCTCAACTGCAAGCGATGCGAAGTGGCATGCCCCAGTGGCGTGAACATTGGCGACATTATTCAGGCCGCACGCATCAAGTACAGCACCCATCGCCCCAGCTTGCGCGACATGATGCTTGCCAACACCGACTTCGTCGGCACCATGGCATCACCCTTTGCCTCAATTGCCAATCCTGTGCTCAAGCTCAAGCCCGTCAAGGCTGTGCTTCACGGCGTCATGGCTATCGACAAGCACCGCACTTTCCCCGACTACACAAACCGCAAGTTTGAATCCTGGTTCAAGAAAGAAGCTGCCGCCCATCAAGCTCACTATGAAAAGCAAGTGAGCTATTTCCACGGCTGCTACGTCAACTACAACTACCCCCAACTGGGCAAGGACTTTGTGAAGGTGATGAACGCTGTGGGCTATGGCGTGAACCTGCTTGAGAAAGAGAAATGTTGCGGCGTGGCATTGATTGCCAACGGCATGCCCAAGCAAGCACGCCGCCAGGGAGAGGTGAACATGGCATCGATGCGCAAAGCCATTGCACAAGGACACCAAGTGCTCACCACCAGTTCAACATGCACATTCACCATGCGCGACGAGTATGCCCACCTGCTGGGCATCGACAACCACGATGTGCGCGACAGCATCACTCTAGCCACCCGTTTCCTGTTTCAGCTTCTTGAGTCGGGCGAGATAAAGCTTGCTTTCAAGAACGACTTCCACAAGCGCGTTGCCTATCATAGCGCCTGCCACATGGAACGCATGGGCTGGGTCCCCTACAGCACACGCCTGCTGCGCATGATTCCCGGCATTGACTTTGTCATGCTTGAGTCGCAATGCTGTGGCATCAGCGGCACCTATGGTTTCAAGAAAGAGAACTACGAGCGCTCGCAAGCGATAGGCAAAGGCCTGTTTGACCAAATCAAGGAATTGACACCCGATTGCGTAGCCACCGATTGCGAGACCTGCAAGTGGCAAATCGAGATGTCGACAGGAGTTACCGTTGAGAATCCCATCTCAATCATAGCCCAAGCCCTCGACGTTGAAGAAACACGCCGCCTAAACAATGCATAAACTATTAACATTCATAATATTAACTTTTTAATCGATTAAAGACAATGAGTAAATTTCTTGCACCTCCGGCCTTTAAGCCGGAACGCACAGGGCCCGAAGCCGATGCCGAATATCGCCGCCTGAGGTGGCAGGTATTCATTGGCATATTCATTGGCTATGCCGGCTTCTACCTTGTGAGAAAAAACCTGTCGATGGCAGTTGCCCCACTGGGAGTCCTCGGTTTTGACGAGGCTATGCTGGGTGGTGCGATGGCAATGAACGCGCTTGCTTATGGTATATCAAAGTTTGTCATGGCAAGCATCAGCGACCGTAGCAATGCTCGTCGTTTCTTGCCATTGGGATTAATCCTCTCGGCCATTGCTATGATGTTCATGATAGTTCCTGTAGTGGCAATAGGTCCTGAGAACAAGGGTCTTGCCGTGACCCTGATGGGAGTGTTCAACTTCCTGGTGGGTTGGTTCCAGGGAATGGGTTGGCCTCCGTGCGGACGCGTGATGACCCGCTGGTTCTCAATTAAGGAACGTGGCACGTGGATGAGCGTGTGGAACTGCGCCCACAACGTGGGTGGCGCACTGGTGGGCCCAATGGCAGCCTATGGTGCCGCCTGGTTTGGAAGCTGGTTCTATGGCACCGATGAGAAGATGTACTTCCTCATTGGCACCTATGCGTTCCCAGCCGCAGTGGCAATCCTCATTGCTATCATTGCTTACTGCATGATTCGCGACACCCCACAATCGTGCGGACTTCCCTCGATTGAGAAATGGAGTGGCTCGGCCTCTAAAAACTATGATGAGAAGAAGAGCGAACAGACCTTGAGCGTGAAAGAGATTTTCAAGACAGTGCTCAGCAACAAGTTCTTGTGGTATATCGCTCTGGCCAACTCATTCATCTACATGGTGCGCTACGGCTGCCTTGACTGGGCTCCAAAGATACTTGACACCCAAGGTGCCGACCTCAAGAGTGCCGGATGGGCCTATTTTGCCTTTGAGTTTGCAGCAATCCCGGGCACAATCTTCTGTGGCTGGCTCAGCGACAAGGTATTCAATGGACGTCGCGCATTCCCCACCATGCTTTTCATGGCCATAATCATCGCTGTGATAGTGGTTTACTGGCAGTATGTAAACAACTTCTATGTAGTGGTAGCTTGCTTGATTGCAATAGGCTTCCTCATCTATGGCCCTGTTATGCTCATTGGTGTGCAGGCACTTGACTTGGCCCCCAAGAATGCAGCAGGAACTGCCGCAGGCCTGACGGGCTTCATGGGTTACGTGCTCGGTACCAGTATTCTTGCCAACACAGTGCTTGGCTATGTGCTGAAAATGGCTAAGGGTGCCGATGGTACCTACAATTTCACCTACTACTTCCTCTTTATCATAATCGCCTGCCTGCTTGCTATCTTCTTCATGGCATTGACCTACAAAGAGGAGCAATATCTTGTTGCCGACCGCAAGGGCACGAGTGTAGAAGAAGAAAAAGAAGACAAATAAAAACCAATCCGTTCCATGAGCTGTGGCACCGGTAGCCACGGCTCGTGGCAGATTATTCAAGATAGAGAAATTAATATTTTATATTAACTAAAAATCAAATTAAATCGTATGATTAAAAATCTCATTAGACTGGGAGTTGCCGGCCTGGCGCTGGTTTCCCTAGCAACCTCTTGCTCTAAGGAGCAGCAGTTTACCAGTGAGAAGACCGATGCCAAGCGTGTTGAAGTTCAGGTTCTGAACGCCGACCTGGCCAAGGTTCGTGACTATGTCCCCCTCTATGCAGTAATAGCTCACCGCGGTTCCACATTTTGGGCTCCTGAGGAGACCGAGAGTTCGTGGCGTTGGGCACGCGAGATGGGTGCCGACTATCTTGAGAGCGACGTGCAGTGCACCAAGGACGGTATCGTTCTTGCCAACCACGACGAGAATCTCAAGCGCACCACCAACATCGAGAACATTTTCTCGGAGAACGTTCCCACCAGCCGTGTAAACTTCTATATGAGCCTGGGTTTCTCGCGCGCTGATGCCGAGGCACAGTATGGCCGCGACATGGCAGCCTTCCGCCCATTTTATGCATTGAGCTACTACTATGCCGAGCTGCTCATGCTCGATGCCGGCTCTTGGTTCAACGAGACCAGCCTGGAGCAGTCACGCCCAGCATTTCAGGCCACTCAAAACGGCTCGTTCACCGGTGGCAAGATTGTTTACAGCAACGGCCAGTACATCAGCGCCTTGCAAGACCAGATTGCCTATGCCGAGGGCAAGCGCCTCATTCGTGACGCCGAGGGTCGCCGCGTTCTCACCTATAAGATTAAGGATGAGTATCAGGGCATGACTCTTGAGCAAATCTACAACGCCATCAAGGCTAAGGGACAATACAATGCCAAGTATATGGACTTCATCGAGTATGACTTCGAAAATGCCTACGAGGCCGATCCTCAAGACACCGGCAACCGTCCCGGCATCTACGTTGAGTTCAAAGAGAGCTGGTTGAACCCGGGCAACATGGAGCAGCGCGTGTATGACGTGCTCAAGGAGTGCGACTGGAACATCATCGAGAAGCCCGCTACCGAGACCGCATTCTACAAGAGTGGCAAGGTTAACGTGGGCAACACCAACGGCAAGGTTATCCTGCAAACCTTCTCGTTTGACGCATTGCGCCGTGCCAACGACGTGTTCAAAGGCCGCATCCCCATGTGCTACCTGCTGTGGATTAGCGAGCCTGCCTACGCTACCGATATCGCCATCGACGACCCAACAGGCTACGCAGCCTTCATCAAGTGGGCTCAGGACAATGGCGCTCACATCATTGGTCCCGCCATCAGCGGTGCTCCCAACAACTATCCCGAGATGAACGCTCCCTGGCAAGCCTACATGATTCGCAAGAGCGGTATGATTAACCACCCCTACTCGTTCGACTCTTGGGCACAGATGTGCAAGTACATGGGTTACTACAACTACGGCCTTGAGACCGAGTTTGACGACCTGCTGCGCCTTGAGATACCCGCCACTCCCTACACTACCGCCAGCTATCCCAGCAGCGTGCCCGTGTACATGGACGGTTTCTTCACCAACCGCACCGAGATGTCGCTCAAGTACATGATTGAGAATGGCTTCCGTGGCAACTCACAGCTCCCCAATCCTTTCCATGCCGGTCAAGTCTATGACAACTCTCAGGCCAACGTTACTGTTCCCGATGCAGTTGAGACTCTCAAGCGTCTTGGATATTAATTGTTAACAATAGTTTTATTACACTATCTAATTGAATAAGACAACATAATTATGAAGAAATATATCATTTTCGCACTCGCTCTTTTCTCACTGAGCGCAGTAGCGCAGGACTTCGATAACGACCCAACCCTGCAACTCGAAAAGAAAGACGCTAAGTTCACCATTGGCGCACGCTTGATGGCCGACGCCGCTCTCTATCACAGCGATTTCACCCCCATGCAGAGTGGTGCTTCGATTAGCGACGCACGCATCCGCACCTCGTTCACCTACAAGGACTGGTATCTCTATGCCGACTTTGGCTTTGGTGGTGGCAAGTTCTCACAGAAGAACATCTTCGCACAGTGGAGCCACAAGACCGATAACGGCGACGTTCACTCGATAAAGGCAGGTTACTACAACGACCCCGCCGGCTCAATGGCCCGCAACACATCGCTTGGTAGCTACCATTTCATCTCTCGTCCCGGTTCAAGCTACGCGCTTGGCGAGGGCCGCGAGCTTGGTATCACCTACAAGTATAACAGCGACAAGTTCATGGCTTATCAGGGTGTGTTCACCGAGAACCACTACAACAAGATTAAAGCCGGCTACAACGGCATCACCGTTGCCGGTCGTTATCTTGCCCGCCCCATCATCGACGAGAACCAAACTCTGCACATTGGCGTGAGCGCACGCTTTGCACAGCTTGGCGGTGGCGAGGTTTACAAGAACATCCTCAAGAAGACCTATCACATGGGACAAACCATGGAGACCTATGTTGATGACGAAGAGCAATTCGTAAACGCCGACCTGGAGTGGGCCAACACCGTTACCAACGTGGGCGCCGAGCTACTTTATCACAACAACCGCTTCTTCCTGCGTGGTGAGTATTTCTACAAGCACGTGACTAAAAAGCGTGACACCTATTCGCTCATGATCGATGCTCAGGACAACATCGACGGTTGGGGCTCGCTCGAGGCTTGGGAGAATGCCAACAAGCTGCGCGCCAACAACTTCCACGGCGGTTATGTTGAGGCAGGTGTTATCCTCTTTGGCAATGGCTATCGCTACAACAAGAGCGAGGGTGTGCTGGGCGGCTTGAACGGCAAGGCACTTGAGCTCGTTGCTCGCTATAACTACACTGGCCTGAACGACCTCACCGACGGTGAGTACTTCAACGCCGGCCGTGGTCACTACTATGCCGCTGGCTATATGGAAGACTGGCCCGGCACCGGCGCTACCAGCGTGGGTGGCGGTAACCTGCACAGCGCAACAGTGGGCTTGAACTATGCATTCAACAAGTATGTGCAAGTGATGGTTGACTACACTTATCACAAACTCAAGAGCGACTATCACCCCAACGACAAGAACTTCCACGTTGGTCAGGCTCGCGTTCAGTTCACTTTCTAAACGCGCAACCCTATTTAACACTGAAAAAGGCAAATCGCTACCGGCGGTTTGCCTTTTCCTGTTTTATATCAAAAAAAATCATTATCTTTGCACCACTATGGAACAAGAATTTGCTTCTACACTGCTGGAGAATGCCGTGAGCGAGTTTGCGCAGTTGCCGGGCATAGGCCGCAAGACCGCTCTGAGGCTTGTGCTCTACTTGCTCAAGCAGCAAGAGGATGTCGCGGTGCGATTTGGTGAGAGCATCATCAAGTTGCGCAAGGAGATAGGTTACTGCCGCGTGTGTCACAACATCAGCGAGAGCGAGGTGTGCCCCATTTGCTCCAATCCCTCGCGCGACCGCGGCACAGTGTGTGTAGTGGAGAACGTGAAAGACGTGATGAGCATTGAGAACACGGCTCAGCACCACGGTCTCTATCACGTGCTAGGCGGTCTCATCTCGCCCATGGACGGCATTGGCCCGCAAGACATTGAGATTGACAGCCTCGTTGAGCGAGTGAGCAGCGGCGAGATTAAGGAAGTGATACTTGCCCTTAGCGCAACCATGGAGGGCGACACCACCAACTTCTATATCTATCGCCGCCTGGCGCCCTACCCCAACGTGAAAATCACCATCCTGGCCCGCGGTGTGAGTGTGGGCAACGAGATTGAATACACCGACGAGCTCACCCTGGGCCGCTCAATCCTGAACCGCACCCTCTTCAGCGACTCTTTTGCTAAAGAATAACAAGCACCCTATCACAACTTAACTACACCAACACTAAAAAAACTCACTCCCGTGGCCGACAATTACGTTGAAAACCATTATAACGATTACCTAAAGGCAAAGGCAAAAAAAGAAGCTGCCCGTCGTCACCGGCAGCATCAGTATCTTGAGGCCTATCGCAAGCGCCTCAAGCAATCGAAGGAAAAGCCACTAGAATAATCGCTTGTGCTTCCAGTAAAAATAGAGCAAGGCCTTGGTGTGCAGACGCCCCAAGCGGGAGAATGGGCTGCGACGCGTTGAGCGCCGGTAGTCGTGCATGATGGTGTGGCCTGTGAGGCAGTGAATGTGCCAACCCGCCTTCTTGACACGCAAGCACCAGTCGGCGTCCTCGGGCCCGTAGAAGATGTGCTCGTCGAGCACGCCCACCTTATCGACCACCCGTCGCCAAAACATTTGGCACGCTCCAATCACATAGACCGGCTCAATAATACCATCTACATCGGGCACATATTGCGACTTGTTGCCAATTCCCAGCACATTGCGCACCTTTATCATGAGGCCCGGATAGGGCTTGCAGCTGTCTTGCACCTCGCCCTGATTGTCGACCAGGCGGCAAGCCACCAACCCCACCTGTTGATGCTCGTCGAGATAGTTGCTCATGGCATTGATAGCCTCGTCGTTGGCCTCGGTGTCGTTGTCGAGCAAGAGCAATTTCTCGCCCTGGGCAGCCTCAATGCCTTGATTGCGGGCAGCGGCCACGCCGCGATTCTCGCTGTTGATGATGAGAGGCAATTGCGGGTAGTTCTCGTGCAGGAATTGCAGAGTGCCGTCGGTGGAATAATTGTCGACAATAATCACCTCACACGACGGGTCGCCGATGAACGTGCGCAGCGATGCCAGGCACCGCGTGAGGAACCCGAGCCCATTGTAGGTGATAATTATTATCGACAGGCGCTTCATCTTTACCCAAAGAGCTTGATCTTGAGGGCACGGGCTGCATGGGCAAACTCGTTCCAACTCGAGAATCGCTTAATTTGCTTTGAGACGAATCCCCACGACAAGAAATAGCTTATGTTATTCTTGAAGAGAATCTGCTCCATCTCCTTCGATGAAATGTTGGGGAGATTGAGGATTGACTCGCGTTGCACATCGGTGGGAACATAGTCGGGTGTTGAAAGCCAGTTATTTTCCTTGCACAACTTGTAGAACTCAGTGCCGGGGAAGGGCGACACAATGTTAAACATCACCTGATCGACATTTAGCTTCTTGGCCTCCTTGAGGGTGTGGCGCAGTGTTTCCTTAGTCTCGAGCGGACTGCTGCCAATGAGCACGTTGAGCTTGACGGGAACATTATACTTCTTGAGCAGGCGAATCGACTCGTAGATTTGCTCGGTGGTTATTCCCTTGCGCACATACTTGAGAATCTCGTCGTTGAACGACTCAACACCCAGGTCGACATAGCAGCATCCACTCTCGCCCAGCATCTTGGCAATGGGCTCGGTGATGGCATCAACTCGGGCTTGGCATCCCCAAAGCATCTCATATTTTTTCATTATCTCACACATGAGGCGAGTGCGTTCCTCATTCCAAATGAAATTGTCGTCCATGAAGCCCACAGCCTTGTAGCCCTGCTCATGGAGCATAGCCATCTCGCGGTCGACACTCGCGGCCGTGCGATAGGAAATGGTGGGCTTGCGCCCGGTGAAACGCTTGTTTTCAATCTCGCGCGCAAAGGTGAGCGAGCTGGGCACGCAGTAGATGCACCTATAGGGACAATTGCGCGACGTGAAGGCTGTTGTGTAGCCGCTGCGCTTGATTTTGGGATTGTGGTATTGCCTGCCCGCAATGAAATGGCGCGCAGGGAAAGGCAAGGCGTCGAGGTCGCCAATGAGTGGCCTGAAGCCGTTGTTCACCACCTTACCGTCGCCATCCAGCCATGAGATGCCAAGAATACCGTCCAGTGGCTTGTTCTCATCAAGAGCATGCAGCAGTTCAACAATTGTTGCCTCGGGCTCGCCACGCACAATAACGATGCGGTCGTTGACCAGGCATTTCTCTATGAAATAGGATGGGCCCGGCCCCATGAGGATAATACGAGATTGTGGACGCAGGCTTTGCAAAATCCCGATAGCCTTGAGGTCGCTCTCGATCGAGAGGTTCACAGCCCAGATGCAGTAGATATCGCTGTCGTCGCCGGTCAAGAACTTGCGGTAGTCGTCCTCGCTGCGCTTGTAGAAAACGAAGTCCTCATAGGCCACCTCGCCCAGTTTCTCGTTTTCCACCACACCAATCACAGTGAGTTCATATATATTGGGAGCAAAGTACACCACCCTCGTGCAGCCGGCTGAGCGCTCGGCAGGCCGCTGGCCGTCAAGGACTGGTGGCACTAAGAATGTTATCTTCATATATATATTTATTTCTAGCTAATTGTGTGTTTTTTCCTTTCAAAATCACTTCTATATAATAGAACGTGATTTTAATAGATTTCTTACATAGTTGTTAAAAACTTTTTCACACTGAACAAAAGCAGTTGTGAATCAACATTTAAGGGAAAAACAAACTGAGATATCATTATTCATTAAAGGCGAGAGCGGCACCCAGAGCGGTGCAAAACTCGGCATGGGCAGGGATGTGGAACTTGACGCCATAAATCTCCTCAATGCGCGGGAACACCACTGCGCACTGCGGCAGGCGAGTGAGATTGCCAATGAGCACAAAATCCCTAACACCGGTGTTGAGCTTGGAAAGCACGGCAGCCGAACCAATCGACTCAAGCACCATGCATATTATGCCCAGTGCCACGTCGTGCTCACTGGGGGTTATTTGCCTGACTTTTCCAAAGAGCGATGCCGTGGCATGCAGAGGCAGCCCCTCCAGGTCGGTCTTGCAGATGTCCTTGATTTGCAAGTTTATGTGAGTGATATCGCCCTGCTCGGCAAGTTTTATCACGTCGCCTATGTGGTCGGTCTTGAGCAGCAGGTGAGCAAGTCCCATGAGGGTGCCGCCGCCAATTCCTATTCCGCCCAGGTGGCTGATGTTGTCGCCATCCACACTCACCAGCGTGGTCCCGGTACCCATCGACACCACCGTGAGCCGGTTGAGACCGCTGTCGAAGCGTGCTCCAAGGCCATCGGCCTGAAACTCATCGGCCTTGCTCGTGGGCAGGCCATAGATGGGTGTTGTCACTCCCGAACTTCCCACGCCGGTGAGCATCACGTGCTCAATGTCGCCCAGCGTGATACCATTATCATAGATATATTTACCAAAAGCCCCGAAGAGTGACGTGATGGGGTCGGCAGCAGTGATAAACATGGGCGAGAGGATTTGCCCCTTGCTCAGTCCCACAATCTTGGTGGTGCTTCCGCCCACATCAATTCCTATTACTAGTCCCATAACTGAATTTTTATTTTAGTCGTTTTATGGTTTCTTGTTAATGTGTGCCCCAAAATTAGTGCAAACCGAGAGAAATACAAAATAAAAGACCACGTTTTTTATTTTTATTTCGGAGGTGCAGCCTAATTTATCTAAAATTGGTGCAAACCGAGTGAAAAACAAAATAAAATGCGTAATTTTGCCCACAATTATCTAGAACAATCATTATTAATCACACATAAACCAAACTCCAAAAAAAGTTTTATGAACAAAACACTACTAACTATCATGGCGCTTGTGACCATGTGGCATGGAGCTACTGCCACAGCTCAAGAAAACACAAGCCAGCTACCTGAGTTTATTGCCAACTTAGTGTATGAGACCGAGATTAACAACAGCCTTGACAACCTGCGTGGCATCTACAAGTTTAAACCCGCCGAGACAATCGCGCTCGACACTGTGTACGTCAGCACAATGATGAACGCCAATGGCGGCGGAGTGTTCCGCAACGATTTGTTCCAGTTTATCAACTACATTGACGCAGGTGGTTACATGCCCTCGCAATGTGCTATCTACGAGTGCTACTTCGCTGCCGACGGCAGCGTGCATTGGGACCGTCCCGACTTGCGCTATGGCGCTACTGTTCCCGAGGAAATGGCTGCAGTTAACGGTATGCTCGTTGAGGATCCCGCCTCGGGCGTGCTGTATGGCATTTATGAAGCCAACTATGGCTACAGTTCCATGCTTGCCCGTGCCGACCTCACCACCCTCACCCGTGAGGACATAGGCGAGCTCAACCAATACTACTTGTGCATCGCCTGCAACTACGAAGGTCGCCTCTTTGGCATTGACGACTATGGCGTGCTTTACGAAATTGACACCACCACAGGTGCCGAGACCGAAATCGGTGACACCGGAGCATGGCCCGAGAATGTGGACCAGAGCATGTGCTTCGACCCTGTGACCGGGAATCTGTGGTGGGCAACCACTGTCGATGG
>OCTW011615797.1_pt1 | contig 13870 bp, 9 predicted proteins | sample 1539671 | NCBI WGS metagenome assembly OCTW01 (sample SAMN02144230, study PRJEB22623) | gut metagenome | biome: sheep rumen | host: Ovis aries | place: New Zealand | reverse complement strand
TACAGCACGGGCTTGTCTGTACGCCAGCAGTGGGGATAGTTGTGCACGTGCTTCTCAATCTTAAACACCTTGTCCTGCTGCTTCAGGTCCATGCAGATGCTGATGTCCAGGGTCTCGTCCTTGTCGGTGAGCGTGTCGTCGTAGGCATTCTTCACGTAACGGCCGGCAAACTTGTTCCACTCCGCCACGTTGACATACTTGCTGACAAACTCGGGGTCGAGGTCGTCAATAGTGAAGTACTTACCCTGCAAGTCTACCACGGGGCGTTCCTGGCCTTTCTTGTCGATGAGCACGATGGGGCAGATGCCGGCTTTCTTGGCCACAAAGGCATCGTCGGCGCCAAAGTTGGGCGCTATATGCACGATACCGGCACCGTCCTCGGTGGTGACGTAGTCGCCGGGAATCACGCGGAAGGCGTCGCCCACAGGCTTGATGGCGGGCATCAGCTGCTCGTACTCCATGCCCACGAGGTCGGCGCCCTTGTAGCGGCCCACGATGCTCCAGGGTATCACCTTGTCACCCTGCTTGTAGGCGTCGAAGTCGCCGTCCTTGCCTTTCTCGTTGAAATAGGCGCTCAGGCGGGCCTCGGCCATGACGACGGTGATGGGGCGTCCGCTGTAGGGGTTAAACGTCTTGACGGCCACATAGTCGATCTTCGGCCCTACGCACAGCGCACTGTTGGCAGCCAGCGTCCAAGGCGTGGTGGTCCAAGCCATAAAACAAGGCGTACCCCAAACCACCATCTCGGGTTTCGGGGTCTTCATGCGGAAGAGCGCCGTACACGTGGTGTCCTTCACGTCGCGGTAGCAGCCGGGCTGGTTCAGCTCGTGGCTTGAGAGGCCGGTACCGGCGGCAGGCGAGTAGGGCTGTATGGTGTAGCCCTTATAAAGCAGGTCTTTCTCGTAGAGCTGCTTCAGCAGCCACCACAGGGTCTCAATATATTTGTTGTCGTAAGTGATATACGGGTTGTCCAGGTCAACGAAGTAGCCCATTTTCTCGGTCAGTTCGCGCCACTCCTGGGTGTACATCATCACGTTCTCGCGGCACTTGCGGTTGTAGTCCTCCGTGGAAATATATTTCTCCGACTCCTTGTTGTCGATGTCGGCCTTGGTGATGCCCAGCTCCTTCTCCACGCCCAGTTCTACGGGCAGTCCATGGGTGTCCCAACCGGCCTTGCGCTTCACCTGCATGCCCTGCATGGTCTTGTAGCGGTTGAAGGTGTCTTTGATGGTGCGTGCCAGCACGTGGTGGATGCCAGGGTGGCCGTTGGCAGAGGGGGGACCCTCGAAGAATATAAATTGCGGACAGCCTTCGCGCTCCTCTACGGAACGCCAGAAGATGTTTTTCTCGCGCCACTGCTGCAGCACGTCATTGTTTACTTGCGTCAGGTTCAAGCCGTTGTGTTCGGCAAATGTCTTATCCATGTCTTTTCGTCGTTTTGTTCGTTTCCGATTTTTTGAAGGTGCAAAGGTACGGATTATTTCCGACACTGCCAAACTTATAAATATATTTTAATACTGAACGACGGGCAAAATGATTTTTTGCCGCCGATTGTTTGTCATTACGATTTTTCTTCGTACCTTTGCACGGATTTTGCAAAACCATAACAAACAGACATACATGAAGAAGCAACTCAAAAAGGTATTAGTGCTCGGTTCGGGCGCCCTGAAAATCGGACAGGCAGGCGAGTTTGACTACTCTGGCTCGCAGGCACTGAAGGCATTGCGCGAGGAGGGTATCTCCTCAGTGTTAGTCAACCCCAACATCGCCACCATCCAGACCTCGGAAGGCATTGCCGACAAGGTGTACTTCCAGCCGGTGACACCCTACTTCGTTACCGAAATCATTAAGAAGGAGCGCCCCGACGGCATACTGCTGGCCTTCGGCGGACAGACGGCACTGAACTGCGGCACCGAGCTCTACCAGACGGGCGTGCTCAAGGAGTACGGCGTCGAGGTGCTCGGCACCAGCGTCGAGGCTATCATGAACACCGAGGACCGCGACCTCTTTGTCAAGAAGCTGGCCGAGGTAGACCTGAAGGTGCCCGTGAGCCACGCCGTAGAGAACATGGACGACGCCCTGAAGGCCGCCCGTGAGATTGGCTTCCCCATCATGATCCGCTCGGCCTACGCCCTCGGCGGCCTCGGCAGCGGCATCTGCCCCGACGAGAAGGCCTTCGTGGAGCTGGCAGAGTCGGCCTTCACCTTCGCCCCGCAAATTCTCGTCGAAGAGAGCCTCAAGGGCTGGAAGGAGATAGAGTTTGAGTGTATACGCGACGCCAACGACCGCTGCTTCACGGTAGCCTCGATGGAGAACTTCGACCCCTTAGGCATCCACACCGGCGAGTCCATCGTGGTGGCCCCCACTTGTTCGCTGAAAGAGGAGCAGGTGAAGATGCTGCAGGACATCACCATCCGCTGCGTCAAGCATCTGGGCATCGTCGGCGAGTGCAACATCCAGTTTGCCTTCAATGCCGAGACCAACGACTACCGCATCATTGAGATTAACGCACGACTTTCACGCTCCTCTGCATTAGCCTCAAAAGCAACGGGTTATCCCCTCGCCTTCGTGGCCGCCAAGATTGCCCTCGGCTATACCCTCGACCAGATTGGCGAGATGGGCACCACCAGCAGCGCCTACGTGGCTCCGCAGCTCGACTATATGATTTGTAAGATTCCCCGTTGGGACCTCACCAAATTTGCCGGCGTCAGCCGTCTGATTGGCTCCAGCATGAAGTCGGTGGGCGAGATTATGTCTATCGGACGCTCCTTTGAGGAGATGATACAGAAGGGCCTGCGCATGATTGGCCAGGGCATGCACGGCTTCGTGGGCAACGACCACACCCGCTTCGACGACCTCGACCGTGAACTGGCCAACCCCACCGACCTGCGCATCTTTGCCATTGCACAGGCATTGGAAGAGGGCTACACCGTGGAGCGCATTGAGGAGCTGACGAAGATTGACGTCTGGTTCCTGGAGCGCCTCAAGCATATCGTTGACCTGAAGCATGAGTTACAGAAATACAACAAGTTAGAGGATTTGCCTGATGCTTTCCTTCTGGAGGTAAAGCGCTGCGGATTCAGCGACTTCCAGATAGCACGCTTCGTATTGAAGCCCGAGAATGGCAACATGGAGAAAGAGAACCTCATGGTGCGCCAGTATCGCAAGGAGCGCGGCATCGTGCCCTCGGTGAAGCGCATACCTACCGTGGCCTCCGAACATCCGGAGCTGACTAACTACCTCTACTTTACTTACACCCACACGCCTGCCTTCCAGGACGAGTTCACTACGGCCATCGACAAGGCGAAGAGCTTTATCGAGGCCAGCCTCAACCTGCCCACGGGCTACAAGGCCAAGCACGACATTAACTATTATAATAACGACAAGTCGGTGGTCGTACTCGGTTCCGGCGCCTACCGCATCGGCTCCAGCGTGGAGTTCGACTGGTGCTCGGTGAACGCCATCAACACGGCGCGCAAACTGGGGTATAAGAGTATCATGATCAACTACAACCCCGAGACCGTGTCTACCGACTACGACATGTGCGACCGCCTCTACTTCGACGAACTGTCGCTGGAGCGCGTGCTCGACGTCATCGACCTGGAGTCGCCCCGCGGCGTCATCGTCAGCGTGGGCGGACAGATACCCAACAACCTGGCCATGAAGCTCCACCGCCAGGGAGTGCCCGTTCTGGGCACCAGCCCCGTCAACATCGACCGCGCTGAGAACCGCGACAAGTTCTCGGCCATGCTCGACAAACTGGGCATCGACCAGCCGGCCTGGCGCGCACTGACGTCGTTCGACGATGTCAAGGAGTTCGTCGACCATGTGGGCTACCCCGTACTCGTGCGACCCAGCTATGTGCTCTCCGGCGCCGCCATGAACGTGTGCTACGACGACGAGGAGCTGCACCGATTCCTCAACATGGCCACCGAGGTCAGCAAGGAGTTCCCCGTGGTGGTCAGCCAGTTCATGCAGGACACCAAGGAGATTGAATTCGACGCCGTGGCCGACAAGGGCGAGGTAGTGGAGTACGCCATCTCTGAGCACGTGGAGTACGCCGGCGTACACTCCGGCGACGCCACGATGGTGTTCCCCGCCCAGCATATCTACTACAGCACCATACGCCAGATTAAGAATATCAGCCGCAAGATAGCCAAGGAACTCAACATCTCGGGACCGTTCAACATCCAGTTCCTGGCCAAGAACCGCGAGGTGAAGGTCATCGAGTGCAACCTCCGCGCCAGCCGCTCGTTCCCCTTCGTGTCGAAGATTCTGAAGCGCAACTTCATCGAGACGGCCACGAAAATTATGCTCGACGCTCCCTACGAGAAACCCGACAAGAGCGAGTTCGACATCGACCGCATCGGCGTCAAGGCCTCGCAGTTCTCCTTCGCCCGCCTGCAGAACGCCGACCCCGTGCTGGGCGTCGACATGTCGTCAACGGGCGAGGTGGGATGCCTCGGCGACAGCTTGAATGAAGCTCTGTTAAACGCCTTGATAGCAACGGGTTATCGTCTACCGAAGAAGTCGGTACTCATCTCGTCGGGCGCCGCCAAGGGCAAGGTGAGCCTCTTGGAGCCTGCACAGCAGTTGGTGAAGAAGGGCTTCGACGTCTATGCCACTGCCGGCACGGCCAAGTTCTTCAACGACAACGGCGTGAAGGCTACGCCCGTGAGCTGGCCCGACGAAGACGGCGAGAATAAGGTGATGGACATGATAGCCGACCACAAGTTCGACCTCATTGTCAATGTGCCTAAGAACCACTCCAAGCGCGAGCTTACCAACGGCTACCGCATACGCCGCGGCGCCATCGACCACAACATCCCCCTGATGACCAACGTCCGCCTGGCCAAGGCGTTCATCGAGGCCTTCACAGCCATGCGTCAGGAGGACATCCAGATCAAGGCTTGGCAGGAGTACAACAATTAAAAATTGAAAAATTAGAGGTTCTACAAGATTTCGTGTGGATGGATATTTTTGCAAAACAGATAAAAACCGGTAAAACCGATAAAAACCTTACACGGCCAGTCTACATTGTTTTTTCCTGTTTTTTCTTGTTTTTCCCTGTTTTCCAAAAACGAATATACGCCCCATACAAAATCTCGTAGAACCTTCGGAGACTTATGAAAAACGAGATCAGAGCACTGCTAGAAGACCTGCTGCCGCTGGTCGACTTCGACGCCGACTTTCTGTTCGCGTCACTAAGCTCGCTCGATGTCACCACTATCCTCATGGCACTCAGCGACAGGTACGGCATCCGTCTGGAGGCCACCGACGCCACGCCGCGCAACCTCAGAAGCCTCGACAGCATCGTAGCCCTCGTAAAGAGCAAACTCACATGCTAACCCTCGAAGACTACCTGCAACACAACGCACGTCTCTACCCCGACAAACCCGCCGTGGTCTGTGGGGCAGAGACGTGCTCGTATCTGCAACTCTACGACCAATGCCGCGCCCGTGCCGCCGATTTCGCCAGCGACAAGGGCCGGGTGCACCTCTTCCGTGCCTCGCAGACCATCGACTTCGTCACCGACTACATGGCCCTCCACATGGCCGGCGCCGTCGCCGCGCCCCTGGAGCACGACACCCCGCAGCTGTTACTCGACGAAATGGCCGCAAACATCGCCGCCAAGCCCCCTCACCCCTCATCCGAAGAGCCTATCGCCGACGTGCTCTTCACCACCGGCACCACCGGCCGTTCCAAGGGCGTGATGATCAGCCACCGCGCCATCATCGCCAACGCCGAGAACCTCATTGCCTCACAGGGCTTCACCCACGACCTGACGTTCATCGTCAACGGCCCCTTAAACCATATCGGCAGCCTGTCGAAAATCTACCCCGTCATCGTCCTCGGCGCCACGCTCTACATCTTACCAGGCATGAAAGACATGAACCAGTTCTTTGAGGCCTTAGACTACAATGCCCCCAAGATGGCCACCTTCTTCGTGCCCGCCACCGTGCGCATGCTCTTGCAGCTCGCCCCCCAGCGCCTGACTTCCTACGCCCATAAGCTCGACTTCATAGAGTGCGGAGGCGCTCCCCTGCCCCATGCCGACATGCTGGCACTCTGCCGCCTGCTACCCGCCACGCGCCTCTACAACACCTATGCCTCTACGGAGACGGGCATCGTCAGCACCTACAACTACAACGACGGCCGCTGCCTCGCCGGCTGCTTAGGACGCCCCATGCCCCACTCCACCGTCTTCATCACCCCCGACGGCCGCATAGCCTGCCAGGGCGACACCCTCATGAGCGGCTATCTCGGCGACCCGGAGCTCACCGGGGCAGTGCTCCGCGACGGCACCGTCTACACGGCCGACCTCGGACACATCGACGACGAGGGCATGCTATACATCAGCGGGCGACAGGACGACGTTATCAACATCGGCGGCTACAAGGTAGCGCCCACCGAGGTGGAGGAGGCCGCCCTGCTGCTGCCCGACATCGAGGACTGTATCTGCACCACCGCCCCCCACCCCATTACCGGCCAGGCGCTGAAACTCCTCGTCGTCATGGCCGACGGCCGCCAACTCAACAAGCGCCTCGTGGCACAGCATCTCGCCACCCGCTTGGAGCGCTACAAGGTGCCCATGCTCTACGAACAGGCCACCCATATCGAGCGCACCTACAACGGCAAGCTCAACCGCAAATACTACAGTGTAGAGACATAACCTACGTTCCGACATTCGCTCAACAGATTCTGTCGAACTTAGTTATCCACCCGCTCCATCCACATTCTAAAGAATATTTCAGTTTTTTTACAACTATTCAGCTCGTTCTGGCTTATAATTCACATAAATTGTGTATCTTTGCATCCGCTAACTCACGCCGAGTCACCTCTTAGGAAGCTTGAGCGGATACTGTGAGGGAACACTACATTTGGGAATGCGTCGCTGACGCTGTGTTTTTTGTTAATACGAAATTACAGACAGGCAGAAGCCAGATACCCCGCTTTACTCTTTGTAGTCAACGAAACTATGTTTTAACAAGTCCGATTCTGGGTGTTTGGCGGACTATGAGGCCTTTAAGATGAAAATAGCTATTCTCACTTCCGGCATCCTGCCCGTCCCTGCCGTCCAAGGCGGAGCTGTAGAAACACTTGTTGACCATCTTCTGGAATATAACGACAAGCATCAACTGCATGACATAACGGTATTCAGCGTGTATCACCCCGATGTAAGGAAGCTTCCGGCACTGCTGTCAACAGCTAACCATTATCATTATATTGACACTGGAAGCCTGCTTGCCAAAGTGAGAAAAAGTATTCATGGGCTTATTCACAGGACTCCTTACTACCACAACAGCATAGACTACTTCTTCAAGCAGGCGCTAAGAACCATCCGTCGGCAGGACTTCAATGCTATCCTCATAGAGAATCGTCCTGGCTATGCTCTCGGACTGCAAGGAAAGACCAAGGCGCGATTGATATTCCATCTGCACAATGACTTCCTGAACAGTTCAACACTGTATGGAAAGGAAATTTACCAGAGCGCATCCAGTATCCTCACCGTTTCCGACTTTATCAGAGAGCGCGTGCAGACTTGTAACCCGCAAGACTCGAAAACCATCAGCGTGCACAACGGCATAGACTTGGCGCTGTTCTCAGAAGCCTTTCCCCTCAGTCGTGAGTCGCTGGGCTATGAAAAGGACGATTTCATTCTGGCATTCAGTGGTCGTTTAACTCCAGAGAAGGGCATTCTTGAAATCATTGAGGCCATAAACATGCTGAATGACTACCCAAAGATCAAGTTGATGGTGATGGGCAGCTCTTTCTATGGCAATGCAGACAAGGACAATGCCTTTATCCACGAACTTAAGTTATGTGCAGCAAAGCTTGAAAGAAGAATCAAGTTTACAGGCTATGTAAAGCACGAACTGATGCCTGGTTATCTTAAACTGGCCGACGTGGCGGTCGTACCCTCCACATGGGATGATCCTTTCCCTACGACAGTGCTTGAGGGGATGGCTGCCGGACTGCCTATCATTACCACAAATCGGGGCGGCATTCCGGAAATGGTGACAAAAGACAACGCCATCGTCATTCCATACCCAGGCGACCTTACTGGCAATCTGGCAAAAGCTATATTGGCGCTTTATAATGATAAAGAGAGGCGGGAATATATGGGTAGCGTTTCACGCGTATTATCGAAGAAATATTCTAAGGAAATATATGCCAAAAACTTCTTTGACGCTTTGGCCTCAACCAAAGACCTATAGGTAGAATCTTACAACTAAATTTATCGTCATTATCTACACTTCTGCATAACACACTGGATATCAATATGTTATAACGGTGACGACAGAGTGATTAGAAGCAAATCCGTCGTCACCGCCGTAAACCACTATATATCAGCCGGTTACACTACAGTGACGGTAGTAACGACAAAAAACATCATAGTTGCGTATGACGTGTACAATAAAGTAACTAACTCTCCTCCCCCTCGCAGGGGAGTTGAAGACACCGCAAAGCGGTAAAACTTGCAAGCAGTCTGGTTATACGTAGTCAACCGCACAGGTCGGAATAATCCGAATTGGAAAATCTTTTTTTGGATAAAAAGTTTGCCTATCCAAAAATAAGTTGTAATTTTGCAACTATAAAAAGGTACATCTACAGCGTCAACTTCTCTACAAAGACAAAAAGGGTGGATGGAAGATTATGAGACCAAGGATTCAACCACAGGAACTGCCCCAAAGTAATCTTTTCCCAAAGATTAAGCGTTACCTGTGGGGGTTGGGAATCGGGGTGGCAGGAATAGTACTTGGCTATTATCTTATTACCACCTACATATTTTACTACATACCAGAAGCACTACCACAATACACCATCAGGAAACAGCATACCGATGATTCTCTGCGCATAGCTTTCATTGGCGACAGTTGGGCAGATTACCATACCCTTCTAGGATGTGATTCCATGGTAAAGAATGTAGCGTTAAGTATTACGGATATACCCGTCAAGACGGCAACCCGCGGAAAGAAGGGAGCGCTAAGTAAGGAAATTTATTTCTTTATGTACAGTAACAAAACCGAGGAACATTCCTATGAACCAGACAGATGTACGCAACCCCTGATAGAAGACGCACCGGACTACTGTGTTGTTTTTGCAGGTATTAATGATGTAACTTTCTTACGCCCTACCAATTTCTACACAGAGAACATGCGATATATCATCTCTCTCTTACTTCACAACAAGATTCGTCCTGTCATTATGGAGATACCTATAGTAAATTTCAGTTATCCCATGCCACAGTTCCGATTCCGGGAACGCTGGTTCTACCGTATCCGTTCTTTATTCATGGGGACATGGAATAACGAAGGTTCAGACTATAACAATGCCCTCCGAAAGATGCTAAGTACGAGCAAGCTGAAAGACAGCGTACTCTATATCTCTGCCAACAAATGGAATCCGAAAGGATGCCTTGACACGACGATATTTCTTGACGACAGGCTTCACCTTAACTTGAATGGTTACCACAAGCTGGATTCCTGCATTACCACAGAAATCATTCGAGACTATCTGAAAAAGAAAAAGTTATAATCACATTAGCCTCCTATTGACCATCTTAGGATTTTATACTTGTTAAACACATAGGAGAGGAACATAGGAGGGAAGAAGCCTATCAAGAACATGATGAATGGCCCAATCGTCCAATGCGCCTTAAACCACTCATGCAGCACAGGAAAAGACAAAACGGTGTCCAGGACAATCTGATTGAATATGTAAATACCCATACTGAGCCTTTCAATCAACTGGACCCTCTTGCGGGTCGTCTCTGATATCGTCGTCTTACTCAATATAATCAACAGCGATACACAGATAGCGTATGCACACAAAGACATCATCAACTTAATAACAGCATAATAAACTGGCCAATGAAACCATAAGAGCAAAGCCAAAAGAACCGCTGCTACTGGCAGGACGATAAAATATGGCCCTGGCATCAACCAACCGGTTTGGAGTTTGGCACATAGATAGCCTATCATAAAGGCTGCAAAATAGTATAAACTCCTGGATATGCATAGAAAGTCTGCATTACCTACATATTTGGAATAAGCAAACCAAAAGATATAGCCAGCGACAATGAGTGCGATTCCGAGTTGGCGGGTGAACTTAAGCCGCTGGGCATTCAACAGTTGGAGAACAACCGTAATGGTGAAGACCCAGAACAGCATCAGCAGGAACCATACGTGGCTGACGCCATAAAGCATGTTCTTCCAATTATACCAGGGATAGACAAGCACCATAAAAGTACCCCACAGGCAATATGGGATTAATAAACGTACAAACTTGTTACGAATAACTTCAGCCGGATGACGGTACTTATTCCTATATATATAAAGATAGCCATACAGATAGCCTGAGATAAAGACAAACATATTTAAGTCAATCTCATTGAGATAATAGGCAATCCTCGACCAGAAGGGGATATCAATCGCATCAAGGTAAGTCCATCGCCCACAATAGAAACACAAGCTATGGAAGACAATGATCATTATCATTGCCAACACACGCATAATTGATATCTCATCAAAACGGTAAGAATTAGCCATACGTCGGATTCGCTCTGCAAAAATACTATTTTTCCGACAAACTAGCAAAAAAATATAGATGTTTTCACATATTAACCTGGTGAAGACCAAGGACAACATCTACATCATGGAGTTCAAGATCGACAAGAGTGCAGAGGCAGCCCTCGCACAGATTGAGGACTAACAGTATGCCACGCCCTTTGAGGCCGATGGCAGAACCATCATCATCCCAGAACTATCTCCAAGAAAACTTATATACAATCTTATTGATCCGATCTACATTAGTACGAACAAATCTAAATTTCAAGAACTTATTAAAAGGGAAGAAAAGCATCAGTAAATTAAGTGATAGCAGGATTCGACCGTGCTTGAGGGATCCCCTCAACATTCTTCTTTTTATAGTTTCCAGATTATTATTAGTCTCTTCATCAATACCATATTTATCCCTGACATCAAGCGCAAAAAGCATCCAATGAAGCAGAAATAGGCGATGAGCCACAAAATGCACGGTCTTCCCATTCACCTGTGGCGGGTTTTCAAGTATCATCTTGCAAATGAAAGCAAAACTACGAATAACATTGGCAGACCTTTTCTCGATGGTATGAATAATCGAATTTGGATTATTTTCATAAATATAGGTCAGGTTGGGAAGCACCAGAATGGATGACACGTGCTGAACAACCCTATACATCCATGGTATATCCTCATAGATCACCCCTGCGTCAAAATAGAGTTTGTGTTGATCGCCAAACGAGCGTTTGATCAACTTATTCCAAACATGGTGATCTAACTTCCGGCGCAACAGGAGTTCCCACATCTTCTCCTTATCACTCAGAAGGACGGGGCCTACCTGCCCTTTGGTAATGGCAGAATTTGTCGTGGTGTTCACTCCAATACACAATGAACTACCCATCACTATATCCGCCATGGGATTGGACAACGCATAAGAAAGCAATTCGTGAAGGGTGTTCTCCATTAAGCAGTCATCGGAGTCGAGAAAGCACACATAATCTCCTGTGGAAGCATCGATTCCCGTGTTTCTGGCTATAGATAGTCCTTTGTTTACTTCATAATGAAGTATAACGAAGGTAACATCCTTTCCGTGATAGTTGTTGACAACATCTTCAACTATCATCATACTGTTGTCTGGTGTGCAGTCATCTACAAGAACACACTCAATATTAAACCCATCACATTTCTGTGCAATGACAGAATCAAGACATTTCCGGATATAGTTCTCGACATTATAGACAGGGATAATAATGGATATTGTCATAGTAATATAGTTTAGTCTTTTGTCATAATAGAAGCGATTCTCTTCACCACTCGCTCGGAGGCATGCCCATCGTCAAAGACCTTAATGGAATCAAGGAACCTGCGCAACTCGGCATGGTATTGCTCCACGTCAATCTCATCAATATAGTTGCAAAGATCATCGCTCGTCTGGCAGATGCGCGTCGGAAAGTCAAAATAGATTTGCTTCAGGCCCCGATTGGTCTTATAGTCGTCCAAGTCGGGGGCATAAAGGAGCACCAGCTTATTCATGATGGCCGCATCATAGATGGTTGACGAGTAGTCGGTGATCAGGACATCGGCAATCAGCAGCAGTTCCTGCATGTCGGGATAGGATGACGCATTAAGCACAGTGTCGCTATAGGCAACGACACCAGCCTCTGTCACGTTGGGATGCAGCCGAGCCAAAGCTATCCAGCAGCCCCCCAGACGGCTGCCGAGACGGTTACAGACCTCTGTCAGATTCAGGTTGTAGACATCCATGCGGAAGTCATCCCTGAAGGTGGGTGCATACAGCACGACCTTGGTGTCAGGCGATAAGCCCAGGTTCTGCCTGATGCTGCACTTCACGTCATCGCTCTTAAAGAGCATATCGTTACGTGGCGAGCCGCTCTCAAATATCTCGCCGTCATACCAAAAGCAGCTCTGTATCTCGCGGGTCTGAATGCTGTTCGACGAGAGGAAGAGGTTGATCGACTTGGAGTCGGCAACAGCTTCTCTGACGTAGTCGGGACGCAGCTTGTCTACGGCGTCCTTCTCTATGGCTTTGAAAGCCACCGAGCCGTGCCACGTCTGGATGTAATACTGGCTGCGCTTCTTCTTGTAGGGAAGGGTGGCCCTGACGTTAGAGACAATGACCTTAGCCGTAGACAGTTCATAAGAGGCTTTCAGCGACGGGAGCTTTATTTTCCGGATGCCCGTCGGGAAGTCCATACCCAAGTCGTTTACAAGCCACACCATATCCACGTCAAGCCCCCGGCGGTGTATCTCCTCAGCGATATATTTAGGACTGTCGCCATATCCCTTGCCATAAAAGTTATTGAAAACTATTTTACGGCGGAATACGGGCAGACACTTCATCAGCCTGCCACACTCCTTATAGAAACGGCTTTGCAGCCGCCAGTAGATATGTTTTATGCCATTACCCATTATTTTGCTACCCTTCCACTTTTTAGTTTATAGTTGTAACTATGAAGACCTTCAGCTCTGAAGTCCTCGTGATACCTCTTTAAGACGTCCCTATAGATTTCTTCGTATTGGGGTATAAACAAATCATTCTTCTGCTGCATCTCAGAGAGGATTGCATTGCTTAGAACTTGTAATTGACTCAAGTTTGTCTGACCACCAGTAAAGCCAGTCCCCTTCATCGATCCTGGCGACACATTCAGAACCCTGTTCGTACTACCAGCCTTCTCCAATTCTACGTTTATACTCTCAATAAAAATCTTCAGCGCAGCCTTGGTTGCTCCATAGACAGAAAAGAAAGGACTCGACATGAAACCTGCTATGCTAACCATGACACCACAATAGAAATCATCAGCCCCTAATAATTTGTCGTAGAAATGCTTGATGATGCGAAGGACTGGTATTGTATTAACATTAAAATAGGAGGATATGAGTGACTCGTCGATATCCTTAAACAAGGCCAATTTACCAAAACCAGCCGTGATGATCAGCGTGTCAATATCCTGAAAAGAATCGAAGATGGAATAATCCTCTGATACGAGATCGAATCTGTGGCATTCAACCTTTGCCGTAAGATATGCAGGTGGAAAAGGTGCTTTGTCAACGACATACACTTTCTCCACACTATCCCGACCTGTGAGGATGGCGGTCATTGACAGACCGATTCCACTAGCGCCACCGACAATTAGTATCTTCTTCATATCTCAATTACATTTTCCCGTTTTGCAAAAGCCTGCATGATGCCAGCCATGGTCATGCTCTCTTCCTGACGAAGTCGGACCGTTGTGAGACGATGATCAAATACGCAGGATACGAACTCCTGGATTTCATATCTTAATCCCGCCCCATCCCATTTATAG
>OCTW011554820.1_pt1 | contig 13872 bp, 12 predicted proteins | sample 1539671 | NCBI WGS metagenome assembly OCTW01 (sample SAMN02144230, study PRJEB22623) | gut metagenome | biome: sheep rumen | host: Ovis aries | place: New Zealand | reverse complement strand
CCGACGTCCAGCAGGCCCTCCTCAAGGCCTACGAGGAAGCCGCCAACGAGGAAGAGTAAGCGGGAGCGCAGGCGTCCCGCCTGCCTCACCGGGTACGCAGGCGTCCCGCCTGCAAAACTGGGACCGCAGGCGTCCCGCCTGCAAAACCAGAACCACAGGCGTCCCGCCTGCAAAGAAACCCTCACAAGCCGGAAGCCCCGAGAGGGACTTCCGGCTTCTATTTTGGAAAACCAACTTTAATACCTACTACAAATGAAAAAAACACTATTGACACTGGCACTGGCCATTATAGCCATGGCCGCAGGGGCGCAAGCTCAAGACGACAACAACTGCAAATGGGTCGTCGGCGGGACGGGCCACTTCAACCAAAGTACCGACAAGACGGGCGACGATGTAACCAACAAGGTGCGCGAATACCGCATTGAGCCTTTCGTTGGCTACAACATCAACGACCGCTGGCGCGTAGGGCTCACCTACGGCTTCTCCCTCGACCACCGATACGAACTCAACGCCTCCGGCCAACTGTCCGACATCGGCACAAAACGCACCTACCGCGTCGGACCCTACGTCCACTACAACATTGTGAAATACAAACGCTGGATTCTCTTTGCCGAAGCCGAGGCTTTGTTCGGCTACTCACCCAGATACATGAACCCCGGGCCGGGATCCACTCCTGGTGTGGGCGGCGCACCCGCCATGCCCGGCCCCGGAGCCTACGACGCCAAACTGCAGACCTTCGACCTCACCATCAAGCCCGGAATCACCTACGAACTCGACAAACACGTGAACATCGACCTTAACCTCAATCTCCTCGGCTGGGTATACAGCAACCGCAAGGAGACACGTCTAGACAACAACGTAGTCTACTCCAACAGCAGCAACGGCCTGCAGCTCGACCTGCTGGAGGGAAGCGTCGCCGAATACTGGAGCAACATCACCATCGGCGTAACCTTCAAATTCTAATACCGCACCGTCGGGCCACCATCATTGAAAGCGAGCCTTGGCAAGGAACCATAGTATATTTGCAATTGAGGACTGACAAGGAAATCGACCCCGAAAAGGTGGTGGCAAACCGCACCAATGCTGCGGAACAAGTGTCCTCACCGCCCTCCGTCGCCGCCACTTGGCAATGGCGTAAAAAGAAAAAAGCGGGTTTTGACGATATAAACGCATGTGATGGTTACAGGGATAGCCTTTTGCATACACTACACAAAAGCAGTGCTCATAGGCGTACCTCAGCAGGCCCTCCTCAAAGCCTACTAGGAAGCCGCCGCAGAGGAAGAGTACCCCCCTTGGGACCGCAGGCGTCCCGCCTGCAAAACCAGAACCGCAGGCGTCCCGCCTGCAAACAATCCAGAGCAAAGGGAGCATCCAATCGGATGCTCCCTTTTTGTCTACCCCACCCGACGGTATCATCAGGCAGCCGTGGTGTCAGCCACAGGCACTTCACCAGTCTCGACGGGGTCGTCGGCCGGTTGGTCAACCACCGGCTCCACCTGCTTGACGGAGAACTTGACAGTGCCGAATCCGAAGGTCTGGAACAGCGCCGTCAGCCGTTTCAGCCCGCTCTCCTCGGCCTTCGTCAGGATGCCGTAGTCGAGGGCGTTCTGCTCCAGCTGCTGCTTGGCCCGCTCCTTGAGAGGCTTGGTCAGCTCGTGGCTCCAGGTGCCCTTCTCATACTCGGTGGTGAAGTCCGACGGGTTCATGATGATTTCGAATACCTCGACGGCAAGAAAATCTTAATTTAGTGCAGAATTTTACAATGGACAAATCTATATTTGGTGCAAAATGAGTCATAGAATTATTTCATACTTGGTGTAAAAGCAGGACCTCCTCAAGGCCGAAGAGGAAGCCGCCGCCGAGGAAGAGTAACCGCGTGCTCGCGGAGAGCAATAAAGCTACGCAGGCAATATTGTCCGCAAATACAAGAGAAGCCTCATCATCGTGGGGCTTCTCTATTTGTTATACACAATAAACTGGTGCCGTTTTCGTTATAAAAGCGAATACATTTCGTGCAATTCAATGGAAAAATCCAAATGATTAATATGTAGAAAAACTGACAAAATGATAGAACTCAAAATCCCTTCAGAGGCAATTGATAGTGTTTTTTCTTCATTTAGTATATATGGGGAGAGACATGAGATACCGATTGAGTGGTGGCCTAATGGTTTGCAATCTTCCGAGAGGTATTTGGAAACAGACTTTCTAGTTATTAAATCAGTCCATAAAGATGAGGAAATGTTCAAAATAGAGGACAAATTAGTGAGGTCTCCTTTTGATGGATATGTTCTCATTGATAATGATAGTTCTTTATACAATTACAATAAAAAAAATACAAGAGTATACACAAAAGATGAGGCGGAAAAAATAGTAATAGGCATTGTTTGTGAAAAAATTGAAGAAGCAATAAAGTGTTTGGTAGGTCCAATAGATTGCACTCTTACTGTTGATCCATTTACACAAAAACATCAAATCAACGGAACATTTAAAGGGTATTTGTGGAAGTGGTTTAGACATAATTTCCCTACACCAATGTATATGTATGAAGATAGTTTTATGTGGTTTGAGATAGCTTACGACTTATTTCTGTGTTTTGAATTTAAAGAAGACATGGGAATTATTTCTTTTGATACTGCAGGATATCGGAATAACAAGCGGCATATTCATAAAGGAGACACCATTTCATTACTATTAAACAACGGGGGGATAATTGACTACACATTGAATAAGAAAGCGCTGGAAAAACACCGGTATTGCTTTACGTTATACCAAGATGATATTGATGCACTTTTGAACAATCGAATTGTATCATGCCGAATAACATTTGCTGATGAGGAAAGACCGCCTTTGGATTTGGATTTTGAGAACACTGTTATGGGCGATTATGCACATGATGCTATTCGCTATTATTTGCAAACATATCTTGACGAAGTACACAGGCTTGTCCCATCCTATAAATTTCCTGTGCGTAAAGTCAAAAGAACACGCACTGAGTTTGGATTTAACGGGTGTTATGTGTACCTAATGCAAGACACCACCAATGGATATTATAAGATAGGCATTTCGAACACACCAGAATACAGGGAAAAGACATTGCAAAGTGAGAAACCCACAATTGAATTGTTAGCTTCAACGAAATATCCCACCCGTAAAATAGCTGAAGCAATAGAATCTGCTTTGCATACTGCCTATAGTCAACAACGTCTCCGTGGAGAATGGTTCAAGTTGGATGATGTAGATGTTGCTGCAATAATTGAGACATTGAAATAAATATTGTACTATACATGAAAAAGTTTACATTGTTTTTCTCTTGGCAATCTGATGATAATGAAACCAAGAAGATAATAACAAATGCAATACAAAAGGCTGTACATAATATCAAGATTTATCATCGGTATTCCATTAATGTAGAAGAATCAACCAGCAACATTTCGGGCTCTCCACAGATTGTTGAAACCATTCTTGACAAGATTGATTCATGTGATATATTTCTTGCAGATGTCACACCGGTATGTTCTTATCAAAAACCATTCGGGAATGGCTTATCAACTATAAAACAAGTGCCAAATCCAAACGTATTAATGGAACTGGGCTATGCCATGAGCGCAGTTGGGATGCATTATACTATTTGTGTTGCCCATCAAGGGAAATGGAATTCCAACGACCTTCCTTTTGATATAAATCATAATAGAATATATCAGTTTACATCATCAAATTGTGATTTATCGGACAAAATTATTGAGGTAATAAAATACATTGAGAAGCATGGAAAACACAGACACAAGGCGACCCTGTATTTGATACATAGATACAACTTACTTTGGGGGAAGATAAAAGATAAGTTCTCAAAAAGTAACAAAACTCCTAATGAATATGCCTTTGCAGACCCCATTATCTATTTCAACGAACGCATGGGTAAAGCATTTCATGGAAAGAGAGGTCTTGTTACATATACCAAAGCAAGAGATATACGGCGATGTCTCGATAACTTATTCTCTTCTCCTTTAAAATTAAAAAAAATAGAAAGTGAGTATGGAAGTTCTTTTTCAATATTATGGTGGTACCGAGGCTCTCTCTCTTCTAATATCGAAAAATATAGACATCTTGGAGGACGGCACTTCCTTATTCAAACCATGGAACTGAACATACGGAAAATAGTTGCTTATGTAGACCCTTCTGGTAGATATTATGGACAATATATATATGTGGAGACATACCCTGATAATCCGACAGGTCTTTATCCTTCCCATACTAAGAGTCACATTGAAGAATGGAGAAAAGAGCATGGTTACTATTCAGAAGAATATGGTGTATTTAGGATACTACATCTATTTTGGAAGAAGGTAACGAGCAACGAATATGATGATGGACATACAAGATTTCTAGGGAAATTAATTTCTCCGGCACGTAAAGACCAAGAATTACGCGAACGCTTCCTTACTCCATTTAATTTTATTATCACATCACCACATTCATCAATAAACTGTCGTCAGTTTGCAGAGTCAGATGATTACTTTAACAGCCTTCTCAAAACGGAAATGACGATTGAACAGTTTAATGACTATCTAAAAAGCTTCCCCAAACCAGAGGATAGATATTTCTGACATTTTTATCGCAAACATACATACAAGATTGGAATAATAGAGTAACCTAAAAACCATGTTAATAGAAATCTCACATATCAACGAGTCCGAGTATAACGAAATTCTGCAACAGGCTGTTGCAGTTTTTGACAGCGCACGTGTAACAGCGGCCAAAAGTTTTAGTACAATATCAAATATGGCATACTGGAGCATGGGGAAACTGCTTAACGAGCGGAAACTGGAAGGTAAATACGGTGACGGTGTGGTAAATAGGCTTTCCGTCGACCTTAAACAGCACTTCCCCAATATGGGTACATCGCCTCGTAACCTATGGGACATGAAACGTTTCTATGAACGTTTTTGCCGCAGTGACGAAAAACTGCGACAGGCTGTCGCAGTTTTGCCTTGGGGACACATACTCAGGCTGATGAGTAAGTTTGACAAGGACGATGATGCAATTCTATACTATGCCACCGAGACCGTAGCCAAAGGATGGAACCGCGACCTTCTATTGAACGCCATAAAGATGCAAATGCACCTGACCCATCAGACGACAGCCATTAGCAACAACTTCGCCACTGCCTTGCCCGCTTCTCAAGCGATGTATGCCAATGAAGTGTTCCGCAGCGGATATAATCTCGGCTTTCTTGGAGTCACAGAGCCTGTTGCCGAATTGGAATTGGAGCGTCGCTTGGTGGAGAAAGTAAAACTGTTTCTACTCGAATTGGGAAATGGGTTTACATTCATTGGCGACCAGTATATCATTGAGTACAACGGCAAGGAAAGTCGCATAGACATGCTTTTCTACCATCGTGGGCTGCGCTGCCTGGTTGCCTTTGAACTGAAGATTGGCAAGTTTATGCCGGAATATGCAGGCAAGATGAATTACTACCTGTCTGTTCTCGACCGAACGGAACGTCAAGAAGGAGAGAACCCGTCCATCGGCATTATCCTATGTGCCGAAAAAGACAACGTGGATGTAGAACTTGCTCTCGAAGGTGTGACAAAACCCATCGGGGTTGCCGACTATCACCTTTTAATTCCAAAAGCAGAACTGCAAAAGGTAGTAACAGACGAAATTGCCTTGTACGAGAAAGAACGTATAACAGAAGGAGATTGACAAGCCGACATCGTCGGCGGACCGCCGAAGGATCACCGAAGGGTCATGAGACTAAGGGTTGAGAATGAACGTCTTGCATTGCACAAGAGTATAATTTCGCTTTTTGTTGGTTATCAATAGATTGCAGCCGTTTCAAAGAAGGCGCAAAGAACCCACATAGAGGGCACAAAGAATCCTTGTATGGTTATGCAATAAACTGGAGGATTATACCGTTGTGGTAACCGACTAAATAAGCAACTATGAAATTCTTGAAATGGCTGGGGTTTGACCCCGAAAAGCATAGCGTCAGGACGGAGATTCTCGCCGGGCTGCTCTTGTCGTCCTCTGTCAGACATATTTGTCACCCACAGACTCAAGTCTGGAGTCCGTGAGATAATTGAAATGCCAAATACAGATAGAAGAATGCCTCGGGATTGGACTTCTTTAATTTGTTGAGTTTTGTGTACTCATAGTCGGTAAATAGCCAATCTGTCATCCTCTCCCAATGCCGAATGTGTGCATTTTGCTTTATTTGACAGTGCAAAGATACACATATTTTGGGGAACAACAATAAGTTCATTCTCAAAATAAAAAATGGACGTAGGCATGATTTAAGAATAAATGCGAATAGCTATTAAAAAAAGTTTGTTTTCTTACGACTCGACAGCAAGAAAATCTTAATTTAGTGCAGAATTTCACAATGGACAAATCTATATTTGGTGCAAAATATATTATAGAATTATTTTGCGCCCCTGCTTTTCATTGATTTTCCACAGGTTACCCGACAGCAACCAGATGAATCACGATTCCCAAAGCCCCCCGACTTCGGGTCGTGTCAAATATTTTTTTCGTGTCGTAGGGGCGGAATTGGATTTTTTGTGTACTTTTGCAGCGAAAAATAATAACAAAATTGTTAAACACATGAAGAAAACATTATTCTTTTTGGCAGCTGCGACATTCGCCGCTGCGGGAATGGCACAAACGCCCACTTTCGAGGTGACGACACAGAACGGAGCGGTGTTGCTCATGTCGGTCGTCGACGGGGAAGCCACCGTCACCGGGGGCAAGCTGACCACCGGGACAGAGTGCAACCTGGGCGACCTGGTGATACCCGCCACGGTGGAACACGACGGAAACACGGTGCCCGTGACGACCATCGGAGCGGCAGCATTCAATCACGACACGATGACGTCGGTAGTGATACCCAGTTCGGTGACGAGCATCAAAATGTCCGCCTTCCGTCAGGTGGAGGGGCTGCAGAGCGTGACCATCCCCAACTCGGTGACGGAGTTGGGCCGGATGGCCTTCCTGCAGTGCGCCAGCCTGACGAGCGTGACCCTCTCCGAGGCGCTGACGGAGATTCCAATGAACGCCTTCTACCAGTGCAACCTGTCGTCGGTGACGATACCGAACAGCGTCACCACCATCAGTGACTTTGCCTTCGACGCCAACGGCAACATCACCAACATTACCATCGGCTCCGGCGTCGACTCTATCGGAGAGCAGGCCTTCTTCGACAACAGCAACCTCGACATGGTGACCGTGCTCTGCACCGAGGTGCCGCGCACGGGCGCCCGCGCCTTCACCGGCAGCGAGAACGCGCTGACGTCGGTAGTGGTGCCGTGCGGCACGGCCGACGCATACCGCGCCAACGAGGAATGGGGCAAGTTTGTCCGCATCCGCGAGAACTGCGGCGGCGACAACCCAGGCGAGGAACCCGGCGAAGAGCCCGGCGGCAACGAAGGCATCGCCACGACCGACATGTCCGCCTTCAACGCCTATGCCGCAGAGGGCCGCATCGTCGTGGACTGCCCTGTCGCCACAAACGTGCAGGTATTCGCCACCGACGGCCGCAGCGTGGCCACGCTGACCGCCAACGGAAAGAAAGCTATCGAGGTGCCCGCCACGGGCGTATATATCGTGAGCTTCGACGGCCGCAAAGCCACCAAGACCGTCGTGGTCAAATAAAAGAGGCATCCCGCTTCCAACAAAAAAGAGGACGTTCCCTTTCCGGAACGTCCTCTTTTATTGTTGCACTGTTGCGCCGCGCTATTTCACCATGACACGGTTCACGGTACCACCCGCGGCCAGGGTGACTCCGACGGTATAGACGCCCTTTTCGAGGCGGCTGACGTCGATGGTGGCGCTGGTGCCTCCGTCGACAACGGTGGCGCTCACCTCGCGGCCGGCCATGTCGACTATGACAACACTCTGCATGGGCGCCGCCGCGCTGACGGTGAGCTTGTCGGCGACGGGGTTGGGATGGAGGGCCACAAGGCCATGCTCCACGACGTCGATACCCTCGTTGCCGCCGGGGTTAGTGTTGCCGGGCGTCAGGACATAGTGCAGCGTGTCATAGGTGAGCAGCCCGGGCGTCTCGGGACACAGCGCCATGCTGATATAGACGTCGAGGGTCTTGGGGGTGGTGAAGTCAGCATCGTCGACAGGGATGATACTGATGCTGTGCTGGTTGTTGTCGATGGTGAAATGGTCGCCCTCGTTGAGAACGGTGCCGTCGTCGGCAAAGCAGACGTAGTCGAAGCCGTTGACAGCGTCGCCGCCGAAGCGGGCATACACGGTGGCGTTGTCATATTCGGTGCCGGCAAGGCTGATAGGTATCACCTTCTCGGTACCCTGGGGTATGTTCTCGGTCTCGTTCTGCCAGATGCCTATCTGGCCGGTGGGGGTGCCGAAGCTGTTGCCCTCGATAAACACACCGCTGTCGAGGTGGTTGGAGCCGATGTTGCAGACGGAGATGTGCATGTGGTACACCTGGCAGGGGATGACGCCGCCCTGGGCGACAAGCTTGCGCGTGAGGCCGTCATACTGCACGCCGGGTTTGGCATAGGTGGAGTCGTAGTCGTTGTCGCAGAAGTACTGGCTGTAGTCGAAGCTGTAGCCGAAGCCGGACGAGTAGATGGTGTCTGGTGGGATGCCATTGTTGACAGTGCTGGTCGACACGGGGATGCCATTGGGATGCTCGTCGTCTTCCGAGCCGGGTATCATGGCGATATTGCGGGTCACCACCTGGCCGGTAGTGGGGTCGGGACCCGTGAGCAGGAAGACAAAGACGTCGTGGTACAAGCTGCCGACAAACTCGTTGTACTCTTCGCTGCCGAAGGAGTAGGAGAACATGACGTTGGTGGCGAGGCACACGAAGTCGAAGTCGATGGTGCCGCAGGTGACGGCATTGTCGGCAAGGCCCTGGTTGTTGATTTCCGGATCTACATAGCGATCGGCCTCCGGCAGGGGTATGTTATAGTAGGGGAAGGTGTTGGGTCCCTTGGCGGCGTCGATGTGCCCTGTGGTGATCAGGATGCCTTTGCTCATCTCGATGCAAGGGAAGCCGGTGTTGACAAACGTGCCTATCTGCGGATAGCGCGACGGGATGATGCCGGACTGCCCGTTGAAGGTCACGTTGTAGACATAGACTCCCTCGCCAAGGAAATTGGTACGGATGAAATTCGTTATGTCCTGCCCCACGGCAGAGGTTATCTGGACATTCTGCTGAGCCGCCACACCGAGAGTGGCAAGGGCGCAGAGCACGAGAGTAAAGACTCTTTTCATTGCTTGGATTGTTCGTTTTATAGTTGACATGTCTCTATTTCACCAAGGCCCTGTGCAGGACCGTGCCCGACACCGTGGTCGTCCGCACGGTATACACCCCGTTGCCGAGGTGGCTGATGTCAAGCGTTGCCGTGTGGGACTCTCCCTCCACAGCCACGTTGCACACCTCGCGGCCGCCCGCGTCGAGGATGGTGACCGTAGAGAGAATCTCGCCGCAGGAGACCGTAAGCACGTCGGTCGCAGGGTTGGGATACAGCGCCACCGCCGCCGGCGAGGCCGTCTCGATGCCGTCGTGGCCAGGACCAGGCCCCGGGGTACCCTCGGCCAGCGAGAAGCGCATGGTGTCGTGGGTCAGCAGCTGGGGATAGTCCGTGCAGAAGGCCATATCGAACAGTATATCCAACGACTTGGGGTTGGTGAGGTCGGACTCGAGGGCTATGACGGTGATGGTGTGGGTGCTTTGGTCGAGGGTGATGCGGTCGCCGTTGTTGAGGGGCGTGCCGTCGTCGTAGAGGCAGAGGAAGTCGATGCCGTTGACGGCCTGGCCGCCGAAACGGAGCGTGGCCTCGGCAGTGGCGTAGTCGGTACCGCTGAGCGAGATGGGTATCACCTTGGGCTGGTTTTTGGTCACCGTCTCAGTGCCGCCCTGCACAATGCCCACGTCCGAGACAGGCGTGCCGAAGCTGTGCCCTTCGAGGAATACGCCGCTGTCGTAGCTCTCGTCGCCGACATTGCAGACGGAGATGTGCATGTGGTACGACTCGCAGGGCATCACCGCCGCCGAGGCGGACATCTTCTTGGTATATCCGTCGTACTGCACACCCGGGATGGGGGTGCCGGTGTAGTCGTTGTCGTAGAAATACTGGCTGTACGTCAGGTAGCAGCCCTCCGGAATCTCGCCGGTGATGTTTTCCGACCCCAGGCTGCCGTTGTTGACAGTGTTGATGGCCACGGGGATGCCATTGGGGTGCTCGTCGCTTTCCGTGCCGGGTATCATGGCTATGTTGCGGGTGACGACCTCGCCGGTGACAGGGTCCGGACCCGTCAGGAAAAAGACAAAGACATCGTTGAACTGCGTGCCCACATATTCGTTGTACTCCTCACTGCCGAAACAGTAGGTGAACGAAATGCTCGACGAGAGGCACACGAAGTCGAAGTCAAGGGTGGCGCACCCGTTGGCGTTGCTCGATATACCCTGCACACTCATCTCGGGGTCTACGTATCTGTCCTGCTCCATTATGGGCAGGCTTTTGCCAAAGCCGTTGTTGGGACCGGCAGCGACAGTGACGGCACCGGTGGTGAGCACGAGGCCCGTGGTCATGTCGAGACCCATGTATCCGTTGGACTGGAAAACGCCAATCTGGGGATGGCGGCTGTCCACACTGCCCGAATTGCCGTTGAAGCGCGCATTGTAGACATACACGCCGTCACCAAGCAGGTTGGTGGCAATCAGGTTGCCGATGTTCTGCCCAACAGCAGAACTGACGTTGATATTCTGGGCCTCCACGGCGGCCACCGTCGACAGAACGGTCAGAAAGAGTATAGCTTTTTTCAACATAGCGGTACTGTTATTTCAGACTGCAAATATACAACTATTTTTGAATACGACGGCTTTTTTTTACCCGCTCGGCACAAGCGCACGCTCCCAAGTCAGTCGGTGAAGGCGTAGCGGACTATGTTGGAACCCATACGCAGCGCCTTCTGGCGCGTGGCCTGGCTGTCGCGGTGCACGTCGGGGTCCTCCCAGCCGTCGCCGAGGTCGCACTCCCAGGTGAAGAAGCACACGAGGCGACCCTCATAGATGAGGCCGAAGCCCTTGGGCGGCAGGTTGTCGTGCTCGTGGATCTTGGGCAGACCGTTGGGGAAGTCGTATTTCTGGTGGTAGATGGGGTGCGAGAAGGGCAGCTCGACGAAGTCCAGCTCGGGGAAGACCTTCTTCATCTGCGGCTCTATGAACTCGCGCAGTCCATAGTTGTCGTCGATATGCAGGAATCCGCCGCCTATAAGATACTTGCGAAGGTTTTGCGCCTCGCGGTCGCTGAAGACCACGTTGCCGTGACCGGTCATGTGGACGAAGGGGTAGTTGAAGAGCTCGCTGCTGCCCACGTCGACGGTTGCAGGGCTGCCGAGGCCCATCTGCTGGTCTTCGTTGCAGAAGGCGGTGAGGTTGGTGAGCGACGTGGGGTTGGCGTACCAGTCGCCACCGCCGCCATAGCGCAGCAAGGCCAGCCTCGGCTGGGCCGCCAAGGGGTGGAAGCTGAATGCTGAAAGCTGAAAGCTGAAAACCAGAAGTATGAACAGTATCTTTTTCATCTGTCGTTGATTAGATTGAATGCCGCAGTGGCGTAGAGGGCTGCCGTCTCGGTGCGCAGACGGCTGGGGCCGAGGCTGACGGGCTGGAAGCCGCAGCCGAGGGCAAGCGCTATCTCCTCTGCCGAGAAGTCGCCCTCGGGTCCTATGAGGACAACGGCGTCGCACCCGGCCTTCATGGCGGACGCCAAGGGTGTGCGGGGCTGGTCGGCCTCACAGTGGGCTATGAACTTCTGCGTGTCCGGCGCGAACTGCCCTGCGCTCTGCCGAAGCCACTCTTTCAGCTCGACCGGAGGGTTCACGACCGGCAACACCGTGTGCAGGCTCTGTTTCATGGCGCTGACGGCCAACCGCTCCAGCCGGTCGGTCTTGAGGAAGGTGCGCTCCGAGTGGTCGCAGTTTAGCAGCGTTATCTCTCCCACCCCTATCTCCACGGCCTTCTCCACGAGCCACTCCATACGGGCCGGGTTCTTGGTGGGAGCCACGGACAGGTGGAGCGCGGCCTGGGGCGCGGAGCTCGTGCTATGGGCTTCCGTGGGCTCCACGATACAGGCTTTGGGGTCGGCGCCGACTATACGACAGAGGTACATGTTGCCCCGTCCGTCCGTAACGTTGATATCGTCACCCTCCCGCAGCCGCATCACGCGCACCGCATGGCGGCTCTCCTCCTCGTCGAGGGTACACAGGCCGTTGGGCGTTATATCCAGGCTATAAAACAGTTGCATCGGCTTAGTGTTGGTCTGTTATTTTACTCTTTTACGTGTTCCACCGTGTAGTTCACCTCGTTCTTGGTCTTCACGTCGTGACTGAAGAGCCGCATCTTGACATCCGTCTCCCTGCCCGACGGCCGAACGGTCTTCAGCCCGTGGATGCTCACGTTGCTCAGATAGCCTATCTCGCGGTTCAGGTCGTCGAGGTTGTCGATGGGGTCATAGATATTGAGCGTCCCCACCGGCCACGGTGCCACCACCGTCAATCCGTCGACATAGAGGTTGGGCCAACACTTCTCGCGCAGCTCCGGCCGCGGATTCTCGGCCGTGTCGAGCAGCATGATGCTCACCAGGGAGCGATGCTGCAGCGTGAGCCGGTAGGTGCAGTCGTGCATCACGATGTCGAACGGGGTGTAGGCGTTGTAGCTGGAACGGATGCGCACGGGCACGTAGTCCTCGAACGTGCAGCTGTCGAACAGCACCGTCCCATACATGGAGCCGAAAATGGTCTGTCGGCCATGCAGGTAGCATCGGCGCAAGGTGACGTCGCGCCCGTAGCAGTGTATGTCGAAGCGGTCGATGTCGCAGTCCTCCAGTTCAGTGCGGCTCATGTTGTTGCTTCCGAACACGCCCCAGTTTCCGCGGGCCTTGATGTGTTCGTAGCGCGAGTCGTATACGTTGTTGAGCGAGAAGGCATAGCCGTAGTTCCGCGTGCGGCCGTATCCGGAGTAGGTACCGTCGACGGTGATGTTGCGGAAGAGGAGCTTGGCGCTGTTGCTGACGCTGAAGACGCCGTCGGCAATCATCTTGCTGCGCGGGGTGGTGACGTGCATGTCCTCGACCAGCACGTTGTACTGCCCCGTGACGCTTAGGCAGTAGGTGCGGAACGTCGACTGCCTGGTGCGGTGCATTGTCAGCCCGCGCACCTCCTTCAGCCCGTCGTCGACGGTGCAGTAGCTGGCACCGAGCTGCGTGCTGTCGGTGTTCCACGGCATGACCGGCCTGTTCTGCCCGCGGCCGTCGCGCACCACCACCACGTCGCTGCGGTAGGCCATATAGCCGAAGCCGCGCCGCTCGGTCCACGGCTTGCGGTCCTTCAGCAGCAGCAGGTGCAGCCCCCGCGCCAGCTCCGGCACCGCGGTGTAGTCCTGCCCGTCCACCGTCGCCTTGTCCATCTGCAGCGCCACAGCCCCGTTCGTCAGCGCGAAGAGGGCTCCGTGCTTCACGTTGTTGGTCACCTGTATCACCAGCCCCCCGAAGTCGGTGTGCCGCCCGAGGGGGATGCTCTTGAAGGAGGGCGGCAGCTCCAGCTCGAGGCTGTCGATACCGGCATAGCTCACCTCGGCGCCCATGCGCAGGGCCTCGACGTGGGCATTGTACAGGGCATAGTAGCGTCCTATGCCCGTCGTGGCTTCGCGCAGCCCGTAGTCCAGCGGCGACACCGTCCGCACCGCCCCCTGGCCGAACACAGCGCACGGCAGGCTGAAAAACAGCAGTATAGGTAATACTCTCTTCATATCTTCGTTCTTATGCAGTTTCTACAAAAATTTCCCCCCACCCTCTCTACCCCCTCTCTACCCCCTCTCTACCCCAACTCTACCCC
>OCTW011484485.1_pt1 | contig 13874 bp, 10 predicted proteins | sample 1539671 | NCBI WGS metagenome assembly OCTW01 (sample SAMN02144230, study PRJEB22623) | gut metagenome | biome: sheep rumen | host: Ovis aries | place: New Zealand | reverse complement strand
ATCAAGAACCAGCGCCATATAATCATAAAAAATAACAAGCCGTGTGTTCTTGATGCACAAGTGCATCAAGAACCAGCGCCATAGGCGCTGTATACTCGCAAAACAGAATGCACAGAATGGTATGCAAGCATCCAATCTGTGCATTCTGTTTTGTGAGTGCACGGCTTGTTATTTTTGCTTTGTTGCGCTTTTGTTACCTCTTATGTTTTATGATGGAACCAGTTGAAAACAAAGTATTACCCGGAAAGGAGTTTTAGAATGAAAGAGAACGAAGTAATTGATAATGCTAATTTAACCGGTTTCGCGAAATCTGCATATACAGCACAGACTAAGATGAGAGGTTATAACCTTGAGAGACTTGTGCAGCTGATATATGGGGTGAATGAAGGAGAAGAGCCTACAGGTAAGGAGCTTACAGATAAGTTTGCTGAATTTGCTTATGCAAACAGATTAAGAAACCTTGCACAGGAAGCCTTCAAGGGTATTGTTGATCCGAAAACAGGTGAGGCGCTTGCATGGAGCGATATCAAGATCGATGGTAAGAGCGTTGAAGAAACCTGGGGAGACAAATATGCTCACGTAGAAGATAAGTCACAGAAGGATATGATGTATCAGATTGAAATCCTTCGTCAGGTATTTGAAGGAACATCTCAGATCACAGCCGAGGTTCCGGGAAGTGAGCCTGTTGTGATGGTTCCTGCAGGATCAAGAGAGGCAGTTAAAAAAGAAGCTTATAATGAAATGGGCGCAGCTCGTAGAGCATCACAAGTTCCTGACGATGAGGAACCTGTATTTGACGAGCCTGTAGTCGAGGAACCTAAAGTTGAAGAAAAGAAGGATCCTCTTACGGCTGAAGGACTTGATACCTTTAGTGAAAATATTTACGCCAGAGTAATGAGGACTAATCAGAAGGCTCATATTACAACCTCTCCTGCAGCAATGCTGGGCGTTGTATTTAACGGTAATCCTACAGCTCAGCAGATCATTGAAAGGTATAATAAATTCGAACTCAGAGACAGACTGGATATGGCTGCGATTGAGTTCCTGAAGGAGATTGATAATCCTGATCGTAACGCATTCCTTAAGGAAGCAGGAATTGATCCGGCAAAGAGCATCAAGGTTGAAGGACAGACACTTGAGGAAAGATACGGTGAAAAATATAAGAACCTTGAACTTGGTGAGGTGAAGCAGCATTTCTATAAGCTTGAGCTTATGAATGAGATCGCAAATGAAGTTCTTTTAGGTAAGAGAGGAAAAATTCCTGAAATCAGTGCTGACAGATACGAGATGAAGGACGGAAGCCTTGTACCGGCTGAGACCAGAAAGATGAAGGCTGTGAAGCCAAAAGTAGAACCGATTGTTATACCTGAGGAAGCTCCGGAGGTTAAGGAACCGACACCTGAAGAGATAAGAGCAGAGCTTCTTAATGTTGAAGATAAGATCATAAGAGTGGACACACCTGCTCCTGCAAGAAATTCAGCTGCGATCACAGGAAGCACAGTTGCTATGTGGGGAGTTGTTAATCAGGCATATGAGCTTCATAATAAGTTCAAGGAAACACTGGCGAGTCTTAATGCTGTAAGCAAGAATGCCATTCAGGGCAAGGATACAGCCCTTTATGGAAATATGAAAACTGCTCTTGAAAATTGTATAGCACTTTCTGATCTTGATAATCCACAGGCTAATCCTGAGAAGCTTATGGAAGCTATGGAGACATACAGAAAGCAGGCAGAGCTTTATCATAAGAACAGAAAGGGACTCATATTCGGACCTGGTTCGGATGCAGGAAAGGTTCGTCTTCAGGAGGCTAAGAATGCAACACTTGAGATCCCTGCAAAGATTGAGGAGATGAAGAAAACCATAGGTCTTGTAACTAATCCGGGAGCAAGCAATGCTTCTATGGCAACTCTTGCAGAACAGGCTATGGTTGAGGCACGCAATAATGGCATGGATACATTTAGTATTCATTCTTTTGAAGGAAAATTCAGCGTTGAATACCTGGAAGCTGCTGCAAAGGATTATATGAGACAGAACAGGATTGAGATCACAACTCAGTCCATTGCCGACCTTTCACTTGATGATGAATTTATCGATATTGTTTCTAAATATCCATCAGATTATGTGAGAAGATATACAGAATACAATGCCGCAAAAGAGGCTCTTCAGACATACTACAGAGGTATGATGGAAGATCAGTCACTCAGTGAAGAGCAGAAAAATCATGCGATAGATATGCTGAGAGACAGAGAGCTTAGTGAAAATGCATCTAAGCTTGCTGAGAATCCTGAATTCCTTAAGGTATACAAAGAAAATGGATCTTTATTCCCTGTAGTCTGGGCGAGAAGAGCCAAGGCTGAGGCTTATCTCACACAGAAGAATGGTACGAAGCCGACAGCAGAAGAAATTAAGGAACTCAGCGAGAATAAAGTATTTAAGATGATCGTTGATAAGAACCCTTCGAATTATGCCCAGAAGTGGGATGAGAACGAGAAGAAGGCTGAGGAACTCGGAGAGAAATATAAGAAAGAGCTTGAAAATATGACCTATGGTCTTGCTGATTATGACAACGGTCTCCTTGGATATGTATTTAACGATTATGATCCTGATTCTAGTCCAAATCCTAAATTTGAGGAGGAAATGAAGAAGCTGAAGGCTATTAAGAAGGCTAACAAGGCTGAAAAGAACAGAATATTTGATGCAAGGGAAAATCTTGAGGATATTGAGGATCCTGCTGAGAGACAGAAGGCTGAAGAACAGCTTAACAAGGAGGCCGATGCACTTGAGAAATCTGTTAAGAATTTCAAGAGCGCCAGAAATGCAGCTATTAAAGAGCATCTGTTACCTGAGTATGTAGCTAAGGTTGCATTCTTACAGGCTACTCAGAATCCGAGAATCGGCAATAATATCTGCCGCCTGATGGCTACAGAGATGGAGCAGGAGAAGAACATCACAGCATCTATTCTTAAGAATATCAAGAAGCCTGAGAACAAGGCGCTTCTTAATGATAAGAACCTTACAAACATGCTCCTTAACGGAGAGATAGTTGATAAGGCTGTTCCGGGAGTAAGTAAGCCTGAACCAAAGAAGGCTGCGGTAAATAGAAAGCAGCCACAGAAGAATGTTCAGGCCGGAGGCATGGGACTCCACTAACAGAATATAATGATGCCAATATCATAAAAGTAAAATCAGAAGCCTGTCGGGAAACCGGCAGGCTTTTGTTACGGGCAAATATGGTTACAGTATATTTAGATTTTTGATCAGATTAAGATATATTTCCACAGTTGTAATTGCAAGATAGTAGTCAATGAATTATACTGAAAAGAAAGAAAAAACGTGGCAAGGGGTAACAAAGTGTTGAAAAGATTAAAAGTATTTAAAATGATGGGGATAACCATGGCAATAATGATCGCACTCTGCGGATGTACGGATAAAGGCAACGACAAGAAAGAGACTGATTCGAGAACAACTGCTGAGGTAACTGCTGAGACGACTTCCGAAAACGAAAGCAGCTCTGCGACTGATGATCAGACAGTGACGGATAATACTATGGAAGATGAAACAATAACAACAACGGAAGCAACAACTGAGGAGGTTACAACGGAAATGACAACAGAGAAGATTGAGTATGAGAAGATTTATGACAAGGCAAAGCTACTTTATATGGGGCATGCAAGTATAAGGATAACAACGGTTGAGGGCAAGGTTATCTATATAGATCCGTATGCCGGTGAGGGCTATGATGTTCCTGCAGATCTGATACTTATCACTCACGGACATGGTGATCATAACATGCCGCAGCTAATAGAAACTCAAAATGAGGGATGTAAGACCATTTCATATATGGACTGTATCGTTGACGGCGTTCATCAGAGCTTTGATCTTGGGTATGTACAGGTTGATGCGGTTGAAGCAGGGTACAACAGAAATCATGATGAGAAGATCTGCGTCGGTTTTATTTTGACTTTCTCTGATGGAGTTACTGTTTATGTAACCGGTGATACAAGTGAGACAAAGCAGATGCCAAGCCTGGCTGAGAGGGCGCTTGATTATGCATTTTTCTGCTGTGACGGTGTGTACAATATGGGACTTGAAGAAGCTGCAAAATGTGCCGAAGAGGTTGGTGCAAAGCACAATATTCCATATCATATGATACCTGGTGACAGGGGAATCTTCGACAGAGAGGTTGCCGAGCAGTTTAATGCGCCAAATCGACTGATCATTGAAGCCGGTGAAGAAATAGAGCTGGAAAAATAAGCTGACAAGATGATGTGTTTAGAACTTGAAGAATAAGCTGTCATGACGAAGCGTTTGGAACTGGACATAGGATAATAATATAGGAAATATATGGCTGGAAATATTATAATAGACGGCAGGCTTATCAAGGCGTACGACAGGCTGAGAGAGCTTGCGGGATATGCCGAAAAAAGTGAAGAATATACGGAGAAACTGTGGGGCGAGCTGCTTAATGATCCGGGGCTTATGGATGAGTTTATTTACTATCTCGATAATCATACCTTTCTGGATAAATATAAGTGCAGCGGCTATGGTCTGACTGATCTGTATTTTTTCAATATGAGAAATGTTGAGATAAAACAGGACGTGGGTAAGAATTATTCGGACACCAACAAGGAAGGGCTTGCACTGGATACTTTTCTCATGATGGCAGATATGGTAAGAGAGCCGGATAAATATATTAAAAGGCTTGAAGCAGGACCTGGGATGGACAGGTTTTACGACTGAAAAACTAAAAGGGGCAGAGGTAATAGGTTTTAGGAAAAGGGGTTGCTATGAGAAAGAAAACTGTTGCTGCGATTCTTGCATGTATAATGCTTGTTTCGTCGGACAGGATACTCGTATGGTGATATTAATATGGCATGTATAATATAGATTTATTTTAAGGAGGCGTAAAGCTATGGAAAAGGTACTTGAGTTTTTAAAGGAAGCAGGAGCATATTATCTTGCAACAGTTGACGGAGATCAGCCGAGGGTAAGACCTTTCGGAACGATCAATCTCTTCGAGGGAAAGCTGTATATCCAGACCGGTAAGGCGAAGGATGTATCAAAGCAGATCCATGCAAATCCAAAGGTTGAGATATGCGCGTTCAAGGATGGTGACTGGATAAGAGTTGCAGGCGAGCTTGTTGAGGACGACAGACGTGAGGCACGTGCTTCAATGCTTGATGCATATCCTGATCTCAGAAGAATGTACAATGAAGATGACGGAAATACAGAGGTGTTCTATCTGCAGAATGCAAAGGCAACCTTCAGTTCGTTTACTAAGGCTCCGGAAACAGTGGAGTTCTAGAATAGTATAACTGACGATCAGCCAGATGCTGATCAATATGCTGCTGAATACTCACGGAAGAGTGTTTTGATGACTGATTATTATGATACTGAATGCTCGCAGGCGTTTTGTCTGCGAGTATTATAGTGATTCCTGAGGAGATTGATATGATGTTCTACACGACAGGTGCGGAGAGCGCTGCCATTGATAAGAAGACAATTGAAGAGATCGGAATACCGCAGATGGTTCTTATGGAGAGGGCGGCTCTGGCACTTGCTGAGGAGACGGCAAGGCTGATTAAAGGCAAGAAGATTCTCGCTGTCTGCGAAGGCGGTAACAACGGCGGTGATGGTGTCTGCTGTGCGAGAATACTTCATGAATGGGGATATCAGGCGGATGTATTTTATATCGGAGGTCTCCGGAAAACCAGCGAGGCCTTCAGAAATCAGTGTGAGATTGCCGAAAAATGCGGCGTGAAGATATTATATAATTCATCTGTTAAGGATAATTCTGCGGATGATAATAAAACTGAGTCGGAAGATAATCTTTACGCGGAATTATCTGAGATTATCGATGATTATGATGCGGTTATAGACGCTGTCTTCGGGGTGGGTCTCTCAAGAAATGTTCAGGGTGTTCAGGCTGAGGTGATCGAAGTGATCAATGCTTCCAAAGCGGCACGACCGGAACTCACTGTGATCGCCTGTGATATTCCGTCCGGTATATCAACTGAAAGCGGGAAGGTGCTTGGTACGGCAGTTAAGGCTGATCTGACCGTAACCTTTGGCTTTACAAAGCTTGGTATGCTTTTCGGAGATGGAAGAGAGTTCTCCGGAAGGATAATTACGAGGGATATCGGTTTTCCGGCTATAGCTTCAGAAGAAGTACAGGTTAGGCATTATGGTTTTGACATAAGTGATGTGAGAAGGCTTCTTCCGATTCGTCACGCTGATGCTAATAAGGGCAGCTTCGGAAAGCTTCTTCTGGTTGCGGGAAACAGCGAGATCAGTGGGGCAGCAGTGATCGCTGGACAGGCTGCATTTCGTGCAGGAGCCGGGCTTGTAAAGATATTTACCGATAGGGCAAACAGAGATATTATCGGAGCGGCAGTTCCTGAGGCTCTGCTTACTTGCTATGAAATGTCGGGGATTGACGGTTTAGGAAACACTGAGGGTAACTCAGAATTTTATGATATGGTTAGCAATGCTGTGAAATGGTCAACAGCTGTTGCAATCGGACCGGGACTCGGAACTGATGAAAGTGCAGTCAGGCTTCTTGAGATGGTATTGGATGCCGCACATTGGTATTATAAGCCGGTTGTGATCGATGCGGATGCAATCAATATAATCTCAGCAGAGAGAGAGCTTTTGAAGAAGTATTTGATCGAAAAGGAAAAGAGTAAGGACACAGATGGTTCGTCTGAGAGTGAGTGGAGACTCAAAGAAGCAAGAATGATCATAACGCCTCATATGCTTGAGATGGCAAGGCTGATAAGAGAGGACGGCGAGGAGGTTAAAGCTGCTCTCGGAAGAATAGCTGATAACAGATTTGAAGTTGCAAAGTCTGTTTCAAATGAATATAATGTTATTTCAGTATTGAAGGATGCACGTACTGTTGTTTCCGACGGGAGTGACAGCTTTTATATCAATACTAACGGCAACAGCGGTATGGCCAAGGGAGGCAGCGGTGACAGTCTTACGGGCATCATAGGATCGCTTCTTGCGCAGGGCATGAAGCCTTACGATGCGGCAAGAGTGGGTGTATTTATTCATGGCGCTGCAGGAGACAAAGCGGCCGAAAGGTGTGGTCAGATTGGAATGACGGCCACAGATCTTAATGATTCGATTACGGATATTATGAACTGAAAATGGCCAATAACAATGATTGTTGATATATAACACTACTGATGACACTAATATTATAATTGAGTTATGATTCACATACATATTTACCTCTGATATTGCATTTTACTAAGCTTGAAGAGGTATATATGTATGTGAATCAAATGATGATATCAATGAATGAAAAAGAGGCGTAGACATGCGTAATTACAATCGTATTGAAGCGGATATAGATCTTGACGCGGTAAGATATAATATTGAACAGCTTAAGGCACTGAATCCTCCTGACAGGAAGACTCTGCTGGTTATCAAGGCGGATGCTTATGGTCACGGAGCCGTTACCTTTGCAGAGGAGTTTGATGATCTGGCGGATTATTATGGCGTTGCCTGCATCGATGAGGGCGTTGAACTGAGACGTGCGGGTATCACGAAGCCTATACTCATCCTTGGAAATACAGATGAAGAGGATTTTGAAACTGCCATAGAGAATGATATAACAATGGCTGTTTATAATGCCGATAAATGTAAGCTTCTTTCCGATACAGCACTTAAGCTTGGAAAGAAGGCAAAGGTTCATATCAAGGCTGATTCCGGAATGAGCAGGATTGGTTTTCAGTGTAATGATGAGGGCGTGAAAGAGGCGTCAAAGCTTCTTCATATGGAAGGGCTTAATGTCGAAGGAATATTTACGCATTTTGCCAAGGCTGATACTGTGGATAAAAATGATGCCATAGGTCAGAGGACAAGATTTAATGAATTTATAAATGCGCTTACTGAAAGAGGCTTTATCTTCAGTATTAAGCATATTGATAACAGTGCCGGAGCCATGGAACTTCATTCAAAGGGCTTTGATATGATGAGGCTGGGCATTGCCATTTATGGACTTGAACCGTCTGAGGAGATGAATAAGGAGCTTGTTCTTAAGCCGGCTATGACTCTGAAGGCGCATATTACACATATTAAAACTCTTGAGCCGGGCAGGGGGATCAGCTACGGCTGGACCTATGTCACGGAGAAGAGCATGAGAGTGGCAACTGTTTCTGCGGGATATGCTGACGGCTATCCGAGAGCACAGTCGAATGTCGGAAGAGTTCTGATAAGAGGAAAATACGCACCTATTCTGGGAAGAGTCTGTATGGATCAGTTTATGGTCGATGTGAGTGATATTTCGGAAGCAGAGCTCCGTGATGAGGTAATACTTTTCGGAACTGACGGCGTGCTGTCTATATCTGTTGAGGAGGTCGCTGAGCCTGCAAACAGCTTTAACTATGAACTTGTATGTAATGTTGCAAGACGTGTGCCGAGAGTGTATTTTAAAGACAGTACCAGGTATAAAGAAGTAAACTATTTGATGTTAGAATGAGCAATAAGGTGATATGATAATCTGCATATAACAGATATGTCAGAAGGATGTCAGTTATGACGCAGCTGATGCTGTGTTGTTTAACGTATAAATAAGGGGAATGAACGTCGGATGTTTAAACGTTTAGATGAAGAAAAAGTTGAAGAGGAGATTCTTTCCATAGTTGAGGAAGGTCACGAGCAGGGCGTCATCCATGAGGATGAGGCAATGATGATCACAAATATCCTTGAGTTTGATGACAAATGTGTCCGTGATATCATGATCGGACGCAGCAGGATATTTGCGCTTGATAAGTCTGAAAGAATAAGTGACGCGCTTCCGAAGGTTCTGGAATCCAACTACTCCAGATGCCCGGTGTATGACGGCGAGATTGATAATATCGTCGGTGTGCTGCATCTGAAGGATCTTATTGCGGCTTATCTGAAGGATCCGGAGAAGCTTATTGAGACCATAACTGAAGAGACGATGTTCATCCATCCGACCTTTGAGATATCCAAGCTTCTGAAAAAAATGCAGAAGGAAAAGAACCACATGGCCGTTGTTATTGATGAATATGGTCAGACGGATGGAATAGTCACACTGGAGGATATAATTGAGGAGATCGTCGGAAATATTCTCGATGAACATGATGAGGATGAAACTCAGTTTAAAAAGACTGCCGAAGATACATATATAGTTGATGGCCTGCTGAGTCTGAACGATCTTGAAGAGCTTCTGCCGGAGGTCGAATTTCCGGAGGGCGAGGTTGAGACACTTAACGGTTTCCTGCTTTATAAGCTCGGAAGACTGCCTGAAGAAAATGAAAATATCAAAATAGATTACGGAGGCTACACTTTTATTCCTTTACTTATTAAAGATAATATGATATTGTCTGTCAGGATAGAAAAACAGCCGGAGAATGATAAAGACTAAATAGAGACATTCCAAGGCATAACAAGGATAAATATATTTAAGGAGAAATAAAGATGTCAGGACATTCAAAATTTGCAAACATTAAGCATAAGAAAGAGAAGAACGACGCAGCAAAGGGTAAGATCTTTACAGTCATAGGACGTGAGATCGTTGTAGCGGTTAAGGAAGGTGGTCCGGATCCTGCAAACAACAGCAAGCTTCGTGATGTTATCGCTAAGGCTAAGGCAAACAACATGCCAAATGATACTATCGAAAGAGGTATCAAGAAGGCTGCAGGTGATGCGAATGCTGCAAACTACACATACATGACCTACGAAGGCTATGGCCCTGCAGGTACAGCTATCATCGTAAATGCACTTACAGACAACAAGAACAGAACAGCTTCAAATGTCAGAAGCGCTTTCACAAAGGGTGGCGGAAGCGTAGGAACAACAGGCTGCGTTTCATATATGTTTGATCAGAAGGGACAGATCATCATCGACAAGGAAGAGTGCAAGATGTCTGCAGATGAGCTCATGATGGCAGCACTTGATGCAGGCGCTGAGGATTTCGCAGAGGAAGAGGACAGCTTCGAGATCATTACAGCACCTGATGATTTCAGTGCAGTAAGAGAAGCTCTTGAAGCAGCAGGCGTACCTATGCTTGAGGCTGTTGTTACAATGATCCCTCAGAACTATGTTTCTGTTACAGCAGAGGATGACGTTAAGAAAATCCAGAGAATACTTGATCTCCTCGATGAGGATGATGATGTTGAGGCTGTATATACTAACTGGGAAGAAAGCGAATAAAGCGTTAGAAACAAGCCATGCAACACAAAAAATCAGGAGAGGTTAAATGCTCGCATTTAAAACCTCTCCTGATTTTTTGTGTTATACGGCGCCTTCAGCGATGGTTCTTGATTTGCGAAGCGAATCAAGAACAGCAGGGCTTGTTTCTATGAGTTCTGATCCGTAATCATATTTCGTCGTATCAAGAATAGCGCTTGATTTGGATTATACTTTAGTCGGTAACTGCCGAAATAATATCCTCAGCCTTGTCAGCAACTTCCTCAGCTGCTTCTTCAACCTTATCAGCAGCTTCTTCAACTGCATCATCGGTATCGATCTCAACGTAATCTCTTACAACTTCATCAACTGCCTCATCAACGTCATCATTGGAAGCTTTATTTGCCCAAGGAGCCTTCTCCTTAAGTGTAGCAGCCTTATCCTTTATTGTTGCTGTCTTATCCTTAACAACAGTTTTAGCCTTTGAGATCTTCTCATCAACATCATATTTCTGATATGTCTTAGAACTCTTTAAATCATCTCTGAAAAGATAGCAGATGCCTGAAACTGCAGCTGCTGCAACAGTAAACTTAACAACTCCTCCAAGAAAACTATTCTTTGCCATATTATCTTCTCCTTTACAATTTAAATTGGTTTTCATGCTGCGTAATAGTGGCATGGCACTAAAACCCCATGTATAGATTTTAATACGAATTCACATTTTATTCAAGCAACTTTTCTTGATATAAAAAAAATATTGTGATAATCTCTTTTTATGATTAGTGAGTATATAAATAAAACAAATACAATTGAAAATGAGATTTCAGGACTGCGAAAGAAACACGGTTTCATTTCGTTTATCAGGCTTATCAGCTTTTTTGCCGGTATCGTTCTGGTCATAGCCGGCGTGTCGGATGACAATACGCTCATACTGTTATCAGGTGTAGGATTTATAATAGTATTTATCGTATTTCTCAGGATCCACGCGAACCTGGATAATATACTTACCGGGCTTGTTGCGCGTAAGGAAGTGATCGAGAGATATATTTCAAGGCTTGATAATACCTGGGGAGCCTTTCCTGATAACGGAAGTGATTTTCTTCGGGAGAATGATACTGTTTCCAGAGATATCGATCTTCTAGGACCGAACTCGCTGTATCAGTATCTTTCGATTGCTCATACCGATGCCGGAAGGAGAAAACTTGCCGAAACCGTAAGTCTCAGAAGGACGGAACGTGCGCTTATCGGTAAAAGGTATGAGGCGGTAGCCGAGCTTGCCGGAAGGTCTGGTTTTGTTGAAGAATTTGAATCGATCTCAGCAAGGATAGCCAGGAGAAGAAGAAGGAAGGAACTTCAGTATATTGAAGAGAAGAGACTGAAGCTTACACCGGTAATACCTCTTCTGATGGTGCTTATACCGCTCATAAATATAGCTGCCATAATTCTTGCCGTGCTTGGAATAGTATCGCCGAATTATATCATCGGAGTTTTTCTTGTCTGCGTGATACTTGCGTATTCATGCAGTACGATAAGAGATAAGTTCATGTATCCGATCCATGTTCTGGGCGTTTCTGCACAGGATTATCATCAGCTTCTTAAAAGGCTTTCGGAGGAACAGTTCGATTCTGAAATACTGGCAGGAATCAAGGCTGAGACAATCGGCAAAGATGGTCTGATAAATGCAATCAAAAAGCTTTGCATGCTCAGCGAAGCGGATAATATATCCTTCAATCCGCTCATACATCTGATACTTAATGGTTTTCTGGGCTGGGATATGTGGCTGACATATATTGCTGCCGGATGGAATAAGAGATATAACGGAGCAATCACCAAGAGCGTTGAAATAATAGGAAATGTTGAGGAACTTGCAAGTCTTGCAGTTCTTTCAATACTGAACAAAACCTGCAGACCTGTAATTAAAGAGATTGACAGGGACGGGGCTGTTGTTAATGCGGTTGAACTGTATCATCCGCTCATCGGCAGCGGAAAGGTTGTAGCCAATTCAGCCGTCATCGGTCACGGAACCACCGTTATAACCGGATCAAATATGTCCGGCAAGACGACCTTCCTCAGGACGGTGGCGATAAATATGGCTCTGGCTTATATGGGTGCCGCAGTATGCGCTGATTCCATGAAACTGTCTTTCATGAAGCTCTTCACATCGATGAGAGTAATGGATGATGTTGCCGGCGGAATATCAACCTTCTATGCTGAGATACTCAGGATAAAGGATATGGCAGAATACATCTCCGGTGAAAACGACAGAGAGATTCCTGCTGCGTGCTTCATAGATGAGATATTTAAGGGAACCAACTCTGCCGACAGGATAGTAGGTGCCGAAAATGCTATTAGAAGGCTTTCTTCGGGTAAGGGCTTTGTGATCGTTTCTACCCATGATTTCGAGCTGTGCGATCTTAAGAGTGCAGACGGAGAGAATGTGAAGAATTACCATTTCGAAGAGTATTATGAGAATGGTGAACTGAAGTTTGATTATAAGATCAAGGACGGAAGATGCACCACGAGAAATGCCAAAACACTGCTCAAAATGGCGGGGCTTATGGACTGATTTTTCTGTGAAAATACCCGTAACCGGCAAAACAGACAGAAAATGATGTGAAATATGTATGATTTTAACACGAAATTTGTTGACATAATACAATATTTGTGCAAACTACACAATTGAAATTATGAATATTCGCCAATTTGACGTTGACTATTTTCCCCTAAAAGGTTAAACTACCATTTAGGGGATTATTTTTTGTACCACAACAGAGGGAGGAGAGATATATGGCGTTACCTGCTAATATTACAACGGGCAGCGATAGTAATGTTTTATCTATTGCCGCATCCAACAATAAGGGCTTACTTATCAGATTCCTTAATGAACAGGTAGAGGATGGCTTCTACACACTTGTCATCGATTATTTGAAGGATAATAACTTTGACCTTAATACGATGAAGGTTGATGAGGATGTCAAGGCTCAGTGTTCAAAGCTCTATGAATTAGGCGAGTTCGTTGATGAAAATATCAAGTCTAAAGAGAGATATGAAATCGATGAATGGATCGAGCCTTTATTCAAATTCGTTTATGGAGATATCGATGCTTCTGATATAGATGCACCTATCAACACTACAGGTATTTACAGATTCAGCGTATGGCTTATCTACCTGTATCAGAGAGAAAAATTCGGTGAGGCCATGAGGCTTATCGGCGAGCGTATTGCTCCGCTTCTTATCAATGTCAGCTACCAGATACTTGAGGATGATGACAGACCTAAGAACTTTGATAAGGCTCTCATGGGTTATCTGGATCTTATAAATGTTGTTATGGAGATGGGACTTCCTACATCCATGGCAAATTCCGAGGCTTATCTCAGCAACCTTGAGGTTCTCTATGATTATGTTATTGAGGATCCTCATGTAGGTAATGATTATAAGACACAGTTCTCAATCGGAATGTTCAATACCTTTATTGCCAATAAGGATTTCACCAAGGCATTTGAGTTCTATGGACTCAATTCAGAGTTTATCCCTATCGACAATATGGCTGTTTATGAGAGCTTTAAGGAGCTTATCAGAAACGTAAATAATGCTCATGACACAAGCGTACTCAGCAGAAATGTCATGACAACCATTACAAAGCAGGAGATATACAACAAGCGTATCGATACCCTCATCAATGAGGTTTCTGCTTTCGTTAAGAAGGTTTA
>OCTW013392974.1_pt1 | contig 13875 bp, 9 predicted proteins | sample 1539671 | NCBI WGS metagenome assembly OCTW01 (sample SAMN02144230, study PRJEB22623) | gut metagenome | biome: sheep rumen | host: Ovis aries | place: New Zealand | reverse complement strand
GCCATCCGTTATATCTCTAACGGCACGATGCTGAACAACATCAAGGACATGCTGGCCGCTCTGCCTGCCGAGGCCGATGCAGCCCTGAAGGCTCGCGTGGAGAAACTCATCCCCGTTTACGAGGAGGCCCTTGCCAACGTGAAGGCCCTCGACAATCAGGATGCTCACGACTTCCTGGCCCGCCGCCTGTACGACATGACGGCCGAACTCGTGATGAGCCTGCTCATCATCCGCGATGCCTCGAAGGCTCCTGAACTCTTCAAGAAGAGCGCCAACGTCTATGTGCGCATGACGGAGGAGGATGTCTATGGTAAGTCGGCCTATATCAAGGCCTTCCAGGTAGAGGACCTCGCCAACTTCCGCGCTGCAGAGGCTCCCGCTGAAGCATAAGGGATGAGAGACTATCCAGACAAGATGACGCCTGAACAGGCGCGGACATTCAAGGACGATGTGCTGAACATCGTCAGTCAGATACCAAGCGGCAGTGTGACCACCTACGGTCACATTGCCGCTCTTGCTGGATGGCCCAGTCACTCGCGCATGGTAGGCCGCACCCTGCGTTACACCCCTGGGGCAGAGAAACTACCTTGCCACCGTGTAGTAAATCAGGCAGGCCGCACGGCTCCAGGATGGAGCCTTCAGCGCACGTTGCTGGAAGCAGAAGGCATCAACTTTAAGTCTAATGGTCATGTGGATATGAGTCGCCACCTCTGGGAACCAGGCTGAGCAAACGCTCTACAAGACGGGGTACCCCATAGTTGTCGATATCCACTTCAGGAATCCAGATATAATCTTCAGGAAGCAAAGGTCTCTCATCCGTATCCAACAGATAGAAGTCTGCCAGGAGGATACGATGGGTGAGCACATGCTTGACATGCTGCTGTAACAGGATGGCAGCAGGAGGAATCTCGTCCGTCAGCCAAGGTTCCCAGAGTCCTTGCCAGATATCCCCCTTGCCACGGCGATGGATGGCAGTCTCTCCTTTGCACCTGATATAGATATATGACAGGCGGCGCTCCTTTACCTTGAGTGTCTTCTGCTTGACAGGCAGTTGCTCCACCCTACCCGTCCGCAGGGCGTCGCAGGACTCTTGCAGTGGACATATCAGGCACCGCGGTGACTGAGGCGTGCACTGGATGGCCCCGAAGTCCATGATGGCCTGATTGTATTCCGAGGATGGAGGAAGGAGAAAGGAGGAAGGAGATTGGTCAAAACGTTCTGACGAGGGCAGAAGGGATTGAGCGAGTGACTGGAAGAGTTTCTTGCCTTCGGAAGTGTTGATGGGAGTGTCGATGCCGAAGTGCCTGGCGAGCACACGATATACGTTACCATCGACGACGGCAGCAGGCAGTCCGAAGGCGATGCTCCCGATGGCAGCAGCCGTATAGTCGCCTACGCCCTTCAACTGTCGGATGCCCTCGATGGTATTGGGGAAATAGCCAAGCGCAACAATCTGTCTGGCGGCAAAATGGAGATTTCGTGCCCTACTGTAGTAGCCCAGTCCCTGCCACTCGCGGAGTACCTCGTCTTCCGTGGCAGCAGCGAGCGCCTCCACCGTAGGCCAGCGGTGCATGAAACGCTCCCAATAGTCCCACCCCTGTTTCACCTGCGTCTGCTGGAGGATAATCTCCGAGAGCCAGATAGCATAAGGGTCGCGAGTCTGCCGCCAGGGCAAATCGCGACCGTTCTCGCGAAACCAGTTAAGAAGAGTCTGTGAAAAATCGCTCATTTGTTATCGTCTAGCAGCGGACTACAGGACTTTAGGATCATTCTTTTTATCCACGCTCAATCACAGTTTACCTTGTTCTCCGAGATAGGAGTCCTTGAAGCCGAGGAAGTAGAGCACACCGTCGAGGCCGATGGTATTGATCGACTGCTTGGCATTGGCCACCACACGTGGCTTGGCGTGGAAGGCGATGCCCAGTCCGGCCTCTGAGATCATCGGCAGGTCGTTGGCTCCGTCGCCCACGGCAATCGTCTGGGCAAGGTTCACCTTCTCCACCTGGGCGATAAGTTTCAGCAGTTCAGCCTTACGATGACCATCGACGATCTCTCCCACATAGCGGCCTGTCAACTTACCGTCCTCACCGATCTCCAGTTCGTTGGCATACACATAGTCGATGCCATAGCGGCGCTGCAGGTATTCGCCGAAATAGGTGAATCCGCCAGAGAGGATGGCAATCTTATAGCCACAGCGCTTCAGGATGGTCATCAGTCGATCGACGCCCTCCGTGATAGGCAGGTGCTCGGCGATGTCCTGCATCACGCTCACGTCGAGCCCCTTGAGCAGAGCCACGCGCCTGGTGAAACTCTCCTTGAAGTCGATCTCGCCCCGCATGGCACTCTCTGTGATGGCCCTCACCTCGGCTCCCACCCCATTGCGCTCTGCCAGTTCGTCGATACACTCCGTCTGTATCAGCGTGGAGTCCATATCGAAACAGATCAGGCGTCGCATGCGGCGGAACATGTCATCCTTCTGGAAGGAGAAGTCGATCTCCATCTCCTGCGACAGTCTCATGAGTTTCGACTGCATCTCCTGACGGTTGATGGGTTCTCCGCGGAGGGAGAACTGGATGCAGGCCCGCGTGTGCTTCGAGGGGTTCTTGATACTCTTACGCCCTGTGAGGCGCAGGATAGAGTCGATGTTCAGTCCCTGGTCTGCGAGGATACGCGTGGCACCCTCGATCTGCCGGGCCTCCAGTTGGCGTCCCATCACCATGAGGATATAGCGGTTCTTACCCTGATGGCCCACCCAGTCCTCGTACTCATCGTCGCTGATGGGCGAGAAACCGATCTGCACCCCCAGTTCCGTGGCCTTGAAGAGCAGTTCCTTCATCACCTGTCCGGAATTGTTCTCATTCATGCGGATGAGGATACCCAAGGAAAGCGTGGAGTGGATGTCCGCCTGTCCGATGTCGAGGATCTGTGCGTCGTACTTGGCAAGGATGCCCATGATCGAAGCCGTCAGTCCTGGACGGTCCTGCCCCGTGATCCTGACGAGTATCTGCTCCTGTTTCTGTTCTGTCTCCATATTTCAATTCTTCAATTCTTCAATCCTTCAATTCTTCAATCCTTCAATTCTTCAATCCTTCAATTCTTCACTGCTCCGGGAACTGCTGGTAGATGCGCAGTCCGAAGTCTCCTCCCTTGGCGAAGATATACTCCATAATGTCACTGGTATCGTGCTCAAAATCGACTGCGTTCTGCGCCTTGAGCCAGAAGATGAACTCCACGCAACAGCCTGCTTGGGCTGCCTCAGCCTGACGAACCAGCGGATTCTTCTCGCCAATAACCTTGGGGTTCTCCTTCAGCCACTGTTCGACGTGCTGGCGGAACTTCGTGATGTTGGCGATGCCGTCGTCGCCGATGGTCAGCGAACGGAAGTCGTAATACACCTTCCTCACCTGCTTACGCCCCTCGTTCTCCATCATCCCCTGCCAGTTCTGGAAGGCTCCATCCACCAGCATCTGAGGCGTCACCGTCACGATGGTATTATCGAAGTTGCGCACCTTCACCATCGTCAGCGATATCTCCTCCACCTTACCGTTGGCACCCGCCGAGGGCACGGTGATCCAGTCACCGATATGGAGCATATCGTTCGAGGTGAGACGGATACCGGCCACCAGTCCCTTGATCGTGTCCTGGAAGGCCAGCATCAGGATGGCAGAAGCCGCACCCAGGCCTGCAAAGAGCGTCGAGGGGTTCTTGTTGATGATGATCGCCACCACGACGATGACGGCGATAAAGATCATGAGAATCTTCAACACACTGGTGACGGTATAGAGATATTGCAACTTGGCCGTACGGCGCTCACCCTCCAGGTTCTTCAGGGAGTCGATAACGGTAATAACCGTCCGCACCGTCATCACGGTAAAATAGATGGCCGTCAGGCGCCCCACGACATCCTCCACTTTTGGATATTCAAAGAACACCAGGGGCAGGAGCGACCAGATGACGATGGCTGGGATAATCTGGCAGGCCGACTGCAGCACGCGCTCGTTGAAGATCACATCGTCCCACTTTGCGTCCGTCCTGCGCGTCACCTTCTGCACCAATGGCACCAGGAATCTGTGGCACGCCCATCCTGCCAGCCATGCCAGTAGGAACGAGGCGATCACAAGGATCACATAACGCACGATGGAGACACTGTCTCCCGTCAGTCCTATCAGACTGATCAACTCCTCTAAGTATATATTAATCTGTTCCATATTCATATCACGGTTGGGCGAGCACCTCGCATACCTGGTCCTGGAAGTTGCGACCCTCGGCAATCTTCAGCACCCCCTGGTTCATGATGCTGAAGGCCAGAAAATGCCCATTCGACGAGGCACAGTAGCCAGAGAGCGTGGTGACACCCGTCACGGTGCCCGTCTTCGCCTTCACCCTGCCATTGGCCACCGACTTCACCATGCGCTTCTTCAGCGTACCATCCTGTCCTGCCACTGGCAACGAGGGATAGAGGTCCAGGAAGATATTCCGCTGGCGGTAGGCATAGATAAGCAGTTTCACCATCAACTCAGGCGTCACATAGTTATAGAGCGACAGTCCGCTGCCATCCGCTATCCTATACTGGATATCGTGCACGCCTGCCTTGCCCAGTGTCTGCTTCACGGCCTGTCGCCCATGGGCGGCCGTGACGGGCTGTTTCCCCACCGTCGTTGCTGCGTGATAGAACACCGATTCCGCAAAGAGGTTATCGCTGTCCTTCATCATCGGCAACAAGACCTCCCTGAGCAAATGGCTTCGCGAGCAGATGGTCAGGGCATCTTTCGGCAGCGTACCTGTCGTCACAGGGGCATCCACCTCTATCCCTGCTGCCTGCAGCATCTCCGTGAAACGGCTCATAAACTCATCCTTCTTCGAGACGAGCAACGGCGTGAGTTGGGGGTTGTCGTCATCCCAGCACCAGCCCTCGCCCAACAGTGCCTCCTCCTTAAACGAGGTGACGGCCACCAGACGCCCGTGGATGGCCTTCACACCCAGTCCGAGCACACTCTCCACGAAGGCGTTCATGTCGATAGTCTCAAACATCGGGTCCATGCCCCCCACACAGTAGAGATCGCCCGTGAGCACACTGTCGGCCACGGTACCCGTATAGCGGAGGGAGGTGCGGAACTGATAACTGCCACCCAAGCGGTCGAGCGCCGTGACGGCTGTCAGCAGTTTCATCGTCGAGGCAGGACGCAGGGTCTGCTTCTCCCCATGGCGATAGAGCACAGAGTCGGCCGTGAGGTCATAGACCAACAAGCCCAACTGCGTGCGTTCGAACAAAGGGTCCTGCGTCAGCGTGTCGAGTCTGGCCTGCAGGTTTAGCGGCCAGGGCAGCCTGACCTCTATCGTGTCTTCAGATAAAAACTCATCAGCATTACTCCTGGTCTGAGCCTGTGCCCCCATGAGGCTACTCATCACCAGGAGGGAAAGAATATACTTCTTCATGATTGACTATTTCTTTTTCAGTTCCTCCGATACGTGGACACCAATTTCCGGATGGCTTTGTCCAGTGACTCGGAGGGTTCTATAATATTATATTGGTTCCAGTAGTCTGGATCCAGAAAATACTCTACTTTATCGTAATACGCGTCGCGCGAGTCGAAGGAGCCCCGACTGGCGATGGGCTGTACGTTCTCCGTCTGACTGTCTGTCACCACCATCTCACAGGTGGCCGTAAATGAGGTGGCGAAGAGCCGTTTCTTCCAGTCGCAGTTGAAGCGGAACGTGTTACGCAGGTAACTGATGCGCGTCACGCCGTCCTCATAGCGGTAATCGACGACACTCGACAACTCACGCGGCTTAAATTTCACCCCAAAGGGTTTCTTCACCAGCATGGTCCGCGTGGCCTTGTCCCTGTCCTTCATGTCGAGGTCGAGTTCTATGCGCGTAAAGGCCAACCGCTCCATGTCGATATATAGTTTACCATGATAGAGGGCATAGTCAGTCACCCCGTTGGGTTCCATCGCCACCACATATTGAGGACGATCGTTGATATACTCCGGGATGCCCATCGTGAATCTGTAGGCATCGAGTTCTTCTCTGTTCAGCAGGAATTCGCGATTCTTCACGATGTCCATGATCACGGCCTGCACGGGACCGCCCATCACCTTCACTCCCAGCGTGTCGCCCTGTTTCTGGCTGAGCAGGCGACGGCCTTTGACGATGGCCACCCTATCGCGCGCCGTACCTCGTGAGTAGGATGTCTTATAGAGGTCCTCCACACCTTCTGCCACATAGATATAGTGCCTGCGCTTCATCGCCGTCTCGCGATAGAAGCCCTTCAGCAGTTCTGGCTTCTGGCTGTAGTTCTCAGGAATCTTCGCAATGGCAGCCTCTACCAGTCCGCGGGGATCCTCGTTCATCACCAGGATTTCCTGCAACTGGATGGCCGCAGGCTGAAGCCTGATATTCAGGCCTTCCGTCTCACCAGCGGACACATTCAACTGTCGCGTCTTATAACCCAGATGGGAGATTCTCACGCGCTGGGGTGCCTTCTCTAATTTCAGGGTGAACGCACCATCCTCGTTGGTCACGACAGAAACCTTGCCTGCCGAGACACTCACCTGTCCCAGCGGGTCGCCCGTCTTACCATCGACGACCACCCCACTGATCACCGTCTGCTGTGCCAGCACAGTCAGAGGGACCATCATCAGTATTATCAGCCACAGTCTCTTCATGTTCGCATTGGTTTTGGTGCAAAGATACAACTTAATTATCAATCCACCAAAGGAATAAAGGAAAAATTCATGCAAAAAACAGCCAAAAGGCATGCGATTTTATTCGAAGTTAGAAAATAATTATGAATTATGAATTATGAATTATGAATTATTTTGTACCTTTGCACCAAATAACGAAACAAATCAATAATTATGGTTTATAAGTACGACTATCTCGTGATTGGTGCCGGCGTGGCTGGCATGAGTTACGCCCTCAAGGTGGCACGTGCCAACAAGGGCCGCGTCTGTATGATCTGCAAGACCTCGCTCGACGAGGCCAACACATCGTTTGCCCAGGGAGGCGTCGCCTCAGTGACCAACCTTGAACTCGACAACTTCGACAAGCACATCGAGGACACGATGATTGCAGGCGACTATATCTCCGACCGTGCCGCCGTGGAACAGGTGGTGCGCAAAGCCCCTGAGCAGATTCGAGAACTCGTGAACTGGGGCGTGAATTTCGACAAGAAGGAGGATGGATCCTTCGACCTACACCGCGAGGGCGGGCACTCCGAATTCCGCATCCTCCACCATGCCGACGACACAGGGGCCGAAATTCAGCGCGGACTGATGGAGGCTGTCAGAAGCAATCCAAACATCGACATCAAGGAGAACCACTTCGCCGTGGAGATCATCACCCAGCACCACCTGGGCGTGCGCGTCACCCGCCGCTCGCCTCATATCCAGTGCTACGGTGCCTACGTGCTCAACCCCGACACGGAGAAAGTCGATACCTATCTGTCGAAAGTGACGGTGATGTGTACGGGTGGCTGCGGTGCCGTCTATCTGACCACGTCGAACCCCGTCATTGCCACGGGCGACGGCATCGCGATGGTCTATCGCGCCAAGGGTACGGTGGCCGACATGGAGTTCGTGCAGTTCCACCCCACCGTGCTCCATAACCCCAAGGAGACTCACCCCGCCTACCTCATCACGGAGGCCATGCGCGGCTACGGCGGTATCCTGAAACTGCCCAACGGCCAGACGTTCATGGAGAAGTACGACGAGCGCCTGTCACTGGCTCCTCGCGACATCGTGGCCCGTGCCATCGACAAGGAGATGAAGATCCACGGTCTCGACCACGTCTGCCTCGACGTCACCCATAAGGATCCTGCCGAGACGCGCCACCACTTCCCCAATATCTACCAGAAGTGTCTCTCTATCGGCATCGACATCACCACCGACTATATCCCCGTCAGGCCAGCAGCCCACTATATGTGCGGCGGCATCAAGGTCGATCTCAACGGACAGACGAGCATCGAGCGCCTCTACGCCCTCGGCGAGTGCTCATGCACTGGCCTGCATGGCGGCAACCGCCTGGCATCGAACTCGCTCATCGAGGCCGTGGTCTATGCCGACACCGCCGCCAAGGACTCACTGGCCCATGCCGACCTCTATGACTATAATGACAAGGTACCTGAATGGAACGACGAGGGTACGATGACCAACGAGGAGAAGGTGCTCATCACACAGAGCATCAAGGAGGTGAACCAGATCATGTCGAACTACGTGGGCATCGTGCGCAGCGACCTGCGCCTGCATCGTGCCTGGGACCGCCTCGACATGCTCTACGAGGAGACGGAGCGTCTCTTCAAGCGCGTGAAGGCTTCGAAGGATATCTGCGAACTGCGCAACATGATCAACGTGGGCTACCTCATCACCCGCTGGGCACTGGAGCGCAAGGAGTGCCGCGGCCTCCACTTCACCACCGACTACCCCGTCCACGCCTACGATAAGAAGGAAGAGCCCCAGGAAAGTGAGCCTTAGACTGACCTCTATGAAGAGGCCATCCGCCGGAAACAGCCACACTGGGATCTCGGACAGACCTGGAACGACTAAGCATCCGTGCACTTCCGTGCATGCAAACTGCCTATCCTGCACCTGACCTGAAAATCAACCGGTTAGGCATTTTATCCTGCACCCCATCCTGCACCCGACCCTGTTCCTATCCTGCACCCTGACCTCGCTTCGGCCACAGCGTACTTCTGGCCATCAACAGGCACTGACTACGGATCGACAACCAGTAAGTTGGGCTTTTTAATGGGTGTACCAAGATTTTTCCAAAGTTTGGTACTGTGTGTACCAAGGCTTGAAACACACTGTACCAAAGCCTGGAACAAATCTTGGAACACCCCGTCTGTTGAAAGTGCAGGATACGGTGCAGGATAATCACCGTATCCTGCTGATTATCAAGGCAAGTGCAAGATCAGCAGGATATAAATCGTCAATACCATTCATGAAGATCTCTCTGTCTGTATTTTCTACATTCTCCATAAATAAAGGAATAGGGCTGGAACCGGTTCCTATTATCGAGAAATTGTTTCATTCTCTTTTTTGGCTTCCACCTTACCTCACGGTGAGGCTGCCCTATTCCCTGTTTTCTAGTCTAACATCTCATAAATAGAATTATTGCTCTTATACTCTGGCACTATACTTTTCATTTTCCTAACAGTTGACATGTTGTCAAATCCCTTGGCAATGGCTATTAATTCTTTAATGTCTTTATTGACATCGTCGTAGGCATATTGTCTGACTTCAGCGATACGGATCTTTTCATGGAACGAAGGCTTGGTACCTTCCAACTCATTGAGGACCTCCTCATATAGTTTTTCGCCTGTTCGCAGGCCTATTATCTTTATTTTCACATCCTTAGCACCAGACAGCGAGATCATCCGTTTGGCCAAGTCCATGATTTTCACAGGCTTGCCCATATCGAAGACGAATATCTCCCCGCCTTTTCCATGGGTAACGGCTTCAAGCACTAACTTACATGCTTCTGGTATCAGCATGAAATAGCGCGTTATCCTCTCGTCCGTCACTGTGACTGGTCCGCCCCTCTTGATCTGCTCACGAAACAGTGGTATCACAGAGCCGTTTGAGCCAAGAACATTTCCAAAACGAGTGGTTACAAATTGAGTGATGCCTTGTGCCTTGCTCAGAGACTGGACGTATATTTCACAAATACGTTTAGAGCAGCCCATCACATTCGTCGGGTTTACCGCTTTGTCAGTAGAAACCATCACGAACTTCTTAACACCATATTTAACTGACAGGTCGGCTATTATCTTTGTCCCTTGGACGTTGTTTATGACAGCCATACATGGATTTGCCTCCATCATCGGCACATGCTTGTATGCCGCAGCATGGAACACATAATCCGGCTTATATGCTTGGAATATCCTGTCCATCTGTTGTTCCTGGCATATACTAGTCACCACAACCTGAGCGTGAACACCCGGATATTGGTCCTCTACCATCAGGGAAATGTCATGCTGAGGCGTTTCTGCCTGATCCACAAGAATCATCATGCTTGGTTTATAAACGGCAACTTGCCTTACAATTTCAGAGCCAATAGAGCCAGCAGAACCCGTTATCAAGATTGTCCTGCCTTCTAACATCTCGCCTATGGCTCCCATATTCACCTTAATTTCTGAACGCGGCAGAAGGTCCTCCACTGATACCGCTTTCAGATGCATGTCGCCAGCGACCTCCTCTAAGAGTTCTCCATCTTCCACATTGGCCTCCTTAGCCTGCTGAGCAAAGAAAATCCGTACACCAGCCTTGATCATCACATCCTGCAGGCTCTGATTGTTTCGGAAATCATTGACCCTGTAAGGGGATACCAGTATAGCCTGAATATGCTCCCTCTCTATAATCTCATATAAATCCTCATCTATATGATATACCTTCTTCCCCATCAGCCTTATATGTCTTGCGTGCTTGTTATGGGAAACAAAGCCACACAGGCGAAACCTCATAGGGCGCTGACTACGAATGCTCTTTGCCAAGTCTATTCCCCCTGTCATGGCTCCGTATATCAACACCCGCATGGAATATTCATCAGCAGATGTCACATCATGAAGCGCCTTGACTACTACCCTGACAAGCCACATTCCTAAAGTAGAAAGGATATAAGTCACCGTGATCTCTGTCTGTGACAGCCCTGTCAGCATCGTTATACCAAACTTCTCAAAAAGTAGTGAAAAGGCAACTGCCATTACGAGTGTAACTCCATTGGCGTATGCCAAATACAGCAGGTCAACAAAACTGGAATAGCGCACAACTTCCGAATAGGTTGAGAACAATTTGGCACCAACCCAACTCAGCAAGGTGTAAAAACAAATTGAAGGAAACACTTCCTTATGAGGGCCAAACAAGTCAAGTGACTTATTAAACACCCAATAGGTAAATAAGGCTGACACGAAGACGATGAAAGTATCTATCAGCAATAGGCACCAATATGGAAGTGACTCTTTAGAAAAATACCAGACCAGAATTTTATTCAGTGAATTCATTTAGTCAACGTATCTACTAATATTTGTGAATAAGTCATTGGTAAATGTACTTTCAGAAACCCCTTCTGAGAACTTGAAGACAATCACAGGCTTTTTGATGTGATAGGGATTATCCTTGATTTTCAACTGCACTTTGATTACAATATCAACTCCCGATTTGCTGATTTCCTTCACCCTGGCCCTCTCAACAATGGCATAAATTAGCCGGGAATCCTGCTCACTCAGTATAGACGCCAGCATACTGCCATAAGAGAAGTCGGACGCATTCTTCTCCATGAACCGCAGCATTTTCGCCAAGCGTTCGCCAATCACCTTATCCTCAATCTTGTGAGTGCTGAAGTCAGGAATAGCATAGTCAATGCCGATTTTCTCCCTCAACTCAGACTTCTTTGTGTCAGTACCACTTACCTGCTGACTGGCTATCGTACTAGCCATCGTCATCATCATCATCAAAAAAACACAAAACCTTTTCATTCCTTTTACTTTTTAATTGTAATGTTGAAAAACACAACAAGCACACAATTAAAAGCAGCATATACTCCCCATCTGTATTGACACAAAGAAAGCGTGGCCACTCTTATTGCGTTTAGCTGAGGGGCGAGCCTAGGAATTGGAACCCCTGATAACAATATAAGAATGCTCCACGCTGGAACGTGTGCATAGCTAAACGTTACCAGGAATTGTCAATACCTGACTCTTCCTTCACTTTATTCGTGTCTTATTCCAATAGTTTCCTAGGCTCTTGGCTAAACGCGAAATAATAGCTAAATCTTGTTCATTCAGATTTCTCCCTGAATTTGGCTGCAAAGGTAAGCATTAATTCTGATATAAACAAAAAAAACTATCATTTTTTACTCAACCTTTCCTGCCCGTTAAAAAACATTAAAACCGTCTTTGAGGGTATTAAAAGCAGAACAATGTGAGGAAATTTGCTTATCTTTGCAAAAAGGTTCACTTGATTTTATGAAAGAAGATTCGGAGAAAGTACTACAATCACCAGAGCAGATAGCCGATCATCTGCGAGTGACATACGTCCCCACCTACCTGTTGGCAACTGCCATAGGATTACTCATGGTAGCCTTCATCGTATGGGGTGTGCTGGGTACCGTGAGTGACAAAGCCTATTATTCAGGCGTGGTATTTCCCGCACAAGGCACTACCGACGTGACGCTGCCCAACAAAGGCATCGTACGCTCCATGCTGGTACACAATGGCGACAGCGTGCATCTGGGACAGACGATAGCCATGGTGTCGGTCGGCGACAACCATAGTTACCTGACCAGTACGGTCAATGGCCTGGTCATCAGCACGAAGACCGACAATGAGCCGTTCGAGGCCTTCGAGCCTATTGTGAGCGTGGTCAACGGTGATGCCACCGACGGGCTATCACAGCGAACGCGCCTCATCGCCTACGCTGACAACGAGGCTCAACGCAATCTGCGCATAGGCATGGAGGCCCAAGTATGGCCTGCCGACAAGAAACGCGACGAGATAGGTTATGTGCGTGGGCGCATCAGCCAGGTGGTGCGTTACCCTGCCGATGCGGCCGACGTGCGTCAGACACTGAAGTCTAACATCCTGGCTCAAAGACTATTAGGCAACGGTGAGAAGGTGGTCTATGAAGTATTCATCGACCTGCAGCGCTCCCCTTCCGACCCCACGTGTTACGACTGGTCGTTCGGTCAGCCGGAAGATGTGAGCATGCGTATCGGCACCTACTGCTCCGTGCTCACCGAGACGCGTCGTCGTAGCATGTTCCAGTACCTGTTCGAAACATCCCGGACGCATATCCGTAACCTGCAGCAGAAGTTTGAATGATGAAAGGGAATCCCCCCAAAAAGAAAACAGGACTGTCGATGAGGGCAGCCTTCATCTACTTCCTGAAGGGCAATCTGATATTTGCCATCAACGGCACGGTGCTCACGGCCATCGACTCCGTCATCTGCCTGTTTCCGCCACTGTTCCAACAGATATATACCGACAATATCATCACGCGGAAGAATCCTGAGTGGTTTACGCCATTGCTGACACTTTACATCCTGCTTTTCGTCGTTGAACTCCTGATGTGGATATCGTTCTCTGTATTACGCCGCAAGAGCCAGGCCAAGATCAACATCACCACTTCGGCCAATTACCTGTGGACGGTATTCAGGTTGCCGATGACCCGCCTCACCCAGTTTACGCCAGGCGAACTGGTGGCCCGCTATACCACCATCTCAAAAACCAGCAAACTGATGGACTACTCTCTGCCGATCTTGAGTATAACCATTTTGCCAATCATCAGTTGCTACTTTGTCATGCTCTTCAACTGGAAACTTGGGCTGCTGGAGATATTCTCCATCCTGTTGCTCGTATTCGTGATGCGTACCACAACTACTATCCAGAAAAAAATTGCCATGAAACAGGAAGTGACCGACGCACGACTGCAGAACGTCACGATGACAGGCATGAGCAATCTGGAGACCATCAAGTCACTTGGCGACGAGCGCTATTTCTTCGCACAGTGGGAAAAGGCCTTCGCACAGGCCTTGAATGCCCGCGTGACCACCGTCAGTACCTCTATATATATCAGTGCCGTGCCAGAGATTGTCTTGCAACTGACCAACGGTGTTATAATATGTCTGGGCACGTGGCTGATCCTGCAGGGCGAACTGACACCCGGCATGCTGCTGGCCTCGCAGGGATTTATTAACGAGACCATCTATCCCATCAACAGAACCATATCCAGCATACAGACCTTTTTCCGGCTCAGTTCGTCGATCCAGCGCATCAAGGAGGTGGCCGACTGCGGACAGGAGAGTCCAGACCTGCGTCTGCCTGCGGGCGACGACCTGCCCGACGTGGCAAAACTGGCAGGAGAGATAGAACTGCGC
>OCTW011586834.1_pt1 | contig 13875 bp, 13 predicted proteins | sample 1539671 | NCBI WGS metagenome assembly OCTW01 (sample SAMN02144230, study PRJEB22623) | gut metagenome | biome: sheep rumen | host: Ovis aries | place: New Zealand | reverse complement strand
CCACCCCGACCGTCGTCCCGACTCCGACCCCGAAACCGACCCCCACCCCCACCACCGTCCCCACGGCTGAGCCCACCGCTGCCCCTGAGGAAGAAACGACCGTCGACTCCGTGGAAGAGCCCACCGAGGAGCCAGTGGAAGAACCCACAGAAGAACCGAAGCACTTTACCTTTTCCGGGCAGAACGAAGCCTGAAAAAAGCGCTTCCCGGGAAAGACCGTTGCTGTATGCGGTCTTTCCCGGGGAGCTTTTGTATTTTGCATCAAAAGACAACCATGTATTCTTGACACATGGCTGCCCCCGCTGTATAATGATCTCGTCAAGAAGTTATCCTGCTTTTCCGGTGAGAGTCACCAGAACAGAAACTCCTGTGTAGCCGCGAACTACCCAGGAGCTTTTTCTATGCTTAACGCTTTACGCCAAAGTAAACCGTTAATACCAGTCCGGCAATGCTGATCAGAATCGCCAATAATTCAACGTTCGTCATCCGCATCACCTCCTACCTACCACATTCCGGCAAGCAGGACAGCTACTGGGCCGTTGGCCCGATCTTCTACAGCACCAGCATTATACCATAGATGCTCTGTTAAGAAAAGCGCTTCTTTAAGTGCAATCTTACTGTAAAACCAGGCCGGCAGAAGTGTCGCGCACGTCAAAGGCCGGATCTTGCGATCCGGCCCCGGCGTTCTCTGTTGACCTGTTCTCAGCCGACGGAAAGTTCCTCCGCCACCTCCGGGTAGTCCCCGGTGCGGACGAAGCGCAGGCCTTCTCCGGCGTTTTCTTTCTGGTCCTGCCAGATCAGGCAGCCTTCCGCGTCCAGGGAGAAAAGGGCCCTGCCGTCCTCATATACGACGCGGCAATTGGTTTCTTCGCCGACATCGTTGAAGGTAAGCTCGACGCGGCTGCCATCCGTGGCGACCATCGTGTTGTCAGCTTCCTGGTAATAGCAGCTGTATTCCCACTCGGTGAGTTCCCAGGCGCTGCTGCCCCACTGAATCAGGACGCGGTAGCCCTCTTCTTCCCAGATAATTTCCGCCGTCGCCCGGTCGCACTGCCAGATGCCGAAATAGGGATCCGGAGACGGGGCCGGCCTTGCGTCCTCGCTCTCCGCCAGGCAAAGGCCCGTCAGGCCCAGGGCCAGCGCGATTAGCAGGGATAAAAGCTTCTTCATCATGATTTCCTCCTTCAAGCGAAAAAAGTTTCGTTTTTTCTCATCGTTTCGCAGGGCTTCAACGTCCCCGCCCGTTTTGATACGCAGGACCAAAGGAATCTGGCAGCAAAGGAAAAATGTCAATTTTTCGCTTGATTGATTGCAACTTGCCTGCATCCGTGATAGAATATGCTCCGTGCGCTTCGGCTGGAGCGCATGTTTCCGGAATGATTGCCCTCGACCGCTGCCATCCGGCCGCGGGGCTGCGTATACAATCATGGAGCTTTCAGCTCCATCCGGAAAGAGAGGTTATTTGATGGAATACATTTTGGAAACCAACGGGCTCACGAAAGTATACGGCCAGAAAGAGGCCGCCAGGGACGTGAACCTACACATCCGGGAAGGGCAGATCTACGGCCTGATCGGGCGCAACGGGGCCGGCAAGACCACCATCATGCGGATGATCAGCGGTCTGTCCACGCCCACCAGAGGAAGCTACTCCCTGTTCGGGAAGACCGGCTTCGAGATGGAAAAAATGCTCAAATACGTCGGCGTGCTGATCGAGCATCCCGGCCTGTACCCGCGGCTGTCCGCCTATGAGAACCTGAAGATCAAGTGCCTGGCCATGGGCATTCAGCCCAAGGGGTATGTGGAGCAGCTGCTGGAGCTGATCGGCCTGGAAAACACCGAGCGGAACAAGCCCGCCGGCGCTTACTCCCTGGGCATGCGCCAGCGCCTGGGCATCGGCCTTGCCCTGGTGGGCAACCCGAAGATCATCATCCTGGACGAGCCCATCAACGGGCTGGACCCCCAGGGCATCGTCGAGGTCCGCAAGACCCTGGTGAAACTCAGGGACGAGCAGGGCATCACGATCATGATTTCCAGCCACATCCTGGACGAGCTGAGCAAAGTAGCGGACGCCTACGGGATCATCAACGAAGGCACCCTGCTGGACGAGTTCAGCGCGGACGAGCTGCACAAGCGCAGCGGCCAGTTTGCCCTGATCCGCGTGAGCGACAGCGGCAAGGCCCTGCAAGCCCTCCGCGGCATCGGCATCACGAAGGCCGAGATCGAGCCGGACGGAGCGATCCGCGTCAGCGAACGGCTGGACGATACCGCCGCCATGACCAAAGCGATCGTCCAGGCGGGGATTGATCTGAAGGAAATCTACCTCAACGCCATCTCCCTGGAGGATTATTACCTGGGCGTGACGGGAGGAGGGAAGCACCATGGCTAATCTGCTCCGTATGGACCTGTACCGCATGCGCAAGGCGAAATCCTTCTGGATCTGTCTGGGGATCGCGTTCGCGCTGGCCCTGCTCCAGACGCCGCTGGCCTGGGGCCTCAGCATGGTTGGCCGCATGCTGTCGGCGGAAGCCCTGCCTTTCCCCACGACCGCGCAGATGTCAAACATTCTCAGAGATCCCTTCCTGATGCTGAACGGCATGCTGTGCCTGCTGTCCGCCTGCTCGTTCTTTTACGCGGACATGGAAAACGGCTACATCAAGAACATCGCCGGGCAGATGCCCCGGCGCGGGTTCACCGTCTTGTCCAAGTACCTGGCGATTCTCCCCCACAATCTGCTGTTCATGGTGGCCGGGATCATCGGCAACCTGATCGGCACGGTCCTGTTCCAGCAGATCGTCCTGGACGGAGAAATCCTGGACGCGGTGGTGTCCTTCCTGATGAAGATCCTGCTGATACAGAGCGTCTGCGCCATCCTGCTGCTGGTGACCGCCAGTTTCCAGAACAAATCCCTGGGCACCGTCATCGCCGTGCTGATGGGGCTTGGGCTGATGAGCCTGGTCTACATGATGATCGACACAGGGCTCGACCAGCTGTTTCAAAACAAGGGCTTCTCCGTCAGCGACTATATGCCGGACCAGCTGTTAGGCCAGCTGAAGCCCCCGGTGCTAGATTCCATCCTCGTTTCATTGGCGACCACCGCCCTGTTCCTGCCCCTGAGCGTGCATGTCTTCGACCGCAGGGACGTCAAATAACGCACCCGGCCTGACAGCCGTTCTGCAAATATGAAAAAAATTCATCTATCTGGAGGAAACTGATCATGAGCACGAATGAAAAAAGCTACAAAACCGGCCATCCCGTCCTGGGCATCGTCCTGGGCATCATCGGCATCATCGCCGCCCTGCTGCTGTGCATCTTCGCGGGCGTCATCGGCGGCGTCATCGCGGGCGTGCTCGGCCTGGCCGCCGTCCTGATCGGCCTGAACGCCCGCAAGTATGGCAAGGGCATCGGTGCCATCATCACGGGCGTCCTGGCCATCGTTCTGGCGATCAGCCTGACCGTCGGCGCCATCGACTTCTACAAGGAAGTGCAGCGCCGAGCCGCTGAAACCGGCAAAGCCCCGCTGCTGACCAAATACCTGAGCAAGCCGGAGCTGGGCTTTTTCGGCTTGATCTCCAGCGTCCCCACGGACGAAGCCTCCCTGCAGGACCTGACCAACGAATTGGACGCCCTTACGAAGACGACCCTCAACGACGCTGAGACTGCCGTCCCCGCCGCGACGGACGCTCCGTTTGTGACGGAAGCTCCTGCCGCGACCGACGCTCCCGCTGTGACCGACGCTCCCGCTGTGACGGATGCTCCGGCCGCCACGGAAGCTCCCGCTCAGTAACAGTTTTTTAAGCGCAAAATCACCCCCGGCTTTGGGGGTGGTTTTTGTATTGGAAACCTGTTCCGTTATTCTGCCAGCCAGTCCAAGGCGCTTTCAGTGTAGCCCATCACGACCTCGCCTTTTCGGACATAGCCGAAGGTCCCGTCCAGGTCCGGCAACCAGCGGAATCCTTCCCGGGGGACGCTGACATAGAGCCAGTCCCCGTCCTCCAGGAATACGTGCATCCGGGTGCCCTTCGGGAAGGTCCCGGCAGCTTCCGCCGGCCAGCCCAGTTTTAGCCAGCCGGTGCCCTTTTGAAGGGTGATCTCCTTTTTGGCTTCGGCCAACGGCTGCGGAGTATCCAAGAAAATGTGGCTGTTTTCCACCTGCGCGTAAAGGGCGGAAAAGTAGCCGCTAAGAAAGCCGAGCCGCGTCTTCACCCAGGAGTTCCCGCTGCCCGGCAGAAGCTCCAGCACGGGCAGGACAGCCCCCGGCTGCAGCGTCCCGAAGCTCCTGGATTGGCTGCTGGTCTTTTCCCTCAGCTGAACGCCGGATACGACGGTCCAGCCCTCCGGCAGGGCGGAGGACGACTTCCGGCGGATCTCCTCCGGGCTGGACAGGAGATCGCCGAATGGGACCTGGCCCAGCGTCAGCGGGACGCCCGCTTCGCTCAGGTCCGCTCTCGTTTCATCCTTCCAGGAAGCGGACTGATAGCTGGCTCCGTTCAGCCACCATTTTTCCCCCGAAGCGGGATCCAGATGTTCCATGCCCTGGATTTTGCAGAAGTACCCAAAGTCCCCGGCCTGGGGGCTGACATACAGGCTCTCCGTCCCGCCGCCTTCCAGCGGGCGGTCCACCGCGAAGGTCTCCCGGCCGCAGCGCCAGGTGACCCGGTAGTCCCCGGCCTTCGGGAGGGCGTTTTCCCCCAGGGGCGTGATGCGCCAGGCGCCGTTTTCCTTGTTCAGCTGAAACAGCGCCCGCTTCCCTTCCTTTTCCAGGGCGGCCAGGCCCAGGCCTTCGGGCAGGGTGATCAGGCCCTGGGCCGCGCTCCAGTCGTGGGTCACGACGGCCCCGCTGTGGCAGGTCCAGCCGGTCAGGCGCGGGTCCGAAAACAGGTCCCGGAATTCCTCGGGTAGCTCCCCTTCAAAGAGCGTCAGGGTGGTCACGGCGACGGTGTCCCGGGCCGGGTAGGTGATGCGCCGGACGCCGGGCGCGTGAAAGGGTTCCGGCGTCCAGGTCAGATGATGGGCTTCCAGCTGTGCCTGAAACAGGCTTCGCACTGCGTCCGTCCAGCCCATGTCCGGACCGAAGACGGTCTCCAGCAGTCCGTGCAGGGCACCGCCCGCGTCCAAAGCGAAATACACCTCGTTGGTCGGCTGATGGTAGACCTCCCGCAGCATGGCGATCAGGGCCTGCCGGTGCTCTTCGTTCCACGGCCCAAAGAGACTCTCCTCCCGGATGGCCCGCAGGAACCTGCGGAGCGCACTTTCGGAGGCAGAGCGTATATATCCCGTCTCGTACGGGGATACGGCGGCGACCTGCCTGCTTTCGTCCACATACAGGGTGTAAACCAGGTCCGGCCGACCCTCCGGCCAGAAGCGGACCGAACCGTCGGCCTGAGTCTGCGTAACAAATCCCTCCGCTTCTTCCGCGGTGTACCCGAACATCTCCGTCAGGCTGCTTTTGACCAGGACGCTCAGGTCAACACCGTGCTCGGCCCAAGCCCCTGTCCGGCCGGGGCCGCAAACGATCAAAAGCGCCAGCAGGACCGAAGTGATCCTACGTATCAGCCTTCTGTGCATAACATACTCCTCCTGATGATCCCCCGCGCCTTTTGAAGACGCCGGGAAATGGTCGCCTTGCTGACCTGGACCCGGGCCGCCGTTTCCTGTACCGTCAGCCCGCGGCCGTAGACCAGCTTCACCGGCGTCCGGTATTCCTCCGGCAGGCGGGCAAGATCGATCCGTAGCTCCCGGTCGGCACGCGGCAACTCTCCCCGCCCGCCCAGGTCCTCCGGCCTTACCGTCCGGTCCTCAAAGCGGCGGAAGGGCTTCCGCAGCTGATCCCGGCAGGTGTTCCCGGCGGTTTTCATAATCCAGGCCCGGACGGAAACGCCGGTTCTGTTTTCAATGGAATCCAGCTTCCGCCAGAGCTTTAAAAAGGTTTCCTGCGCGGCATCCTCCGCGTCCGCCTGACTGCCCAGGTACAGCCGGCACAGCCGGACCGCCTCCGGAAAATAGGCGGCATACCAGGCGGAAACGAGTTTGGCGCGGTCCGATAAATCCTCCATCCCTGCGCTCCTTCCCATCTCAGCCGTTCCCGGCAAAGGTCAGGTAGATCAGGCGGACGCTCCCGTCCCCTTGCAGCACACAATCCAGGTACGCGCCGAGGTCATGGTGGCTGTCCTTGGGATCAGCGTGCAGCTCGATATATGTTTCATCGCCGGAGATCCGGACAGATACCATCTCCACTTCCCTCAGCATACCGGCCGCGCCCGGGTTCAGCCGTTCGATCTCTCCCATGGCCCACCGTCCGACCTTTTCCTGTTCCTCAGGGTCCATGAAAGAGCTGGTGATGACCTCTCTGTTGTAAAAGGCTCCGGCGCTGCCCCGCCAGCTGCCAAACTCCCGGACGCGGGAAAGCGTGATCACCACCCCATCGTCCCGGAAGAAGGCAAAGAAAACGGCAGCTTCGTCCTCCGGACCGATCCAGGCCTCCCAGCAGTTTTCCCCGGAGCGGGAAACGCGGATGGGTTCCCCCTGCTCCCCGGACTGAAGCCCTTCAAAAAGCTCCCGCGCATACTCAAGGGCCTTTTCTTCGCTGTCGAGCTTTCGGTTTCCGGAAAGGTCATCCGTGATATAGCGCTCTGTCAATCCCACCCCCATCTCCAGCTGCTCCTTCGTTTCCGAGGTGGCGAAAGCGCCGACCAGGCAAATGGAAGAAAGGACGACAAAGGCCACCATCAGCCACCGAAGGGGCGGTTTTTTCTGCATGACCGCCGTGACCCGCGTTTTGAGGCGCTTGCCCGTCATGGTCATCCCGGTGGCCAGGACGCCGACGCCGGGGGCGTTCCGCCTCGCGGCCGCCAGGACCAGGACGCCGGCGTAGGCCCTCCGCTGCGCCTCGTCCATGGGCTGGGTGACCCGGTCGTCGCAGCGCAGCTCGCTGTCCGTCCGGGACATGGACGCGGCCAGCCAGACCAGGGGGTTGAACCAGTGCACCGCGCAGCAGATGAGCCGCAGGACGTTCCAAAGGTGATCCCTGTTTTTCAGATGGCAGACCTCGTGGGTCAGCACGTGGACCGCGTCCTGGGGCGAGGCGCTCAGCTGCAGGGCGATATAGGGGCGGAAGACCCCCACCAGGCAGGCGCTGGGCAGCGGATCGGTATAGTAGACCGGAACGGGACGGACCCCGCGCTCTGAGCAGATGGCGCGGTAGCGGTCCAGCAGGTCGCCGGAGATCGGCTCGATCCGGCCGGTACGGAGCCGCAGGCGGAAGCGGATGTTGACGAACAGGAACCACGCCGCCGCCAGCACCATGCCCGCCAGCCAGATTTTGACCAGCGTCCGGCTCAGGGAAGCGTTGTACATCCGGTCGGACAGGCTGCGCGTCAGGTTGTAGGCCTCCCGGTTTTCGGCGCGCCAGAAGACGTTGGACAGGTCGCTCACGGCGTCCGTCACCCGCACCTTGATCTGCCCGGCAATCGGGCGGATGGCTTCATCCGCCGCATAGGGAGAGCGGATCTCATGGATCAGCGGGTTCACCAGGGACAGCGGCAGCAGCAGGCGCAGGGCGACCAGCAGCCACCCGAAGCACAGGGCCCCGTTGCCCAGCTGCTCCCGAAAGCATTTCCTCAGCGGGATCATCAGCAAGATGGCAATGGACGCCATGATATTGGCTTCAATGAGATAATTGAATATAACAGCGGAACGCATTTGGAACTCCTTTCGGATAGGTAGGAGGGAGGAAGGAGGAGGGAGGAGGTATATTGTCAAATGCGTAATGCCTAATGCGTAATGCTTAGTGTATCCGTTCCCGGCGCTTGCGCCGCATCCCAATTACGCATTACGCATTATGAATTACGAATTCTGCTCACCTCTTCACTTCTCCATCTTCTTGTTCAGCACGCCAAGTATCTCCCTAAGGTCGTCTTCGGATAGGTCCCCGGCGTCTACCAGGTGGCTGACCAGGAGGGATGCCTTGCCTTTGAAGACGTGGGAGAGGAACTTGTGCGTTTCCTCGGCGGAGGCTTCCTCCCGGGTGATCAGGGGAGTGTACAGCTTAGCGCGGCCGGTTTCGTCCACGGCCACGCTCCCCTTTTCCGTCATCCGCTTGAGCAGGGTGATGACCGTGTGCCGGGTCCACCCGGTCTCCGGGGCCAGGACGGCGGTGATCTCCGTCATGGTGCGGGGTGAGTGATCCCACAGCACCTCCATAATCTTCCATTCCGCTTCCGTAACCTGCACCGCCACGCAGATCCCTCCTTTTCCGTCATTCAGATAGTTGACAACTGTCTACGTTTTGAAGTATACATCTGTCTACCATTTTTGTCAACCCCTATGAGCGGTTTGTTACATTTATGACCCAAACCGCAAAAAAACTTTTGCATAGTCCCGCAGGGTATGGTAAACTGTACAGAAGCCGGACCCGAAAAAAATGAAGGAGTAACGCCATGGATATTATCAAGAATCAGGAAGGCTCCCGTGTAAATATCGCCCTGAAAGGCCGCCTGGACACCACCACCTCCCCGCAGCTGGAAGCGGAGCTGCGCCCCGTGCTGAGCGAAGCCACGGAACTCAACTTTGACCTTGCGGACCTGCAGTATGTATCTTCCGCCGGGCTGCGTGTGTTTCTGTCCGCCCAGAAGGTCATGAACAAGCAGGGGGACATGACGCTCCGCAACGTCAGCCCCGAAATCATGGAGATTTTCGAAGTAACCGGATTCGTGGATATCCTGAACATCGAATAATCCGAAAAGGGCTGAAAGCCTGAAGGAGGCCCATCTTTATTTATGATTGAAACCGAAACGATCGCCCTTCCCGTAAAGCCGCTCATCGACGGTATCCGGGCAGCGTCCGGCCATCCGTCGGAATCCCATTCGTTCGCATCCCTGTTCCTGTGGCAGCAGGATATGGGGCTGTCGGTCCGCCTGGAAAAGGAGGCCTTTCTTGTCCGCTGCACTTCGCGGGGCGAAAACTGCTGGTACTTCCCCTGCGGGGACAGGGAGCAGGCGGAAAGCTGGATCCGGGAGCTTCTTTTGGAGGAAGAGCCGCTGCGGCTGGTCTACCTGCGCGAAGAAGACGCCGCCTTCCTATCGGAGCGTTTTCCGGACAGCTTCGAGATTGTCCCGGCGGACAGCGACTCGGAATACCTGTACGACCGGCAGGCCTATCTGCGGATGGAAGGAGAAGGGTACCGGAGGATCCGCCGGGGGGTCAAAAAGCTCCTGGCGGAAAACGAGGTCCGCGAGGAGCCCTGGACAGCTGATAATACGGCCGATATGGAAACCGTGCTGCAGATGTGGCACGCCCGCCACCCCGGGGAAGACGGCCTGATGGACCTGGGAACGTCCCGGCTCCTGCTGGAGCACGGCCGTGAGCTTGATTTCCAGGGCGTCATCGTCTACCTGGACGGAGCGCCCGCCGCCATGTGCGCAGGCTTCCCCTTAAACGAAACTTCCTTTGACATCGCCTTTTCCAAAAGCGGCGCCCGCGTCACCGGGCTGCAGGACTATACCCGCCAGGCCCTGGCGCGGCTGCTGCCCGAACGCTACACCATCCTCAACGGAGAGGACGACCTGGGCATTCCGGGCATCCGGAAGGTCAAAAGGCTGATGCGCCCGATCGGCCAGATACAGATGTGCGAGGCGCGGAAAAAATGAGAAGTCCTTCACCGGATCAGTATTTTATCGGAAGGATGTTCAGGCGCCAGTATTTCCCGGCGCTGATCGCCGCCGTCGTGCTTTCCCTGGGCGACGTGGCCGACGGGCTGGTGCTGGGCAACAGCGTCGGCTATATCGGTCTGGCGGCCATCGCCCTGACGATGCCCGTCTGCCAGGTTTTCAATGTGATTATGAACGGGCTCGGTATCGGCGGGAGCGTCCTGTTTTCCAGGCAGATGGCCCAGGGCAGGCGGAAGGAAGCCCTGGCCGGGTTCCAGGGGATCGCCTGCACGGCCGTCCTGGCGGGGCTTGTAACAGCGGTTTTCGGCGTCCTGCTGATCCGTCCGCTGCTCGGCCTGCTCGGGACGCATCCTGAGGACGGGGAACTGTTTCACGCAAGCAGCATATACCTGAGCATCCTCATGGCCGGGGCACCGGCGCTGTTCCTGAACTACGTCCTCAACTATTACATGAAAAACGACGACCTAGAAAAGAAAGCCAGCGTGGCTTTCACAGCCGGCAATATCGTGGATATTTCGCTGAATGTCGTGCTGGTCCTGGTCCTCCGCATCGGCGTCGCCGGCGCCTCAATCGCCACGGTCGCCGGGCAGACGGTGAGCATGACCCTTTCCCTGATCTTCATCGCCCGCCATCACGGGGCGCTGAAGCTGAGGCCCCTGAAGCCGGACTTTTCCGAGACCTTGTCTTCTTTCGGGAACGGGTTTACCTCTTCCATCGAGTTTCTTTACAGCATGTTCTTCATGCTGATCGCCAACCGTCTCCTCCTGCGCACGTCGGGAGGGATCGGGGTAGCCGTCTTCGACGTGGTGCTGAGCGTATCCTATTTTGTGATCAACATTTCCGATGCGGCCGCCAAATCGTCCCTGCCGGTCATCAGTACGTATTACGGGGAATACAACGAGCACGGGACCCGGCTGGCTCTGGCTTCCGGTCTTAGGTACGCGCTGGTTTCCGGCGCGGCGCTGGCCGCGGCTGTGTTCTTCTTCCCCGGCGCCATTTTAGGCTTCTTCGGTCTTTCGGAAGCAGAAATACTTGAAACCGGGGGATATGCGCTCAAAAGCTACGCGCCGAGCATTCCTATGGCGGCAGCCTGCGCGATGCTGTTAAACTTTTACGAAGCGCGGCAGCAGGAAAAGGACACCCTGCTGCTCAGCACCCTCAGGGGGCTTTTGCCCATCGGCTTTGCGCTTCTCTTCCAGTGGGCCGCGCCGGAAAAGTTCTTCTTCCTGTACCTGCTGACGGAAGCGGTGACACTGGCTGTCTTTGGTATTTACAAGCGCCTGGCTCCCCGGGCACCCTTTGACCGGGAAAGGGTTTTCAGAAAGACCATTTATTCAAAGGGCACGGAGATTTCCGAAACCACGGAGCAGATCGAAGCCTTCTGCGAGCGCTGGGAAATTCCCGCCAGGCAGCAGTATATCGCGCAGATGGCCGTGGAAGAGCTTTGCGTAGCGACGCTGGACAACGGCTTCAGCGGCAAGGAAGACGGGTTTTTCCAGATCACCCTGGCGGTTCAGGAGGAAGGAAGCCTCGAAGTGCACATCCGCGACAACGCCGACTCGTTCAACCCCTTCGCGATGGAAATGAACAGCAGCGCGGCCGACGACGATGCGGACCTGGCCGCCCTGGGCGTCGTCACCATCAAGAAGAAAGCGAAAGAATTTTCTTACCGCCACTATCAGGGATTCAACACGGTCATACTTCGTCTGTAAAGGAGGTACGGCTGCCATGCGGGCAGAAAATCAAGAACCCGGCCGCCGGAAGGTGCGGATGTCGATCAGCGGGAAAACCCTGTTTTCTATCCTGCTGCTGGCTCTGGCGCTGGGGATGACAGCCATCGTGATCGGCTACAGGGTGTACTGTTCTTCCATGGACTCGCATTACCTGAACAACACCATCCGGCTGGCCCACACCATTTCCGCCCTGGTGGACCAGGGCACTGTGGCCAAATACGGCGAAGCGATTTATAAACAGTACCTGGACGCTTCCGACGAAGAGCGGGAAAACCAGGAAGGAGAAGCATACCGGAGCCGGTTTGAGGGCATAGAGAATAATGCGGACTATCAGGCCGTCCGCTCCACCCTGACCAGGATCAAAGAAGAAAACGACGTAAAGTACGCCTACATCATGCTGATCGACAAGAAAAAGCAGGTCTGCATCTATGTAGCGGACGGGGAAACCAACGAGGAAACCTACAGCGCCCCCGGCATCTGGGAACCCATCGAAAAAGAACAGGCAGATTCCCTGTGGGCCGGCAACGAAGCCGTGATCACACACGAGGAGGAGTTTGGCTGGCTCAGCTCCGGCGGGTCGCCCATCTACGTGTGGGACGACGGCGTCTTTACCGCGGCGATCATCGACATTTCCATGGACAAGGTGATGCAGGACCGGTACGATTACCTGAGGAACTACTGCATGATCGTGCTTGCCGTCATCGCGGTGGTGAGCATCCTTTCCACGTGGGTCATGAGGCGGCAGGTAGTGGTGCCCATCAACAAGCTGGCCCGGGCAGCCGAAAAATACAGCTATGACCGCGCACATCACGATGAAAGCAAACCCCTGGCCCTGAACCATTTTTCTCAGCTGAACATCAGGACCCGCGACGAACTGGAAAACCTGAGCGAGGTCATGGACGACCTGGAGACCCAGCTGGCCGCATACATCGACAACCTGACCCGCGTCACCGCCGAGAAGGAACGCATCAGCGCGGAGCTGAACGTCGCCACCAAGATCCAGGCGGATATGCTGCCGCGGATCTTCCCCGCTTTCCCGGAAAGGAAGGACCTGGACATCTATGCGTCCATGCACCCGGCCAAGGAAGTGGGCGGCGACTTCTATGACTTCTTCCTGATCGACGAAAGCCATATGTGCCTGGTCATGGCGGACGTCAGCGGCAAGGGAGTGCCGGCCGCCCTGTTCATGGTGATTGCCAAGACGCTGATCAAAAACCGGGCCATGGTGGGAGACAGCCCCGCCGAAATCCTCAAAAAAGTCAACGAACAGCTGTGCGACGGGAACGAAGAAGAGCTGTTCGTGACCGTGTGGGTGGCCGTGATCGACCTGAAGACCGGCTGCGGCAAGGCGGCCAACGCCGGCCACGAGCACCCCGCGATCCGCCGCAGGGGCGGTTCGTTCGAACTTTCCATCTACAAGCATTCACCCGCCGTGGCGACAATGGAGGGCATCCGCTTCAGGGAGCACGATTTCAAGCTGAACCCCGGGGACTGCCTGTTCGTCTACACCGACGGCGTCACGGAAGCGACTAACAACAAAGACGAGCTGTTCGGACTGGACAGGATGCTGGACGCCCTGAACAGCAGCGCAAATACTTCTCCCGAGCAGCAGCTGCTCTCCGTCCGCAAAGCGATTGACGCTTTCGCCGCCGGCGCTCCGCAGTTTGACGATATTACGATGCTGAGTTTCCTGTACTGGGGATCGGAGAATGATGAAGATGCGTAAAATGACGGTTGCCGCAAAACTGGATCAACTGGACGAGGTGCTCGCCTTCCTGAACGGTGTTCTGGAAGAGATGAACTGCCCGCTCAAAAAACAGATGCAGCTGAATGTGGCTGTGGAAGAGCTGTTCGTCAATATCGCGAACTACGCTTACTCCCAGGGCGGCGGAACGGCCACCATCGTCGTCGAAACAGAAGAACATCCCCGGGCGGTCGAGATTACGCTGATCGACACAGGCGTCCCCTATGACCCCCTGCAGAAGCCCGACCCGGACGTGACCCTGCCGGCGGAGGAGAGGCAAATCGGTGGCCTGGGGATCTACATGGTGAAAAAGAGCATGGACGGCATGGAATACGAATACCGGAACGGCCAGAACATCCTGACGATCCGGAAGCTGCTGTGATTTCTCGTTTAAGGGGCTATTGCAGAATGAACTGCAACAGCCCCTTTTTACCGAAAGATATATTCATTACAAACCGTTGTACAATAAAGATTGCCTGGAAATCTGAAAACTCCGGGTGGTTTGGAGGGGCCGCAGCCCCTCCATGACAAATCCGCAGCAGCGACATGTGCGGTGCGAGGATGAATTTTTGCGGAGCAGGAATTAACCCTGGGTAAGGAATACAACTCAACTCCTGCGGAGCAAAAATTCTTTCATTGCGCCTTTGCCGCCCGGGGCTGTGAGGGCCCGGAGATTGTGCCAGTGGCACAATCTCACCGAACAGCGGGCCGGTAGGCCCTGGAGAAGGGACGA
>OCTW013406441.1_pt1 | contig 13876 bp, 16 predicted proteins | sample 1539671 | NCBI WGS metagenome assembly OCTW01 (sample SAMN02144230, study PRJEB22623) | gut metagenome | biome: sheep rumen | host: Ovis aries | place: New Zealand | reverse complement strand
ACACCACCGCCGCCATCATCATAACCGCCTAGCGACGAAGTGCTCTTCACGCCCAACCACCCGCGCATACGCTTGATACGTGCGGAAGAAAGAGTCTGGGACGGAGCTGCAGAGGCTTGCTCCGAGGAAGCGGCTTTATCGGCCGGAGATTGGTTATTGGTTAGAGAATCGGGCATGATTACTTTTCCGTATTAACAATAGAAAATTTTCCAAGTTCTGCTACGAGCTCCATGGAATCTTTCCTATAAATGTTCAGCCGAATTTCGGACGGACCATTCAACATCAAAGCAATACTCATCGGAATCTGCAAATTTGACGCTCCGTCCTTCTTTATTTCAAGAGTCAATTCAGGAGTGTGAACCATGCCATTATCAACTTCAACCTTGACAGTATAAAAACCCGCATCAATAGCGCGATCCACCTTTAACGCAAAATAGACTCCGAAAAACAGCGGGTTATTCCATCGATTTTCCTGCGGAATGTTATTTTCAATAACATCCGTACCAAACACGCCAATAAGCATGAACTTGCCCGTGTTTTCCTGGCGAATCTGCTCGCACAATACAAAAGACTTTACTTGCATTCTAAACCTCCATCAAAGCAGGCTGAGCAAAGGAAGACAACTCAGCTTTTTCGTTGCTTGCGGCATTATTGAATGCCACAATTCCGGCCGCTTTAAAAACGTCAGTATTCAAATAGAACGATCTTACCGATGAATCCACGTCCTTTATTTTATCCACAGTCTTTTTAAGAACCGCAGCTCGTGCGTATGATTCGTCAAAACCAGCCTCAGCCACAAGAGTTAACTCGGGCAATATCGAAACAAACCTAGACAAAGCAATTGCCGCAGCAGATACTTGAGTCCCATGTTTCCAGCGATTAATCGTATGCGGAGCCAATCCCAAAGCACGCTCCAAACGACTGTCGGAATAGCCGCACTCGTTCACTTTTTTCAACAAGGTTGGGACACTCTCCTTTGCCCGTTCTAGGATTCTACTCTGCACAACCTTTTTCGATTCGGAATCCAGCAAGATATCTGACATGCAATCCTTGCAATGACATACGGAAATTTCTTGTTGCACAGGTTCCGCCAGTGGAACAATCAGGGTCCGAAAATCCTTCTTGATTTCAATATTTTCTGAATCGCATACAGGACATTTTGTAATCATAAAAACCTCTATAACATCGGGAAACGGTTATCTAATTTCAAGGACTTGATAAAAATTATCGTGATAATCTTTTCCGCCTTTTGATTCACCTTTTCGCATAAAGCCAAATAGTAATGTTGATCATCGTAAGGAATACTATAAGCATACACCGGAGTGCCGATTACGCCGACCTCGGGCCTGCGCAAAGGTTTTACTCCCAGACATTCAGGAACATCCTTGATTTGCAACAGCCATCTGCAAATATCCTCGCGGGGATTGATAATATTTAACCGGTAATTTACTTCTTCCGTAGGGGCCTTGGCATACAATTGTATTAAGGCACGCTTCTTTTTGCAGTAACTCAGTAACTGTAGCCATATTTCAACAGGGTCCTTCGGAGGCGAAGAAAAGGCAACGATTTCATCGTTTTGCGCTTCCATACGCCCCCTATTTACACATTATGTGTAAAAATATAAAATTTTGACAACAAAAAGACAACCCCAAAGGGGATAAAAGCCTCCAAAACCGCATTGTCCAGAGAAATTGATGAAGTGCCCACCTCAAAGCAAATAATTCAACAAGCATATTTTGGGACCAACTTTGCAGTTGCCGAGTTTTCCTCGGTAACTGAACTATTTCCAAAACGGAAATAGTTGAAAAATCTACTATAAGCTAAATTGTGCAGTTGTTAACTGCAAATTTTTTTTCAAATCTTCCGCAGCTATTCGGAATTTCCGAACAGCTCAAATCAAATTTAAATATTCTGTCCCAAAATGCTTGCATTTTGTCCCGTAATTATTTATATTACGGAACAAGGTAGGTCAAGTCCATGAAAAAGAAGAATGTTATCAATTTGATTCGCTATTACGCCGAGAAAAACGATCCCGCATTCCGCGAGGAGGCATACGAAATAGCCCGGGATTTTGACGCTAGCGGCGATTTTCAGCTTTCGGAATACATCATGGCCCTTATGTCCAGCGCGAACGCCTTTGTGCCGCAAATGCACGAAGACCAGATGACCTTTTTCCGCAAGGTCGCCCCTTCGCACGATTCGCTGCCGCTCCCTACGCCCATTGAGAAGGACATTCTCGGAATCATCAACGCCATCCAGCGGAACATGGGAATCAACAAGTTCCTGTTCCAGGGCGCACCCGGAACGGGCAAGACCGAATCCGTACGGCAAATCGCCCGCATTCTGGAACGCGACCTATTCTGCGTCGATTTCGACACCATCATCGACAGCAAACTCGGCCAGACGCAAAAGAATATTGCCGCATTGTTCGATGAACTGAACCATTTTGCGCACCCCGAAAAAATCCTCGTCCTGTTCGACGAGATAGACGCCATCGCTCTCGACAGAACCAACTCTCACGACCTTCGCGAAATGGGCCGTGCCACGTCGGCCATTCTCAAGGGCTTCGACAACCTGAACGAACAGATTACCATCATCGCCACGACGAACCTTTTCAAGTACTTTGACAAGGCCCTTTCCCGCCGTTTCGATTTAATTGTCGATTTCAACAGATACACGCAAGAAGACCTGCAAGAAATCGCGGAGTCTATTCTGAACAATTTCTTGACCAAGTTCAAAATTGCAGGGCGGAACACGAGGCTGTTCTTCAAGATTATCAGCAAGAACGGAAGCCTCCCCAATCCAGGCGAACTCAAGAACATCATCAAGACTGCAGTCGCCTTCAGCGATGCAAGCGTTGAGTGCGATTACCTTAGACGCTTGTACGAAAAATTCATCGGCCACATTCCAAGCGATTTGCAGCAATTACAGGAACAAGGTTTCACCGTCCGCGAAATCGAAATACTTTCTGGCGTTTCAAAGAGCCAAGTAGCCAGAGCTTTACAAGGAGATAAATAATGAATGACGTTCTCCTTTTAAAAGGGCGGTTTGAACACGCCCCCAACCCGACGAAGCCGGGTGCACCCAAGCTCCCCAGTAAAGGCCATGTAACGGCAGAGCATATTGCATTGTTAATTCAAGAACTTAAAATTGAGCAATCAAAATGGTTGCACGATTCTACGCTATCCAAAGCTTTGCTGGATGTGCATTATAACCGCATTATCGCCAAGAGCAATCGCATGCATAGTATCTTTGCATTCGACTGCGACGAGCATATTGTAGGTGCGAAATTTGATAAGACAAAAACAAAACATATCATCACCTACTGCTTTGACAAAGGCGAATTCACCAAGGCAATAGAGCGCCTAGATGACTGCCAAAAAATTATTGAAAACAATTTCGGCGGAGAAGTCACCGCCGAAGATCTAGAGCAATTATCTACGGACACATGGTCAATCAAAGTTATGCACAAAACGCCATTTATGCAGTGCGTAAAAGATTGCTTTTACATAAGCCATTTTGCAAAAGACCGCGCCCCGAAAAATTTAGACGAGACCTCCCTTATTTCCATTTATGACATCGGTGAAGACGCTGTCGATTTGCTGAGAAGTTTCGGCATCGTCATAACTAACGACAGAATCATCAATGGAACCACATTGCAATTAAATCCTCATGAAGTAAGCATCTTGAACAACAAGGCGCCTTACCTTATTGCAATGGCCGTTTCAGATATTTCCAAATACACTAAAGACGATTTTGAAACCGCCGAAGGTGTAAAGCCTCGCATTGCCGAGCCAACAAATGAACCGATTATCGGCGTCATTGATACCGTTTTCGATACAAACGCCTATTTTTCAAAATGGGTTGATTACGTCAACACTGTTCCCGATGAAATCGAAATCAAGAAGGAGGATACCGAACACGGAACCACGGTTTCTTCAATCATCGTGGATGGCCCAGCGCTTAATCCGGAACTTGACGACGGTTGCGGCCATTTTCGCGTGAAGCATTTCGGCGTTCTTGCCGGAAATGTCGGTAGCACGTTTACCATATTAAAGACCATCAGGCAAATTGTCTCTGAAAATAAGAACATCAAAGTTTGGAACCTTTCGCTCGGTTCAAAACAAGAAATTCCCGAGAACTATATTTCTCCAGAAGCAGCCATCCTTGACAAAATCCAATACGAAAATGATGTAACGTTCATTATCGCAGGAACGAATAAGGATGTTGGCGAAAACGGTGAAAAGCGAATCGGAGCACCGGCAGATTCCATCAATTCCATTGTTGTAAATTCCGTAAATTTTGAAAAGGAACCGGCGTCTTATACACGGACAGGACCCGTTCTTTCGTTCTACAACAAGCCCGACATTTGTTATTATGGCGGAGATTATAAGAAAAAGATTGTCGCATATGGTCCTAAAGGCACAACGCTAGTTTCTGGAACATCATACGCAGCGCCATGGATTGCGAGAAAAATGGCATACCTGATTTATGTCATGGGCTTGCGTCGCGAAGTTGCCAAAGCGATGCTCATTGATTCTGCCGCTGGGTGGACTCCAAACGAAGAATCATCGACAAAAATCGGCTATGGCGTTGCTCCTAGAAAAATCGATGACATCATTCGCAGTAAGGATGACGAAATCCGGTTTATTTTGATGGGCGAATCCCAACAATACAACACCTACAACTATGGAATCCCTATCCCTGTTGCAAACGACACACACCCTTTTGTGGCAAGGGCGACACTTTGCTATTACCCCAACTGCGAACGGAACCAGGGAGTTGATTACACCAACACCGAGATGGAACTCCGATTCGGACGCATCAATGACAAAGGACGAGTGCAAAGCATCAAGGGCAACAAAGAAGAACCCGATGACATCGATGACTTGAACGATTTTACCGAAGAACATGTCCGTCGGTATTTCCGCAAATGGGACAACATTAAGTATATCGCAGACACATTTACGAGCCGCAGCAAGCCACGCAAGGTTTACGTCAACGGCAACGGAAATTGGGGAATCAAGCTAACCACAATGAACCGTTTAAGACAGAATGATGGCGAAGGCCTCCCCTTTGGCGTAGTTGTCACACTCAAAGAACTCAACGGTAAAAATCGCATAGCTGAATTTATTCAGCAGTGCAGCCTACGTGGCTGGCTTGTGAACCGAGTGAATGTTGAAAATCTTGTTGAAGTCCGCAACAAGGCTGAAGAAGATATTGTGTGGGAATAAAATAATAATAACAAAAAAAGGAGGAAATAGTGAAAAATCCCGAACAAAAGAATGTTTTCATTAGTCACTATCATGGCGACGAAGAAAACATAAAAAAACTAAAAGATCTAATCGGAGATAAATACGATCTCCACAACTACTCAGTCACCTCGGAAAAATTTAACAATGCCAAGGATGACGATTATATCAAAAGTCTATTACGTCCTCTAATTTCTAAAGCAGGAGATTTCATTTGCATAATAGGCCAACACACACACGATAGTGATTGGGTTAATTGGGAAATCGAACAAGCCATGAAAATGGGAAAAAACATTGTTGGCGTTTTTTGCAACGGAGCCGCTGACTCAGACATTCCTGAAAATTTACAGAAATTTGCAAGTTCAATTGTCGGATGGCGGAGTGACAAAATAATAGACGCTTTGAACGGAGTTCCATCTTTTGAAAATGCAGATGGTACACAAAGAATTAGTCAATCACACAGGGGGGTATGCTAATGGAAAGTACAAATAATGGATATGCATATATCGTTTCACGAGATTACGGCTTTGCACCTAATCCCTTTTATAATGTTTTAACATTAGCAACATGCAAACCGGTCATCAGAAAAAATGCCAAAGTTGGGGACTTTATTATAGGAAATGCGCAAAAAGAAAATAACTATAAACTAATTTATATCGCCAAAATATCTAAAATATTAACGTTCGATGAATATTGGAATTCTCCAGAATATGCCTGTAAAAAGCCGATAATGAATGGAAGTTTGATGAAATTATATGGAGATAATATTTATCATCATTCAGACACAGATAGTAAAAAATGGATTCAAGAAGACTCTCATCATTCTTTAGAAGACGGCTCCCCCAACCCTAAAAATCTTGAACGTGATACAAGCAGAACTGATCATGTTTTAATATGTACTGAATATTATTATTTGGGAAAATCCATGATTTTATTGCCCGACACATTTTCAAAATGTATTTGTAAAAACAGGGGACACCAAAAAATTGATTATACAGAATGTGAGAAACTTTGGAATTACATATCCCAAAAATATCCAGAAAAAGGCTTAATAGACACTCCCTTGAAATTTGAGGAATTTAAGCGATATGAAGGCGAAGCGAAGCAAAATACAGCCAAATGAAGAAATACTTAAATATTACTTTTATTTCATTCAAGAAAGAATGAATGTTTTTTGGCGTAAGTTAAATGGCGAATCTAATCTAACTGATGATCCAATTCTTAAAAAATATAAATTCACTAATGTATATAGAGCTTGCGATAGAACAAGTCAATATCTAATAAAAGATGTAATTTACAAAGATATTTCCGCTTATTCCGCAGAGGATGTCCTATTAAGAATTCTCATCTTCAAAATTTTTAATAAGATTGAAACTTGGGATTATTTGAGCAAACTCCTTCCCGAGCCCATTACAATAAAAAACTTTGACCCACATTTTATTAGTCAGATATTAAGTAAAAGGCAAAAAACACATCCTATTTTCAATAACGCCTACATGATGACAGGTAGTCACCAATTGTATAACCATTTATCCTCAAAACATGAGAAATGGTTAACAATGGTGAAACAGGAATTCATCGACTCGTCTACTTTTTCTAAAATTCTTGAAACATCTTCTTTAGAAGAATTATTTAACTTATTGCGAGGAAAATCCTTTCTTGGAGATTTCTTAGCGTACCAATACTCAATAGATTTTAATTATTCCCCTTTTATTAATTTTAGCGAGAATTCATTTGTCAAAGCCGGCATCGGAGCAATTAGAGGCATAAAAAAATGCTTTAAAAACAGTGGAAATAATTTTGAAGATGCCATAATGTATGTCCAAGATAATTTTGATGACTTACAAAAAAAATACGGTTACACAGATTTCAAACCAATTCCTGAACATTACCCTACATTAATAGATTTACAGAATTGTTTTTGCGAAACCGATAAATATTTACGAGAAAAGAAACCTGAATTAGTTGTAGATAATGTGCGAATCAAACAAAAATATACACCTCAAAATAAACCATTATGTTTATTCTTTCCACCTAAATGGAATGTTGGAGATAAAATATGTATACAGCGGAATTTCCAGGAATAAACACCTTTTTAAGAGACACTTGTAGACTCTTATTAAAAGAAGGGGTTCGTCGTGAAACACGCGGCAAAGTATGCTACGAATTACCAGAACCCTATATGTTTAAAATTACTAATCCAACATCTCGTTTAATCACAATTTCAGAAAGACGAAACAGTCTTGTTCTTCCCTACGCCGAATCGTTATGGTTAGCGTCCGGACGAAACGATATGGCATTTGCGAGATCTTACTGCTCGACATTGAATGATTTTTCTGATGATGAATTATTTATGAGGGGTGGATATGGACCTAGGTTAAGGCACTTTAATGGAAGTAATAATGATTATAAAATCAATAACCATTTCATTACTCAAGGCCAAGATATAGATCAATTCCTTTTTATTTCAAAATGTTTTGAAAGAGATCCAGAAACAAGACAAGCTATAATAAATATAGGAGATCCAACAAAAGACTGTTTTGAGAACGACAACACAACAATAAAGCAAACGAAAGATTTTCCTTGCACACGGATGCTTCATTTTATAAAAGACGCATCTAATAATAAATTGAATCTTATAGTCACCATGCGATCAAACGATTTAATTTGGGGCGCTAGTGGTGTTAATATATTCAACTTCACTTTTATGCAAGAATACTTTGCTTCTATATTAGGTTTAAAATTGGGCAGTTATTATCATACAGCGCATAATATGCATTTCTATGAAGAAAAGAAAAATCTTGTGGAGCGAATTGCCGCTATTGAAAATGTGAAAGATGATTCATTCGAATACAAGAAAACCTTTTCTTCTTTAAAAGAATTTGACGCATTGCTTAAAATTCTATCCGCAGAAGAAGAAAAAATGCGACAAAAAGAGCCCGATTATCACTATTATGAATTTCAAGACGATTTCTTTCGTGATTGGTATAATGTATTATATTACCACCATACAAAGAAAAGGGTAAAATTCATAAACCCCATTCTTGATGAAAGAATAAAAGAATTAAAGACCAGAAAAGATCAAGAATCTCTTATGTTTCCAGCATCATCCTTATAATCTTTTAGCAAGTCCTTAAAAATCTGATAATACGCAAAACTTTCCGTTAATTCAGCTTCATTTATTCCTTCGCTTTCATACATTTTTTTCGAGACTCCACCGGTACTCGCAAATGGAAGCATTCTTGTTTGTGGCGAAATATCCTTTAGCAATTTGTATTCATCACGAATACCATTTGATCCACCAAGAAAAATTGCCGCTACAGTTTCATTTTCACTAAACATTTGATTTCGCATCGCCTTTATACTAGCAGGCAAATCCCCTTCAATTTTTTTAGTCCATACGATATTTTTAAAATAATCAACCTCGCGAGGAGTTTTGCCTTCAAAAAAAAGAGATTGGTATATTGTAATAAGAGGCCTTTCCTCTTTACTAAAATCTTTTGCCACAGACCAAACTAAAGGCGTAATTGCAGGTTGCCCTCCAAAATAAAATGGAATATTATACTCTGCACACACCCGTGTAAAAGCCATTACAGCCCCTGCAGTTGCAGATCGATTAATCGTATCAAAACCTTCTCGACCTTCATCTGGGATTCCCGCAGAAAGGAAAATCTTTGAATTATTATGCATTAATATCCCTCGTTTGTATTACATTAGGCATATTCGTATTCAACCATTTTAAATGATTGAACATATTACGCCTACAATATTGAGAATCGTACAATAGAATTTTATTGCATGACAATTTTTTTTGACTACAAAAAAGATTTAATTCAGCATCTTCTTTTTCTAAATCCGTAGATTTTGGAATATGAACACAAATGGCGGAAATCTCAGCACCATCAAATAATAAATCGTTATTTACGCCTACAATATCAAATAACGGATGCATTTTTCGGTATGAGTCAATCATAGCCTTTCTCCTGTATTCATAGAAGGCGGCTCTTCTCTCTTCTATTTTTTCAACAATTTCCTTTACAATTTTTTTCCCTATACCGTATCTAAAACCTAAGATTTGCCCCCAAAATGATTTAAAACGGGAAACCGTAATATTGGCAAAATTCAAAAGATGCCACTTTCGTGAAGCTCCGTAAAAATCAACTCTAACAACACCTTCATTCAATTTTTGAGCACACTCAATTTCTTCTGTTGTGAATTCGCTTTTCGGATAATCTTTTGAATTTAAGAAAACAAATACATCAGAATCAGCCAACTCATGTTTCAAATATTCTTGGAAGTCAACACCAGGCTCAATCGAATAAGAATCTAGAAAAGGATGAAAACCAAGCCTTGTTAACTCATCAAAAAGTAGAATTGCTAATCCTGCCGTATCTGACCGCTTATACGAAATGAAAATTTTACGATTTTGATTAATTATCCCAAAAAAATTTAAGATATATTTGTTTAATTTTTCATTACCATTAGCATCGTATATAAGAGCATTCACATTTCCTAATGTCTGTGGAATAAAATCCCTGAATTTAGACGCATCCTTCACAATCGGAAGAATTAAGCCTGAATCAGCTAATTTCTTCAAATCCAGATTTCCACAATATTGGGAATCTACAACACTTGCCCCCCAGTACAAATATAGGCATGGATAATTATAATTGACATGTTCAATATCAATAACATCAATCTTATGAAAAGATAGCTCTTCAGGAACGTTTTGCCATTTGGGGGATCCGATATTAACAATTTGATATAATACTGTCTTCATTCCAGATTCTCTTATTAATTCCTCAGCAATTAGCATACAGATAATCTAATGCCGATTTCGATTTATACCCAATATCATTACAATTCGTAATCCACTGATAAAACACTTCTTCATTCATTTGGAATAAATGGGAGATGTCTGTTGCATATGAAATTTCAAGACTCGGTTTTGTTGATGCAGTCACAGAATATGCTTCAAACAAAGCCGATTCATTAGCCGTTCTAATAGGATCTTTTTCTTTTATCAATCTACTCATTGATATCTCCGAAAAAATCCATGGTGACAATGTTCTGTTTTCAATACCCATTTTTAAATTAATCGAATCAGGAGTATTCAAAAAGAACAAACACTCACAATAATCCATCATTTCCATTAATGCTGTATTAAGCATTAAGTGAACATGAGATGTTGAGTGATTTCTTGAAATATAGGAAAATGTTTCTTTATCTTCATTATAACAATATTTTTTATCAATCTCCTTTAACAGTTCATCGCAATATTCCCACAAGGCCCAATCTATAAAAACATCTAATTTCAAACATTTCTTTAAAATACCGGCAACATACAATGCAAGCTCAGAATTTCTATGAGAATGAGACAAGAAAATATCATAGGAAAGATTAACAGGAAAGCATTTATTTTTCAATGCGGAACCATCTATTACGTCTCTTTCCCCTATTAGTATTTTTTTTAAAGGCTTTAGGCAAATTTGTTTCTTTTCTATATAATTATCTTTAGCACATTGAATATATTTTTTAAAATGGGCATAATTTTCTTGCTCTTTTGCATTCAATTTTGATTCATTTTCTTTATAGTAATCATACTCTTTTTCAAGATCAGTCAATTCTAAATTAAAACCTCTATGCACAAATCCTCCTATGGATTCCTTTTGGAATGTAACTATACAATAATACCGTTTTCAACTTTATTCATTATGGAAAATGTACTTAAAAAAACATTGTTAGAAGAAACCACACTATTTCCATCATTGCTAGAAAAATTTGTAATGAATTTTCTACAATGATTTTGAAATCCTCCAAAGCAATCTCCTTTCGCATAAAAGTTACCGATTTCCCAGGCGCACCAATGACGGATATAGCCGTTGCCACCATGTATTTTCAGTTCACTATTTGGGGTTCGCAAGAAAAGTAATTGATTGCTTCTGCACAAGGCGTTGTTTAGATCATATTTCAATTGTCTACCATTTCCAACGGCGCCCCGCCACATCCAGTCAACATATAAAAAAGCTTTGTTACGAAGAAAGTAATAAAACAAAGCAAGAGAAAGTCCTCTATCCAAATAGGCATATGACAGGAAACTTTGAGGGCGATTGTTCCGTAAGCGAACGCTATTGTCAATAGATAAAAAAAACAAATATTTTCCTATAATACGATTTTGATAAGACGCGATACTTCTAATTAAACGATTGAGAAGCTGGTCATAATTGAATCTGCCACCTTCAAATGAACGTTGCATTTCTGCTTGTACGGATTCTATAAAAGAATCATGTTCAACATTGCGTAAATTTTCATCGTACAAAGAACGGAATGAAAATTCTCTTTTTTCATTGTCAGGACGATTTTCCAAATTTCTTATTAATGACGCAGAGTTTTGAAACATTTTTCTAATTTCATTAGCTTGTTCTCTAAAAAAAACTGAATTTAAAACATTTGAATCTACGTTTTCCAAGAGGAATTCTTTTTTTAAATACAACTCATCTAAATGATCCGCATTCAAAACATTTGCCGCCAATTGGAACAATTCATATCTATTTAACTTTTCCGATATTTCTTCCATTTTCCTTTCCTTAAGCTTTACAATTGCAGACATAAATAATTAGGAATACATAAACACCTATTATTGGGCCGTAAAAAAGCCAAATAGAAAATGATTTAATGCAACCCCAAACAGATCCGTCATATTTGCCATCAGTACAGACTCTATCATAGTCTTCTTTAGATAAAGGACGAACATCATAATCAACAGGTATTTTTTCCAGTCGAACAAGTTTATAAAGCATTCTAAATTGTTTTTCCAATATCAAATACTTTATATCCATTATTGCAAAAAGAATGACTAATACAAGTCCGATAATCAAGGTAAATACATTTAAGTCATCTTTTGATAAAGCCAAAATCGCAGCACCCGTAGTCGCATCAAAGCCCTTAAAAATTGACGAAAGTGTCGACATTCGTCCTATAGGTTCCTGTATCATTTGCAAATAAGTTTGTTTCTTTTCTTCTTTTTCCATAAAATATTCCTTATCTTTCTTTCACAATTTTGATATCACTTATGTTAATTTCTAGGGAATTTTTACCATTTTACTTTTAAGGTCGAAATTCATCTAATTAAAACCCGTTCTATGGAGCGAACTATCCACAAATATATATATCATTTTTAACAACAAAGTGTCAAAAAAAGGGAAAATTGAGAACTTTTCTTGAAAAAAGGTGAAGAGTCAAATAAATGTCAACTTTTTCCGCAATTTTGTCCAATTTTTCCATATACCCCTTCGTATAGATTTCGGGCATAACCGCGACGCAGTTTGCAAAGGTCGCGAACGAAACACTATCATAGGAGTTAAATCATGGAAAAAGCTAATCTCGGTAACGATATTTTTGAAAAATTCAACGAAGGCGAGCTCAGGCTCCCGAGCAAAACGGTTGCATTCAAAGATATCGCCTGGTCCAAGCATCCGACTTTCGAGGGGGTAGAACTCAAGCATATCATTACCGCAAAAGAAACCGGCGGCACGTTCAGCTATCACTTGGTGAGAATTGCGCCAAACAAGAGCATCAAAACGCACATTCACGAAACCCAGCTCGAAACGCACGAGGTTATCGCAGGGAGCGGCATTTGCACCAATGACGGCGCCAAGCTCGAATACGTTGCGGGCGTCATCTCGATTATGCCGGCGAAGGTCCCGCACCAGGTAGACGCTGGCGACCAGGGGCTTTATCTGTTCGCAAAGTTCATGCCGGCGCTTTGCTAGGAGATTGCGTCGCCCTTACGGTCTCGCAATGACGTATTAGTCATCCGCTTTTATGTGTCTGTCTTCACGGCACGTTTATATTCTTTCGGAGAAAGGCCGACCACTTTTTTAAAGCAGCGGTCCATGTGACTTTGGTCGTAAAATCCGGCGTCAAATGTCACTTCGGCCGCGGGCCTTTCTTCGAGCAGTTTTTGCGCCTTGCGGACTTTGCACTGCATCTGGAGCTGATGCGGCGTGAGTCCGAAGCCCTTTTTGAATTCGCGTATCATGTGGAATGGGCTGATGCATGCATCATGCGCCATTTGTTCTATCAGGTAAATGTTTTCGGGATTTTCAAGGATGCTTTTTTGCAATTCATCTAACCGCGCGACTATACTTTCATAATCCCGCGCGCAGTCCTCAGCTACAATCTCGTCGGCCTCTAAAGCGGTACACAGCACCACCATTGAATAACATTCATCGCCGACAGTCTTGATTTCGTGCAACGTATTAGGTGGAATCTGGAATTGTTCTCCGGCGCCATAAATTTTCGCCTCGCCGTTCAGCACCATGCAAACGCGGCCCTCTTCAATATAGCCGACGGTCATGTGCCCGGTATGCGTGTGCGGTGGGTACGACTTGCGCCATTCCTTGTAACGCACGCATTCAATCCGGTCATTCTTTTTACTGTACGAAATCTCGCTCATTTTCTACCTAGCAAGGCAACCGCAAATTAGCTATTTTTCAAGTTCTCCATTTTTATCTAAATTTACCTCTCCATGTTTCTTGAGCTTTGTACACTTCTTTTGTTCGTAGCAGTCTTGGTGGCGGCGCTTGCCTTCAAGGTGAAGCTGGTGTTTGCCATGCTGGCGG
>OCTW011559210.1_pt1 | contig 13876 bp, 3 predicted proteins | sample 1539671 | NCBI WGS metagenome assembly OCTW01 (sample SAMN02144230, study PRJEB22623) | gut metagenome | biome: sheep rumen | host: Ovis aries | place: New Zealand | reverse complement strand
TATTGACGCGGTTGCTCGTATCTCACTCCTTTGTACGTACTCTTATAGTCCACGGCTTGCGCCTGCGCGGCGCTAAGCAGCGCCGGCAGGAAAGCCAGGATCATCACTAATTTTGTATTACGCAAGATCGTTTTCATAACGTTTTTCATAATTCTTTTCCTTTCTCTAAACTCTAAACATTCAACACTCAACCATTATTTAACTATCTTTCCTGTTGCGTCATACAATCTTCCTCCTCGGATGATATACAACTTGTCGTTATAAATGATTTTCTGTACTCTCGGAGCAGCAGCATCCAGATTCTCCATACCTGTAGCCACTTCCGGTGCATTGATTGCCGTGCGGCTGATGTAGAAGCGGTTAGCGGCATCGCCTTCCTCGTAAGTGAAGGTATAGGTCTCGCCTTCGCTGATGCGGACGGAGTTCTGAAGCTTGATATCGTTGAGATAATAGCCGTTGTCCTCGCCCATGAAACTGAACGTATATTCCGTCTCTTGGCCCGGCGCGAAACCAACTACCGTACCTTCGTAATCGTACATAGCTGCTACTGCCATCTGTCCGGCTTCGGTCTCTGCATACAACTTCGCCGAGCGGCCATCACCATTCATGTACTCTGCTTCCCATCCGTTATCGAACGCCTCGCTGAAGCGGTCGCCCTCAAAGAGGCTAAGATCCGTATGGGTCTTGCTGTCCGCTACGCGGATATTCGTCATCGTCACCTCATTGGCGGCCATGCGACGACCCGGAGCACGCAGTTTGGCGTTCAAGTCATTCGTGCTTCCGCGAACCACTTTCTTGTAATCCAAGGTCAGCGTAGCCTCAGCGGAAACCTTGATTTGGAAGGCCTGCATTGCCGGAATGACACTCAGTTTGCCTGTTCCTTTCCACGTCTCAAACTCAGCCGCCTCAAACGGTATCGCGAGCCATTGACCGGCGGTCTCAGTATCATCGGAGGATACAACAGCGCCTCCTACTGCATCGCGGCCGGCGCAATAGATATATACCGTCTTGGTGATGTTGGCATCCGTATTATCTTCCGCCAGTGCACCAATCTGGATCGGCGCCATCCAACTGTTACCGACGAGGTTCAGGCCTGCTCCATCGTGCGTCAGAGTGATCTCTTTCGTAGCCGTCGAGGTGAGGGTTCCTGTCATCTCGTATTCCATTGCCGTTGCAGACTTCGTCGTGATACCTAAGCCCTCGAAGGCAAACAGATCGTCGTAGTATCTGCGGCGAGTCCAGCCGGACGTAGCCTCGCTATATACGTAGGTATAGATACCCGTGCCGCCGTGTGTCTCGTTCGCAAAGGTCGGATTAACCGGAACTACCTCCATCGGCACTGCGAAGTATTGGTATTGGTAACTGCTCGGCTTGCGTCCCAAACTGTACAGGTTCACCGTAGCTCTCGTCAATCCTTCTTCATTGTCCATGATCAACGCAGACTGAGCAGTTGAAGACGTATTAAGTATAATATCCGTTACTTTGGTGGCCTGAATCTTCGAATAAGCAGGAGCTGTTACGCCTGTGATCTTACCATCTACTCTCAGTACACCGCCGGCCTCGATGGTAATCTTACCTGTCGCATTATCAGCGCCATCATTGTACGTACCGCTCGATGCGATCTTAATCGGAGCCTGAGCGTGGATATTCTGTTCGCTGGTAATAACAACCGGCGCAAGGATACGAATCTCACGGGTTGTCTTATCTGGTATCTGACCACCCTTCCAGTTGGCCTCCGTATTCCAGTCATTCGGCTTAGTCTCATCTCCTCCGATAAATGTAATCGAGCAGTCAGCTATCTCTTCCTCATTCTTCTTCATAAGGTAGTTCAGCGCATTGATGATTACTTTCTGTCCATCAGGGGTCAAGCGCTCCATCGCATAACTATTAACACCCAATACCATCAGACGAGCACTCATCTCTGCCTGACGCTCGATGCCAACTTGCAGATCATTACCTGCACCATCGTCAATCAAACCTAATGGTAACAGACCATCCTCAAGCATCTCGTCGCTAAACGTGAAGCCTTGAAGAGCCGGATAATCATGGTATTTATAACCCTTTGATGCTTCGTGCGCTCCTGCGCCATATGTCGCATCCAGCGTCTTGTACATATCGGAGTCTTTCTCTACCATCGTCACACGATACATCGTCTCGTCGCCTTCGCCCACCTTAACCAGATTCGTTCTGGAGAAGATCTCGTGGTCTTTACATTGCAGCAACATCGTGTACTGACGTGTTGTCGGATCCTTCGGGCTACCGGATATGCCCTTGGCCTTCCAGTTTGCCTTATCACTTACGAAAGCCTCCATCGTTAAGATCGGACGTACGTCAATCAACTTACCTAACACATCCACATATTTCTTCTTATTTACACCCGTCTTATTTGAGTTCGGGTAGTCGGTAATACAGAGGATGTCGTACTGCGAGTAGTATTCCTTTACTTTCTTCTCGTCGTCGGACGCATAGCAGTTAGTTGCCTGAACGTCAAAGTTCGTAGCAATCGTCTTGTACAGAGGAACATCCGTTGTTTGTGCGGCTGTCAGACCTTCCGTAAAGCCGCCTTTTTCTGTACCATTTACCACGAATGCCAGCACATGCTTATCGGTGTTCTTTTGATGGTAAAGAGTTATCTGCTTATCAGAAGCCGATAACGTTGTCGTATTGTTACACTCATCCTTTACTGTCAATGTCAATGTATAAGCGATATCGCTACCGGTCGAATTGTCAGCCGTCGGAGCCGTTCCTTGCATATATACTTTATCATCTTGCTCGAAGAACAAGTCTTCACCGCTCAAACCGGTCGCATTAGCAGGGCTCCATGCTACACTACTAAGGTGTGTACCTTCACTCAAACTCCATAACTCAATCGGAGGAGTGAGACGACCTTTCTTAATGTACCAAGTCTTAACATCCCGTTCTGCACTAACCGACGTACTCTTATTGCTAATCGTGATACGGTTCGAACGGACGAAGCAACCCTTCGTTACAATCACACTATACGTACCTTCCTGATTCGTAGTCAGCGTACTGGTCCTGGTCGTTTTATCCGTTACGATTGTGTAATTGCCTCCATCGTTTATATTCGTGTCACCATCTTTCCATTGGATATCTGCACCGCTCTCGAAGCCTGTCAGCGTCAGCGTTACGTTAGCGCTGCTACATTTACTCTCCGTACCGGAAGTCAAGGTCAGCGTACCGGCAGCTATTGCACACTCTTCTTCCGTTACATTCAGCGTATAACTGATCTCCGCTTTCTTGTAACATCCGCTGGCTGCCAACGTTGCCTTAATAGTCGTCGAACCGGCTGCAATCAGAGCCACTTTACCGGTTGCATCTACTGTTGCCACACTCGGGTCTGAAGAACTATAAGTAAGATCACCTAAACTATTCGTATTCTCAGTAATCATAGATGCCGAGTACGTGAAGTAGGCATCTGTTGTGTATTTAGCTACCGTTGCCTTATCTGCCAAACCGCTCCACTGCAGATGCGTATTCAATGATCCGGCAGAACCTTCTGTAATAACTGCACCCAACGGGCGAACTTTATTGTCATTGAATTTAACGAGCAAGATATCGTTCGCTGCCATCACTTCATCCAAGGTAATATCTACATATCCTTGCGCCGCCGTTCCGGTGTTCTCATTCTCCTCATCGCCATTATATACCGCCGTATAATCTACTGCATATTTAGAATCCGCAGAAAAGTAAGCAGTATGTTTATACACATTAGATACCGTCATATCATTCGCACGGAAGTCTGCGTAGATACGTACCTTATTCACATTCGCGTGATACGTGCGTACCCAGACGTATTGCGTATTCGATGAAGCTACCGTATCGAAGTCAGTCGCCATCTTTGTTCCGGCCTTACCTGTTGAATACGAAGAACTGATATTCGGCGATACCCAACCGTCCGTATTAGCACAATGGTAGTAATTACCATCTTTAGTAACCGTCTTACGCATGCGGAGGTTGTACGAACTACCTTCACCTGCGCCCGAACATTCATTGTATGCCACTTTCTTCTCCGAGCTCAACGCGTTATAGGTAGTCGTTGCCGGCAGAGAAAGGGTAAATGCGATACTGTCATTCCCGTCAACATCGAACGTTGTCAGCACATCAAACGTAGCCGTTATCGTCTTAGGATTGTTTTCGTTATCAATTGTGAAGTCGTGCAGACGGATACCGGTCGGCGCGGTAAACATTTCCGACGTCAACGTACCATTCCATCCGCTGTTCAAGGTCGCTTTGAGAGTATAGTTCTTACCTCCGTAATAAGCCGTCGTGTCTGTATTGTCATATTTAGCCTTTGTGTCCCATGTAATCGTCGGATTTGTTTTAACCTCGTTAACCGTGATGCCAACAGCCGACGTCTTGATAGTAATTCCACAAGTTGAGTTCGTCATTTCGCACCAGTAATACATCGTTCCTGCCGAAGATGTCGAAGGCGTATACGATGACCCATCATTATCCCCGTCTGCATCATCTCCACCGCTACGATCATTAACCGTGTTCTGCTTCCATGCATACGTAGTGATATTCGTACCACCAACCACTTCAAGGTCATCCGGCGTATCACCTACCTTATAACTTGTCTCGCCGAAACTCAATCTCGTGAAGCTCGGCATCGTAGCACATGCCTCTTCTACCTCACCCTCAATCGTGATCGGCGTTCCGAGACGGTAAGCATCTGTTGCTCCGTAGCAGTAGATCTTCAAGGTAACAGTACCAGTGAAATAGGTACTTCCGTCACCTGCCAAAGTAACGGTCTTCTTTGTACCGCCACCGATAGCCGAATCAGAAGCCATTACTAAAGAGTGATTGGAAGGAGAAGCATTATCAGACAGCGCCAATTTTACGTTCTTTCCGGTAGTTACCGGCTGTGCTATCACTTTCACACTGCTCGGTATGAACTTATATCCGCTGGCTACTTGGAATGATACAGACACATACTCAGAAGCATTGTACGAAGCCTTTGTTTCTATCTTACCTGTCAGCGAAGATTTCTTGCCCTTCGAATACTTCAAACCGGTCAATGCAGCATCTGTCATGTTCGTTGTAGAAATCTCTGTGAACGCACTCGTCTTGGTCGAGGTGGACAGGTTGGTTGTATCCGAATTTACAATCAGATTCCATGTCAACGCACCTGCCGACTCATATTGTGCATACAATGTCGCTGCAGCGTCGGTTCGACTCCACTTACCATCTGTAACATAACCATCTACTGCCGTCGCAGCGAACGAGCCATCCGAGTTCAGCACTTTCGTACCAGCTGTTGCTGCCGTATAATAACCCAACAACTTATATCCGCTTGCCGGGGTCGCATGCGTGATACCGGTCAAACCGGTTGCATTCCAAACAGCTGTTGCGCTACCGCCTGTACTACCGTGGTTAGCCGTATTCGCATCAAACGTCACTGCCTGCGTCCATTTCGCATAAAGCGTAGTGTTGGCAGTAATAGAGAACGTGTTATCTGCCACGTAACTGGAACCAGTACCGTCATTGTTCGTTGACCAGCCTGCGAAAGTATAGTTCGTCTTGACGAGCGAACCCGTATTACCCTTAACCGTTACCGCATCTCCGTAGTCGTAATCCGTATTATCCGTTGGAGCTGTACCTCCTGTCGCGTCATTATCATCGTACGTCACGTTATAGACAACTCCGCCTGCCGCACAAATCTCAATAACCATATTGCGAATCCAGAAACCACTACTTCCGTACGACTTCATACCAAAGTACGTAGAGTTGAGATCTTCAAGACTATAATAAGCATCTCCACCTGTGTTCGTACTGGTTATTTCGCCTGACCAATCCGAGTTATCCGTCGTTTTGTAGGCCTTGGAATCTTGTATCTTTCCATATATACAAACCGATTTGATTTCATAACCGCTCTTAGCCGTTAGTAAGAAATAATTGCCGGCCGATTTACCCACATTCAAAGAAGCTCCTGACTCTTGTGAATAATTACTTCCGGATAATGTGAAGTAATCATTCGTCGTGATCATGCTTACGGCTGTCGTAGCAGTAGATTGATCATCGCAGAAATTACCCGTCACTTTCCATACATACTTGAGTGTATGACAATCCTCAGCCGCTACCCATTGTGCATACAACGTCGGAGCGGCGCCGGTACGCGACCACTTGCTGCTGGTGATATAATCCGTCACATTAGCCGCAGCAAACGAACCATCTGCGTTCAGCACTTTCACTCCACCGCTACCGGCTGTATAATAACCTTGCAGCGTGTAACCCGAAGCCGTGTGGGGGGTGAAGTCGCTTACGCTTGTACCGTTCAGGTAAACTACCGGCGTCTGGTTGCTGCCACTTCCTTGCGAACCTGTGTTCAGCGTTACCGTCTGTTTCCATGCCGCATAGTACGTCGTGTTAGCAGCAGGCATCGTTGCCTCAGCAGCACTACCTGTACCGTCATTATTCGTTTTCCATCCATCAAACGTATAATTACTCAATGTCGGATCATTCGGAGCCGTAATAGAAGCACCGTAAGCCGTCGAACCGCTGGTACAATCGTCGCAGTCCAAATCACTACCGCCGTTCGTATTCCAAGTCAAAGTATAACTATTGGCTGTTCTGGTGAAGTTAGCTGTTACAATCGCATCGGCTGCTACCGTCGCCGGAAGATCACTCCAACTGTCAAATGCATAAGTATATTCTGCCGTTGTGGCGGCCGGAGTTGCTGTTACCGTTGTTCCGTTGACGGTATAAGTATTTGAACTGCTGCTTGTGCTCGTTCCACTCGGAATACTCGACACGCTTGCATGACTTACAGTTCCATAACCGGAAGGACTGACGGTGTTGGTTAGCGTATAGGTTGCAGCAGCCGTTTCCTCGAAAGCTATTTTTGTAATCGATGCTCTATTTGTTGTGTTCGTATTAATGATGTAATACGTTGTTGAGGCAGATAAGTTAGCCGCAGTATTAGAAGTCAATCCAACTCCTCCAGATGTGCTCTTTGAGGTATTAAGAATCAACGTACCGGCACTGAATGTAACCTTTACTGCACAAGCTGAAGCTCCTGTAGTAAAGGAGATATACGTATCGGACGAGTTTTTAGTTAACTCAAGTGCTGTTGAATTTTTATACAGGTATGAATTGTTAGAACAAATATCTAATCCATCAATGGAACCTGTCATCTGATTGGAAGAACCAGCTAAATACGCGTAACGACCACTATTGAAATTCAGTTCATAACCCTCGTCACATGCTTGAGGTAAAGCGTCTCCACTCTCTACAGCAACTATCTGATAGCATCTAACGCTCGTACTACCCGTGGAGAAACAAACACGCGTATTTTCTTTGCTTTTAAGAGTGAACGTTAGTTTCACGCCGGTAGATGCTCCTGTTGATTGACTAACAATACTATCAGTAGTATATCCACTCTCGCGTATCTTATGCATATATATAGAAGTATTCGCTCCACTAACATATACATAAAATGTAGTACTCGTAGTTTTTACATCATAGTCGATTGAATAATTACCTGCTTTTTTACCAGAAATAGATCCTGAAAGTGTAGAACCAGCTATTGTAATGGATTTCTTGGAGAACTCATTGCCATCAATGGTTTGAGCCGTTCCATCTCCGACAGACTTATCAGTAATAAAATCACCTTTCAGCGTTCCTGTATGTACCGGATTCGGTGCACTTGTCGGCGTGAACAGATAATAACTCGTTCCCGCCGCTACATATGTCAAATTCGCACTTGCGATTGCCGAATTGGTACAACCGCTTTGAATAGCAATAGCCTTAATCTTTGTGTCTGCAGAGATGGTCGGCTTAGACGACGGATTATATGCAGTACTGCTGCTCGTCGGATCTGCAGGAGTCGAACCATCGGTAGTCGTAGTATAATAAACCGTTGCTCCACTCGGAACAGAAATCGTTATCGTATTACTCGAACAACTAATTTCCGGCGTATTACATTTCCAATGCGCATAGAGTGTCGATGATCCTGCATGTACCCACTTGCTCGAAGCATTTGTCCAAGGCACGGTACTAACCGTCACATCTGATACCAACGTACCATCCAGATTCATTACTTTGTTCGTGCAACTTGACTCAGTATAGAATCCCAGATCAGCCGTGTGACCTGCATAGGTCATTCCGCTCGGAGCTGCAGCTGCCGACCCCTTATACGTCACACTTACGGAGCCATCCGCGCTACCGCCATTATCGTCAATAGTCACACTCTGCGTCCACAACGCATACAAGGTTGTAGCAGATGCCAAATCGCTATTTTTCGCACTTGAACCATCTGCATTGTAGTACTTAGTGCCACCGCCGGCAACATCCGAATAGAAACCGCCGAACGTATATCCGGTCTTGGTCGGTAACGTCGCTATTTCCGGCATCGAACTTCCATAAGTTGCTACTACACTTCCCGTCGGAGTATTCGTTGCATCTTGATCATCCAGCGTAATTGTCGGAGTGTTTGCCGAGAAATTAGCTGTTATCGTCTTTCCGTCCGCTGTGGCATTGATACGAATCGGGTTGGATGATTCGCTATACGTAGAAGCCGCAGAAGTACCACTCGGAAGCGTCCAACTCGTAAAGTGATAACCCGTATTAGCTGTAGCAGTAATGTCACCTGAAGCAGTTGCAATACCAATATTCGACACCGAACTCGGGCTCACTGTACCATTCGATCCCGCCTCAACAGTCACAGAGTGTTTATCCTCCGTCCACTGTGCAGTTAAAGCAATATCGCTACTAACATTCTGAATTGTCGCACTATTTGCAATCGCACTTCCGGCACTAACCGTTGCTCCACCTACTTTCACGTCTACATTGGCCGTCCAGTTAGCAAATGTATAACCGGTCTTCTCAAACGCATTTGCCGTTATCTGCTGATCTGCATCACAAGCAATCGAACTAATACTGCTCATCGAACCGTCCGTATTTCCATTTCCCGCGAAAGTAATCGTATAGGTAGAGGGCGAATATGTTCCCCAACTTCCATAGTAATTATTATCTCCACCTTTGCTTAATGTATGATAATAATCCTTACCATCAGTCGGCAATGTTAAATCTCCAGTTTGATTCCATTTATCATCCCAGTTTCCCGTAGATACTTTTGACGTATTAAATCTTCCTATGATACAATTGGTTGCCCAAACAGGCACATCTGCACTCAGCACATCACCGTCGCAAGCAAATGCCGTCATGAAATCCGTCCAACCATTATAAGAACTTTTCCAATAATAAATAGCATACTTAGCCGAAGCGGCTTTCCAATCGCTACAAAGTTGCAAATAGGTCGTTTTCTTCGGATAGGTAACAGATACGGTAATATTGTTATCTCCGGCGTAACTTATATCAATATCAAATGTATATGCTCCACCGCCATATCCGCCTGTTGTTAGAACGCAATGACCCTCATTTGTTCGGAATGTCCAATTGGACATATCAATCGTGACTCCGGTATTGCAGCCAAACCATTTACCATCATTGTTGGTAACTTTAAACTTATATGTACGACTCGCCGCTAAATTAATCGTAGCTCGACCTGTATTCGCTCCTGTCCAAACAATAGCATTCTGTGTCCAACTATCATCATCATAATTGCCATCCAGTGTGAAAATATATACCACATAAGCATTACTCTCTTTTGTCTGATCATTAGCGGTAACTACGCAACGATAGCTACCACCATTAGAAGACGTACAACCGCTAATCTGCAAACGATTTGTAGTCACGCCGGAGAATGTGCCACCATCAGTTCCGTTACTGAGGTTTGTCCATGTATCAGGACCAGTGTATTTCTGCCATTGGTACGTGTATGAACTACCTCCTGTAGCCGTACACGTCAAATCGATCTTCTCACCTATCGTATATCTCCATCCGTTAGTTTCTGTTGCTGTCACAACTGCAGACGGTTTCACATTCAGCGTGTAAGTAACCTCGTCTTCGCAGTATGAGGCATTTCCTGCCCAAGTAGCCGTAATGGTTGTTGTACCGGCACCTGCAATCGTCACCGCACCAGTGCTTTCATTCACCGTTGCCACATCGGTATTCGATGAACTATACGTCACACTAAGGCTATTCGAGTTAGTCAGCGTATTCGTGAACGAACCATCGCCATAGGTCTTATTCACCGTAGTCTCCCCATACGCCAATCCCGTGTCATCGCTGCAAGAAGAAGCTGCAGTAATCTCTATCTTCTTTAGCGTTACTGTTCCATTTGCCGATGTTGTTAAAGTGACTAACATATCATTCGCCGGAGTAAACGGAGTTACTACTGTCTCCTTACTATCGCCTTTATTCGCATCTATCGTTGAAGTTGAACCGTTCTTACTCAGAGTTACGTCATCTGCTATACTTCCTAACGTTATTGTAACTGTACTCCCTGCTTGTACATAGAACTTGACTACTGCACCGGCATTTGCTAATTTGTACCCTAAAAAACCAGATTTACTAGTACTTGTTTCCCAGGAACTGCCACCCAAGTTATATGCAACCATATTACCTCCAGCTAGGAAAGTCCCAATAGCGTTGCTACCTGTTGTACCTGCTGTCACAATGGCTGAGAAATCAAGGGTAGACGCATATTTCATCCAATGAGCATAAAGGGTTACATTGCTAAGTCCCATACTGAGCGTAGAAGCAGGAGTATATGTCGTTCCTGAACCATCCGATGCAGTATTCCATCCAACAAAGAGATATCCATCCTTAGCTAACGAACCCGTGTTTCCTTTAACCGTTACGCTCGCTCCATATCCATAAGAACTGGCATCAGTCGGTACCGTTCCTGTACTCGCCCCATTCGCATTGTAGGTAACTGTATTAGAAATAAGGGAAACATCTAACACCTCTATACGTTTGAGGTAAATGCTGCTATTAATTGTACTAGACACCCATACAGCATATTTACCTGCTGATACCGATGTGGTAAAGATGAATTCGGAGTCTTCTGTCTTTGAACTGTTTTTAGCATAATAGATATTACAAGTTTGATCAGCTGAGGGTAAAGAGCCCAATGTTCCTCCAGCGCAGGCCGTATAATAGTCATTTGTCACGTCACCTAATGACATTACACCACTTTTCTCTGAATCTTGATTATTTCGAAAAACCAACTTAATCACAGCCGTTGTCGGTGTCACTTCAAAGACCACAGCTGTATTACCACCTCCAGTTGGTATTCCGTAAGTAGCATTGGGAGAAAGGCTTGATCCTCTGCGTCCCACATAAGCATTTCCTATTTGTGTACAAGCATTGCTAGATATAGATGAAGAGGTTCCAGTTAAGTCATATGATTGGTTTGCTCCCCACGCCAAACCAACATTAGCCATGCTCATCACGAGTACGGCAAAAAGTAGCATAAGAGTCCGACGAAGATAGGACATAAGTCCGATCCGATTCTCTCTCGTTAGTGTCTCGCCAGTCTGATTTGGGCTACCTTCCGTCCCAAATGACTGATTAAAAAGTAAAAAGTTTTTCATTGTATTTAAGTGTTTTTTATGTTATTTATTCAGCCTGTTCCTTTTTTCAGCCTGTTCCTTTTTTGAGCTTGTATTTTTAGCTTGTATCTTTTTTGTTCAAATAAATACAAGCTTGTATCTTTTTTGCGACTCTGGTAGGTTCAAGTGTTAGTTATTAGTTGGATATTCGTTCGTTATTCGTTGGATATTACCATGCCAACTACCTAACCACATCATTCCATCAATCCATCATTCCATCAATCCATCATTCCATCAATCCATTTTGTCGTGTCGCTTTGTCGCTTTGTCGCTTTTATTTTTTTTGTGCGTGACACTTTGAAACTTTGAAACTTTCTCGCTTATCTCTCTTATTCACAGCCTTTTATAAAATTTCATCAAAGTTTCAAAGTTCCATCTGTTTTTTCATTTCAACAGCGACATAGCGACATAATTACTAAACCCTTACAAAAGTCTTACTAAACCCTTATTTGGGTCTTACTTGTATTTTTCGTGTTTTTATGTTATTCAATTCAGCCTGTTCCTTTTTTGAGTGACATAACAAAAGTTTCCAACCTTGTGGATTGGAAACTTGTAGAGTATAAAATTATGGAAAGTTATTTGTCTATCCTACTGAGGACACGAGAGATAAGTGTCCAAGGTTTCATTCGGATGTCCCAAAAGTCAACAACATAAATGGTATCATCCTCTATAAGATAAATGATTTTGTTGTGCGTACTCACGAATGAAATCCATCGAGTCTTCATGGCTGATGTATCTACCTTCTTTCATCTCATGAAAGCGTTTCTCCGCACGCTCGTATAAGTACTGCTCCATAATCCTAAAATTTAGTAGTTATTAACCTTTGCGACCGCAAAGGTACTGCTTTTTTTTGAAACTACCAAATTTTTGAGCAATAAAATACAAAATTGCTGTTTTTTTATACTCTACATTATGTCAAAGATCTTTTGCCTCCGTTTTTGAGCCGTGAGGCAGGGCTGTTTTATTTGTGCTTTTTATGTTATTCTATTGTGTATTAATTCTGGGTCATATTGAAAAAGACTATATAAAAAATCTGACACAAAACTTTCGTTTCATGTCAGACTAAAAAATATATAATTGCAGGAAAATTAGAACAAATCGGAGTGTGTTCCTGTGCCCGTAAAAAGAAGTATTAACTCCGTGTCATTTTGTTGCCATAACAGCAACCAATTACCCTTAATATGGGCTTCCCATGATCCTTCATAGTCTCCGGACGGAACGCTTTAGTCAATTGGACGCTATACATGATACTAAATGCCTAATGATTTGCACATCTCATCCGCAGAAGCGAACTTCTCTATGCGGCCATGCTTAATATCGTCCATCGAACGCTCGTAACTGCTTTTGCGCATACGAACTTTCGGCAAGAGTTGCAAATCCAGTTTTAGTGCCTCCAAGTACTCTAAAAGCGCTTTCCCGCTAGCACTACGCTCATTGATTGTTAATGCATAAGTTGCCATATATCTTCCTTTCGTTACCTTTGACGCTGCAAAGGTACTGCTTTTTTTCGATATATGCAAGACTTTTCTACATTTTTTAGTCTTTTTCAATATGTCAAAGATCTTTTGCCTCGGTTTTAAGCCCTGAGGCAGGGCTGTATTTAAGTATTTTATGTTATTGCTATATTTTTTACGCTGCATCAATGTACCGTGCGGTGAACCGGTTGTTGCGAGGAGGCAACAAAAAACGAGATGGGGAAAAGGACTATCCGCGTGCGGCTGTATTTCGGTTGTTCGCCTCCGGAAGAGGAGAATGCGGATTGCCGGAGAGCGATGATAAATATAAGTGAGAATATGTTTTAGACCGGCACTCCCTCGCAAACAACCGAAATACAGACGGGGAAATGTGTTTTTCATGCACCCATCTATACTTTCCCTATAAAAAACAAGGAAAGCGGTAATCACCAATAGTCAAAGACCAAAAACACCAAAGACACCCGGTGCAACTAAATAAACCAGGGTATTTGGTGCGTTTGGACTGAGACTTATAAGTAAAATTTGCGAAATTTTTGGGAGTCCCAAACGGCATTTTTACAAAATGCGCGGCAAAGGTACAACTTTTTTCTCACCCACGCAAATTTTTCGGTAGAAAAAGAACCGATTTGTTGAAATTTACACTCTTTCCGTCATTTTGTTGCATAAAAAAAGCGCAGATTATGAATCAAACCTGCACTTTTAGATACTAAATTTTGGAAAGATGTTGGGTTAACCAATAAGTATCAAAAACTCTTGATAAGTCATGATGGCTGTGTCATGGTGTTGCTTTATTCGTGTCTAATATGACGTTCATCTTACTTATTGTACCGAACGGCATCTACTTCTGCTTGGATTTCCTCGTCCGTCAACACGTCTGTATTGTTGCTGGAGCATGCTTGTATAAAGCGGGCAACAGGATTACGA
>OCTW013387977.1_pt1 | contig 13879 bp, 10 predicted proteins | sample 1539671 | NCBI WGS metagenome assembly OCTW01 (sample SAMN02144230, study PRJEB22623) | gut metagenome | biome: sheep rumen | host: Ovis aries | place: New Zealand | reverse complement strand
GGGGAGAGGATGTAGACGACGGGCTTGACGGCAAGGCGGTGGGTGGACTGGGCGGTGGAGAGTATTTGCCAGAAGAGTTTGAGGGCGAGGACGGCGGCAAGGATCTGCCAGGGGAAGGTGCCGAGGACGAGGAGGAGGGCGCCGGAGAGGTAGAAGAGGAAGAGGCTGAGGGGTTTGGCAAGGCGCGAGCATTTGAGGCCGAAGCGGTAGTAGGTGTGGGTGGAGGCGCGGTGGCGGCGGTAGAGGTGCCACTGGCGGAGGGTTGGCTGGGGCTGGACGACGGTGTAGGCTTCGGGAGTGAGGACGACGGCGGTGTTGCGGCGGCGGGCGTTCTGGTTGACGAACATGTCGTCGGCTCCGTCGGGGATGTTGTAGTGGTAGATGAAGCCGTCGTTTTTGAGGAAGAGGGAGCGGCGGTAGCTGAGGTTGCGCCCGCTGCCGGTGAAGGGATGGCGGAGGGCGGCGGCACCGAGGTACTCGACGCTGTAGTCGAGGTTGTCGTATTGCTGGAGCCAGTTGAAGGGGGAGGACTTGTAGGCGATGCCGCAATAGCCCAGGACGAGGTCGATATGGGGGTGGCGGTAGCCCTGGACCATGGAGCGGATCCAGGCGAAGTTGGTGGTGTCCATGGGCATGCATTCGGGCTCGGCGAGCAGGAGGATGTCGTTCTTGGCCGACTTGATGCCGATGGAGAAGGGGTATTTGAGGCCTTGATAGCCGTTGGCGTTCTCGAGAAGGGTGACGACTTTGAGGTGTTTGTAGTTTTCGGCCAGGAGGCGCAGGATGAACTGGGTGTCGTCGGTGGAGAGGTAGTCGACCACAACGACCTCGAAGTCGGGGTAGTCCTGCTCCAGGAGATAGACGAGATTGGTGCGGAGCCATTCGCCGTCGTTCTGGGCGGTGAGGACTATGGATACGGGCGGGAGGTCGGCATCGGGAGCGGGGTCGGCCTTGCGCGCGGAGGGCTTGAGATGGCCGACACGGAAGAAGAAGAGGCCGTAGTAGAGACACAAAATAACCAGACTCACGGCCATCACGATGGTGAGGGCCATGGTGCAAGGGTCTGTAAGAATAGGAGTAAAGTCCATTGGGGTTGATAAATTTTTTATTGCAAAAATATGTATTATTTTTGGATTTTTTCGTATCTTTGCAGGATGAAATATTAACCGGTTGTTCATAACTGCCGGCTCTGATATGCTGAAAAGTTGAGAATTATGAAGTTCACGATAGAGAAAGCGGATAGTAGAAGCAATGCACGGGCGGGGATTATTGAGACCGCCCACGGCAGGATTGCGACCCCGATATTCATGCCCGTAGGGACGGCGGGGAGTGTGAAGGCTGTGCACCGGCACGAACTTTATAACGATATCAACGCACAGATTATTCTGGGCAACACGTACCATCTGTTTCTGCGTCCGGGGCTCAACATACTGCGGGCCGCGGGCGGACTGCACGGCTTTGCGGGCTGGGAAAGGCCGCTGCTGACAGACAGCGGCGGTTTCCAGGTGTTCTCGCTGGCGGACAACAGAAAAATCAAGGAGGAGGGCTGCACTTTCCAGTCGCATATTGACGGGAGCCGCCATTTCTTCTCGCCAGAGGGGGTGATGGACATTGAGCGCGTGATTGGGGCCGACATCATGATGGCTTTTGACGAATGCGCCCCCGGCGAGTCGGACTACCGCTATGCGAAGCGGTCGATGGAGCTGACGCACCGCTGGCTGGACAGATGTCTGGCACGATTCGGGGAAACGGAGCCGCTGTATGGCTACGACCAGAGCCTGTTCCCCATTGTGCAGGGGTGCAAGTATGCCGACCTGCGGAGGCAGTCGGCAGAGTATATCGCCTCGAAAAACGCCGACGGGAACGCTATCGGCGGGCTGGCCGTAGGCGAACCCACGGAAACGATGTATGAGATGATTGAGGTGGTGAACGCCATCCTCCCGAAGGACCGCCCACGGTACCTGATGGGTGTGGGGACTCCGGCCAATATACTGGAGGCGATAGAACGGGGGGTGGATATGTTCGACTGCGTGATGCCGACGCGCAACGGCCGCAACGGGCTGCTGTTTACCGCTCACGGCACTATTAATATTAAGAATAAGAAGTGGGAAAGCTGTTTCGAACCAATAGACCCAGAGAGCAGCGCCGAGTGTGACCGGAGTTATACTCTGGCCTACCTGCACCATCTAATCCGCGCCGAGGAAATCCTGGGCCTTCAGATTTGCTCGATACACAATCTGGCTTTTTACCTGTGGCTGGTGCGCACTGCCCGGCAGCATATTGTGGAGGGCGACTATGTGGATTGGAAGTCGCGCTTGCTGCCTGAGCTGGGAAGAAGGTTGTAACCGGCAGTTTTTTAACGGAAAAATAAAAAGAAAGGAACCATATTTATGAAGCGTTTATTATCAGTAGTCTTTTTCATGCTGGGAGTCTGCACGGCGGGGATGGGCCAGAATGCCTGTCCAGGCTTACACAACCCCACGTCGTTCAATTCCACTCCCGGCGGAAATGGCTCGTGGTCGGCCCGCGTGGGCAACCGCGTGGTGGGTTCTGGGGGAAGCACTGGATCGAATGTGCTGAGTACCTGCAGCCTCCCCACCAAACCCATCATTACAGGTAATGCGAACATCACCTCGTCAACGCACAATTCGGGGTATGACAACAACCGCTGCCAGTGTAACCACTGCTCGCTATTCGACGGTCATGACCAGCGGTTCCGCATCTACAGGAGCGAGGATGCCGGCATGGACCTGTTTACCGTCAATTCGGCGGGACAGGGAATGCAGCGTATCCCTCCGGGACATGCGTCGAGCATCCGTTTGGGCGATATGCGGGCCACCGGCCATCGCGTACAAAACATCACCGACAATGAGAACGGCAACACTAAAGGAGCGGAGGCACTTTTCTATACAATGATGGTCACCCCGATGAATGCCCTGTTGTTTATCGACTACGCTATTGTGGCCTGCCGATATAACCACTCGCCCCGCGAGGCCGGCGAATTTATCATCCGGGTGGTGGGAAAGAACAATTCCACCGGGCAGTGGAACAACTTTCCGCTGCACGACAGCCTGTGGTTTAACGTGCCGGCGCCAGCCGTGACGGGAGCACTGCCAGCGCCGTGGGTGGAGGGCTTTTCGGGAACGCCCTCGTCGGCAGGTTCGACAAGCTGCTGCTATTGCTACAAGCCTTGGACCCGCGTGGCCATCAGCCTGATTAATTATCTGTATGACTCGGTGCGAGTGGAGATGTATACGAGCGACTGCATTTATGATGTGGACCCGATTTATGCCTATATTGCCGGAAGCTGCCAGCCGATGGAGATTACCTCGTCGGGCTGTCCGCAGGGAATGTCGGACGCCGTAGACACGCTCCGGGCTCCGGCGGACTTGCTGACGTATACATGGTATGTGTCGGAAAACGGTTACGAGGGTTCGACCACCAACTCGAATGAAATGAGTGCCCTTCCTTTCCGTCAGGTGGCACCCACATCGAACAGTCCTATATATGTCTCGCGTGTGGAGGACTTCATAGCCAGCGCAGCCGATGAGTCCCGCGGAATTGAGGTGGGCGACACGGTGGGCGTGACGACATATAAATGCGTGATGACATCGGCCATGGACCCCCAGAAACCTTTCCATTCAACAGTCTACTCGAAGGTGAGTAACATCAAGCCTATCATCAACGCACGCTTCACAACCATCTGCCTGGACACGTCGATGGTGATTATGGAGGCTATTGGCGAGGTACCCTATCAGGGAACCAATGCCCCCCGGATTGACCATGAGTTGACCCGCTGGGTGGTGCATAATGGAAGCATGGCAGACACTCCGCCACTGGACACATTGATAGGCGATTCGGTGATATTCCGCCACAGCCAGTCTGGCGACTATGCTGTGGAGCTGAATATGTATCTGGAAGACACTACTTGCTATACAACCAAGGTGTTCTTGGTGCATATCGACACTCCGCCCACTACCACTATTGACATCAGCAAACGGACGCTGTGCGTGGGGGAGACCACCTCAATCACCGACTTGACAGAAAACGTTGCCAAACGAGTATGGATATTTGCGGACACTACTATCAGCAGTGAGGTATCGGGCTTGGATGCCACAAGGGTCATCACCCGCGATTTCGAGGATTTCATGAACCCCTTTATGCTGATCACGACAAACGGTGCCGACTGTTCGGACACGCTGTATGACACCATCTATTTCTTCCACGACCCGGAAATCATCTTCAGCAACGACACGGTTATCTGCAACGGGCATGAGTCGCACGTGAAGGCATCGACCTCGGTGAGCGGCTGCACCTTTGCATGGTACAGGCATAAGGACCAGCCGGGCGAAGAGCCCATCTGCCGAGGCGATGTGCTGTATGTGCGTCCCTCACAGCCTCACACCACCTATTACTTGAAGATTATGGCCGATGCGGGCTGCGTGGCTTGGGACAGCGTCACCCTGTCGCTGCTCTCGACCAAAATCAATGCCTCGCCCAAACATGCCAAACACTGTCCGGGCGACAGCGTCACCCTGACAGGCTCGGGAGCGCTGTGGTATGAGTGGTCCAGCTATCCTCCCGACCCGGCTTTGGACAGCCAGGCCCACAACGAGACGATAGTGGTATCACCCAATCAGGACACCCGATACTATCTGGTGGGCTATGCCGCCGACAGCTGCGACATTGCCGCCATCGATATCTTGGTCAAGGAAGTGCCTCTGCCTATCCTGAACTTCGAGTACTCGCCACAGTATATAGACACCGAAACGCCAGTGGTGAATTTCACCGACAACTCGCAGTATGCCGACCATTCGCAATGGCTGTTCGGCGACGGAGCCGTGTCAACCGGGCAGAGCGTGACCCACCATTTCGACATCTATGCCGACGACTGCAACGAGATTACGCTGCACAGCTATAATGAGTTGGGGTGCGCCTCGGATACCACTTGGACAATCGAGATTGACACCTTCGGATTCTTCCGTCCCAATATCTTCACTCCCAACAAGGCAACGAACAATGTGTTCAGCATTTTCAGCAGCAGCGAGATGGAGTCGTTCCATATCTCCATCTTTAACCGCGGGGGCGCAAGGGTCTTCACTTCGGACGACATAGAATTCAAATGGGACGGCACCCACGACGGCACTCCCTGCCCGCAAGGGGCATACCCTTACGTCATTACCTACCAGCGCAAGGGGAGCGCACAAAAGCACACAGTGAGCGGCACAGTGACACTGATAAGATAATTGGCCAGCCAGCCAAGGACTCTCACCCCAAGGATTGGCCATTAAAAACTAACAGACTATGAGAGAACTGATTTTTGCAACAAACAACAAACACAAATTAGAGGAAGTAAGTCAGCTGCTGGAGGGCAAGGCTACAATTGTGAGCCTTGCCCAGGCAGGACTGGAAGGCGAAATTCCAGAGACCGCCGACACCCTACAGGGCAACGCGCTGCAAAAAGCCCAATGGGTGTGGGAACGCACGGGAAAAGACTGTTTTGCTGACGATACCGGACTGGAAGTCGATGCCCTCGACGGCGCACCGGGCGTATACAGCGCCCGCTACGCCGGTGAGCATTGCACTTTTGACGACAATGTCAACAAGCTGCTGGATGCCATGGAGGGCAAGACCAACCGCAAGGCGGCGTTCAGGACGGTGATATGCCTCATCGAAGGGGGCGAACCCCGCTATTTCGAAGGGAAAGTGGAGGGCTGCATCCTGACCGAGCGGTACGGCAAAGGTGGCTTTGGTTACGACCCGGTGTTTATGCCCGACCGTTTTGCAGTGAGTTTTGCCGAAATGCCTCTGGAGGTAAAGAACCAGATAAGCCACCGCGGACTGGCAGTGAGCCAGCTGGTGCAATACCTTGCCAACTCAAAATAGAGAGCACGATGGACTATACGCATGTTTATCCGTACCAGATTTCGCAGACCATGTCGATGAGCGATGCCTATGTGCTGGTGCTCAACGCGCCGGATACGGGCAAACAGGTTCCCATCATCATCGGCGAGGCTGAGGCTCAGGCCATCGTCATGGCAATAGAGCAACGCCGCGCACGCCGCCCGCTGACGCATACGCTGCTCAGCAATATTCTGGAGGAGTTTATGCTGTCGCTCAAGCAAGTGACCATCGACCGCTTTGAGGAGGGCATCTTCTACTCCACCCTCTATATCAGCGACGGATTTTCAGAAAAACAGATAGACAGCCGCACCAGCGACGCCGTGGTGATGGCTTTGATTGAGGGATGTGACATCTTGATGGCCAAGAACGTACTTGAAGAGACTTCTATGGAACCCGGCGCCCTCGAAGCCAACCTGCCACAGAACAAAGCCCCCCTCGCCCAGCCCGAAGAGACACTGGAACAGCTGGAGAAGCAGTTGCACCAGTGCGAAGAGAATGAAAACTACGAAGAGGCGGCCGAAATCATGAAACGCATCAATCAACTGAAATCATCGAACCAAAAGAAACCCTGAGAGTCTAATACTAACACACAGTGAACATTCAACAAATAGACGAGAGCGCACAGTTTGTCATCAGCCTCATATCCGACCCAATCCCCGAAACAGCCATCATCCTCGGCAGTGGCCTTGGCCCCATGGCCGAACATATCGAGGGCCCCATCGTGATTCCCTATAGCCAGATACCCCATTTTGTACAGTCCACAGCCGTGGGCCACAAAGGCAACCTCATCGCAGGGATGCTGGGCGGCAAACGGGTGCTGGCCATGCAGGGCCGGTTCCACTACTACGAAGGCTACAGTATGGACCAGGTGACTTTCCCCGTCCGCGTGATGGCCCGCATGGGGGTGAAAAACCTCTTTGTCAGCAATGCCGCCGGGGCAGTGAATCCATCCTTCCGCGTGGGGGACATGATGATTATTACCGACCATATCAATTTTATGCCCAATCCCCTTGTGGGCCCCAACATGGACGAACTCGGACCCCGGTTCCCCGACATGACTACCGTCTACAGCCGACACCTTCGCGAGGCCGCCCACCGGCAGGCTGCCGCATTGGGGCTTCAGCTGCGCGAAGGCGTGTATGTGGCAGGCACAGGACCCACTTACGAGACCCCGGCTGAATACCGCATGTACGCCATTATCGGCGGCGATGCCTGCGGCATGAGTACCGTGCCCGAAGTCATTGTGGCACGACATTGCGGCATGGAGATTTTCGGCATCAGCATCATCACCAACCAGAGCCACGACCTCGGCGACCAATGCCTCAACGATAGCGACGACGTGGTGCTGCAAGCCAACCGTGCCGCCGAAAACATGACAACCCTACTCCGCTCCATTATCTCAACACTTTAAACTATGATCAAAGCCGCCTTCTTCGACATCGACGGTACACTGCTCAGTTTTACAACCCACCAAGTGTCGCCCGGCACCATACGGGCATTCAAAGCCCTTCACCAACAAGGCGTCAAAACCTTCATATCTTCGGGACGGCCCAAAATACTCATCCCCGACATGCCTGTCTGTTTCGACGGCTACGTCACCATGAACGGGGGCTACTGCTTTGTGGGCAACCATGTGCTGTTGCGCAACCCCATTCCGCAAGCAGAGACCGACCGTTGGCTGCACTATGCCCAGCAGGAAGGGCTCTGCACCATGATTTTCACCGAACACGACATGTTCGTGAACACCCACACCAACCCTGTCGCCAACGCCATCCGCAACCAACTCGAATTCACAATGCCACCCCTGCTCCCCATCGAACAGATGATCGGCCGCGAAACCTACCAGATTATAGCCATCATGACTGCCGACCGCGACAAGGCCGTGCTGGAGATGTTGCCCCACTGCCGTCTGCCACGGTGGCACCCGCAATTCAGCGACCTGGTGAAAGCCAATAACAGCAAGGCATCCGGCATTGAAAGCATTCTGAACTATTACGGAATTGCGAAAGATGAGTGCATCGGTTTCGGCGACGGCGGAAACGATGTTGAAATGCTCGACTACTGCGGCATTGGGGTGGCTATGGGCAACGCAGACGAAAAGGTGAAGGCACACGCCGACTTTGTAACCACATCGGTCGACGAAGAAGGCATCCTACATGCACTCACCGCCCTCAGCATCATCTGACAGCACAACTGGACCGGCGGGGCTACATATAGCCATCCGCCAGTATACTGCCGTGCCCGTTACGACTCCTCTTTGAAATACACCTTATAGTATTTCCCCTTCTCGTCCTCGCCCTGCTCAATCAACTCGCGGTTGCCGTGGACATAGATGTGGAAATTCTTGTCAAGTTTAATGACGCTTTTGAAAGCCCGCGACTGCTTCTTCACAGCGCTCTCGCTTATATCATAATTCTCAGGCATCTGCACATCGTGTTCCTGCTGATACTGCACGCGATACTCCTTAAAACTGTCAATCACCTCCGGCTGGGCAATCACCTCCTGGGCAAAAGTCTGCAAGTCGAAATTGTCATTCTGCTTGAAATAATTGCTGCAGCGGTTCAGCATGTAGGCCTGATCGGCTTTGCTCACACCCTCAAACTGCTGAGGCAACTCATCTGTGACGAATTTCTTGTATGCCTGCATTTCAGTGTGGGTATTGTAATATTCATCTTCGCGCTGGCGGACTGAGAGAAACGTGTCCTTCCAATACAGGGCATCGACCGTGCGGTTGGTGGCATCCACCACGCTCACCACATAGCCTTTCTCAGCTTCAGTGTTAAAGACAATCGCACCCTTGTCCAGTTTGGCTGTATTAATGCCCTCCTGCACCTCCACCTCAAACTGCGACTGGGCACTCTCGTCATTCTCCTGTCGGCTCCATTCCTCCTCGCCATGGCTCACTTTAAGGAAATCCTCTTTGGTCTCCGATTTGAAAAGCCCCACAGCATCCATCTGCTCGCCGTTGAGCATGCATCCCTCAAAATAGACCACAAACAAATCACCGCCCTTAATATTGGCATGGGTCGACGCATCATAGAGCAGACCTGCCATCGCACACGACTCCTCAACCAAACTGTCAGGGTCGGCAAAAATGTTGGAACAGTGCTGGAAGACGGGATTCATGTCCACTCCGTCATCGGCATCAAAGTGATAATACTCTTCTGCCTTGAACGAAGAGAGGAAATACTGCACCAGCACATCCTGCAAACGGGGTGTGAGACGGATGGGGCTGTGGGAAATGACATAGCCCTCCTGTGTGGCCTTATTGCCGACACGGTGCAGAACTACAGTTTTGATAGACGAAGCTTCGAAAACAGGCATACACAATCACGATTAAATTACTTGAAAAGGACGATGCAAAACACAAGGCCGAGAACCGTCAGAGACCTGCACGACGGCCATTGCCGGCCGACCTCACTCCTTCCCATAATTGGAAATCCTGAACACCCAAGCCCCTTTGGTCTTGCTGAGGTCCTCGTAGGTCAAGTTGTTCAGCCGGATATAAAGACTGCCGGCAAAATAAAAGTGAACCACAGGCTTGTCGCATCCCAGCAGTTTCACACCCGAAAGCAATCCCGGCCGGGGCATATTTTTCAGCACCAGCATCTTGCCGTCAAGACGAGTTACCATAGCGTAGAGGTTGCCACCGTTACGGGTATAGAACACAGTGCTGTCCCGCTCGCACATCTTGCTATAAGGGCGCGAGCCGTAAATGGCCTCGCCGTTCACCCGCAGCCATTCGCCCAAATCCAGCAGACGCTCTTGCTGCAGCATGGGGATAGTGCCGTCGGCGTTAGGCCCCACATTCAACGTCAAGCCGCCGCCGGCAGCCACCAGCTTCACGAAATGCCTTATCAGAGAATCGGACGTGAGGTAATTCTCCAAAGGCTCATTCCTGTTCAGTCCAAACGATCGTCCTATGCCCCTGCACTCAGCCCACGGGCGGAGCGTATCCTTAATGGCACCCTTATACTCCGGGGTCTTGAAGCCATGCTGCGTTCCCTCGCCCCAGCGGTCGTTCACTATGGCCTCCGGCCCCACAGTGTTGTAATACCATGCTATCAACTCCGGGGCGCGGAATTGTTCGGCACTGTTTTGCCACTCGCCGTCGGCAAAAATCAGGCTGGGGCGGTACTTGTTCACCAGCTCCTTAAACTGTGGAACCATATAGTGGTCCACATACTCTCCAATGGCACTGTCCGGGTCCTGCATCCACACGTGCAGGTTATTAGTCCACTCCGTCAGTGAATAATAGAAACCCATTTTCATGCCCGCGTTGCGCACCGACTGGGTCAAAGCCCCCACAATATCCCTGTGCGGACCCGTCACCACACTGTTCCAGTTAGGCTGGTAGCGGCTGCGCCACAAGCAGTAGCCGTCGTGGTGCTTGGTCACCAGCACCACATACTTCGCTCCCGCCCGTGCAAAAAGGCTGGCCCACTGGTCCGGGTCCCAATGCTCGGCATGCCACGTCTGCGCATAGAGCGTATACAAATCAGTGGCCTTGGGGCGCTGCTTCACCCCCTGGCTGTTGCTCAACCGGCCACTCCACTGGTCGCCCAGCATATAGCCCCAACGGCGGTTGAATCCCTGCATCTCATTCACCCTTACCGTGTCGCCCGTCATCAGCCCGCGGTAAAACCACTCGGCATAGCCGTCGGGGGCCGACCAAGCCGGCACCGAATAAAGCCCCCAATGCACAAAAATGCCCAGCTTGGCATCGCCGAACCAAGCGGGATAGCCCCGCTGGTTGATTGACTCCCAGTTGGGATACACCTTAGAACGGGTGGTATCAGGCGACTCCTGCGCACGGGCGCACACACTGCACACCACACACAGCAAAGCCACCAATATATATTTATATCTAAACATAATATCAACGTTTTCAGTCCACAATACAATTCGGCACAAAGCCAATCAAAATGCAAAGTTACGAAAAAAAAGTGGATTCCAATTTTTTTCGTAACTTTGCAAATTCAAATTAAAGGTATGACAACCCATTTAGACAACATTATCGTAGTGGGCGACAGAGTTTTAATTAAACCCAACGACTCCACCGACCGCACCAAAAGCGGACTCTACCTGCCCGCTGGCTATCAGGACAAAGAAAAGATTCAGTCCGGCTACATTCTCAAATGCGGCCCCGGCTACCCCCTACCCTCTCTCGACGAAGGCGAGTCCTGGAACCGCAGTGCCTCCGACGCACACTATATGCCCCTGCAAGTGAAGCCCGGCGACCTCGCCCTCTTCCTGCAAAAAAACGCCATCGAAATCAAATACAACAACGAAAAATATTTCATCGTCCCGCAGAGCGCCATCCTGCTCGTCGAGCGCGATGAATTCTAACACACACCCTTATGACCAGCAACGAAATACGCAGCCAGTTCCTTAAATTCTTCGAAAGCAAAGGCCACCGCATTGTCCCCTCCTCACCGATGGTGGTCAAGAACGACCCCACCCTCATGTTCACCAACGCCGGCATGAACCAATTCAAAGACATCTTCCTCGGCAACGCCGACGCACCATACCCCCGTGCCTGCGACGCCCAGAAATGTCTCCGCGTCAGCGGCAAACACAACGACCTCGAAGAGGTTGGCCACGACACCTACCACCACACCATGTTCGAGATGCTGGGCAACTGGTCATTCGGCGACTACTTCAAGCGCGAAGCCATCGCCTACGGCTGGGAATTCCTCACCGAAGTGATGCACATCGACAAGCAGAACCTCTACGTCACCGTCTTCGGAGGCGACGAGAAAGACGGCCTGCCCATGGACACCGAAGCCTATGGCTACTGGAAAGAACACATCGCTGAAGAGCGCATACTGAAAGGCTCCAAAAAAGACAACTTCTGGGAAATGGGCGAGCAAGGCCCCTGCGGTCCCTGCAGCGAAATCCACATCGACCTCCGCTCCGAAGCAGAAAAACAGCAAACCCCTGGCCGCGACCTCGTCAACAAGGACAACCCGCTTGTCATCGAAATCTGGAACCTCGTCTTCATGCAATACAACCGCCTGGCCAACGGCACCCTCGAACCCCTCAAAGCCAAACACATCGACACCGGCATGGGCTTCGAGCGTCTCTGCATGGTCATGCAAGGCAAACAATCCAACTACGACACCGACATCTTCCAGCCCCTCATCCAGCAGATAGCCCGTCTCGCCGGCCGCACCTACGGCGACAACCCCCAGGCCGACACCGCCATGCGCGTCATCGCCGACCACCTGCGCGCCGTCAGCTTCAGCATAGCCGACGGCCAGTTGCCCAGCAATGCCAAAGCCGGCTACGTCATCCGCCGCATCCTGCGCCGCGCCGTGCGCTACGGCTACACCTTCCTCGACCTCAGAGAACCATTTATCAATCAACTTGTCGCCACCCTCGTGGCCCAGATGGGGGCCCAATACCCCGAACTCGCCGCCCAGCAGACACTCATCCAGCGCATCATCCTCGAAGAAGAACAAGCCTTCCTCAAAACCCTCGCCGGCGGCATCAAACGTTTCGACGACTACATCAACGCCCACTCCGCCAACGCGCATGTCATCGACGGAGCCTTCGCCTTCGAACTTTTCGACACCTACGGCTTCCCCATCGACCTCACCCAACTTATGGCCACCGAGAAAGGATGGACTGTCGACATGGACGGCTTCAACCAAGGCCTCGCCGAACAGAAAAACCGGTCCCGCGCCGCAGCAGCCGTCGAAAACGACGACTGGGTAGAACTCCAACCCGGCGCCAGCCAAGAGTTCGTCGGCTACGACAGCCTCACAGCCGAAGTACACGTCACACGCTACCGCCACATCAAAGTCAAAGACAAAGAATACTACCAACTCGTGTTCGACCGCACCCCCTTCTATGGCGAAAGCGGCGGACAAGTGGGCGACCAAGGCACCCTCACCCACCCCACCGGCGACACCGTGCCAGTCATCAACACCAAAAAAGAAAACAACCTCACCGTCCACCTCGTCGCCAAACTCCCCGCACACCTCGACCAACCCTACACGGCCCAAGTCGACCAATGCCGACGCACCGCCACCCAGTGCAACCACACCGCCACCCACCTCCTCCACAAAGCCCTGCGCAACGTTCTCGGCACCCACGTCGAGCAGAAAGGCTCCAGCGTCGACGACCAGCGCCTCCGCTTCGACTTTTCCCATTTCGCCAAACTCACCCGCGAAGAAATCCGCGAAGTCGAAAAACAAGTCAACCTCGACATCCGCCGGGCCATACCCCTCGAAGAACACCGCAACATGCCCATAGCCGAGGCCCAGAAACTGGGCGCCATGGCCCTCTTCGGCGAGAAATACGGCGACCACGTGCGCGTAGTCAAATTCGGCGACAGCGTCGAATTCTGCGGCGGCACCCACATCGACAACACCGGCCACATCGGCTCCTTCCGCATCGTAAGCGAAAGCGCCGTGGCCGCGGGCATGCGCCGCATCGAAGCCGTCACCGCCGCCGCCGCCGAAACCTACAACAACAACCTCCAGGACCAGCTCGACGCACTCCGCCAACTGCTCAAAAACCCCAAAGACCTCACCGGCGCCGTACAGCACCTGCAGGACGACAACGCAGCCCTGCGCGCCCAAGTAGAACAATACCAGAAAGAACAGGCCAACGCCCTGCGCCGCGAACTTGCCGCACAACTTGAGCAAAACCCCCTCATCGTACGCAAGACAGACACAGACCTCAGCCAACTCAAAGAAACCATGCTATCCCTTGCCGCCCAATACCCCGACATGGCCATAATACTGGGCAGCCTCCATGGCGGCAAGCCCTCTCTCCTCGTGGCCCTGGGCCAGAACCGCATCAACGCCGGCCTCAACGCCGCCACCATAGTGCGCACCGCCGGCAAAGAAATACAAGGCGGCGGCGGCGGACAGCCCGCCTACGCCACCGCCGGCGGCAAAAACCCCGACGGACTCGACGCCGCCCTCCGCACCGCCACCGGCCTGCTCTGACGGCGACACCGCAA
>OCTW011534443.1_pt1 | contig 13880 bp, 9 predicted proteins | sample 1539671 | NCBI WGS metagenome assembly OCTW01 (sample SAMN02144230, study PRJEB22623) | gut metagenome | biome: sheep rumen | host: Ovis aries | place: New Zealand | reverse complement strand
CTCTGGGCCATCGGAACGGCCCTTGGCATCCTGATGGGCAATCTCCTGCCCGGCCGGGTGGTGAGCGCTCTGAGCGTTGCCCTGTACGGGATGTTCCTTGCCATCATCATCCCGCCCGCCCGGGAAAACCGGGTGGTGGCTGCCTGCGTGCTCGCAAGCTTCCTGTTCAGCGGCCTCTTCTCGGTGCTCCCGGTGCTCTCCGGCATCTCCGCCGGCACCAGGACCATCCTGCTCACGCTGCTGATCGCCGGGGCTGCGGCCCTGCTGTTTCCCGTGAGAGAGGAGGAGAGCGCCTCATGAACGTCTGGCTTGCGATCCTGACTGCGGCTTTGGTGAGCTATGTCATCCGGGTACTTCCCCTGACGCTGCTCCGGAGGCCGCTGAAGAGTGTGTTCCTGCGGTCCTTCCTTTATTACGTGCCCTATGTGACCCTGGCGGTGATGACCTTTCCCGCCATTGTGCAGGCTACAGATCAGCTGACCGCCGGTGTGGCCGCCCTCCTTGTGGGTACTCTGATCGCCTGGAAGAAGGGGAGCATGGTGACGGTGGCCGCTGCCTGCTGCGGTGTGGTGCTGTTGCTGGAAGCGGTCTTGTGAGGGATGAGAAACCACAGGAACCGAAGCACCGGGAAAACCGCTTCCGGATCAGATGATCCTGCGTGCTTTCTTGTAGTAATAACGTAGAAAAATGAAAGCGTTTTCTCAGGTTTTGCAGGAAGGAATTCGAGCTTTGCAGCCCCGCATGCCCCAAGAACTGCCATTCCTTTGTCGAAAATAAACAAAAGCTGCGTTATATTTTTGGGATTGCTCACAGACCGAGGAGGATTCTGTCTTGAAATGACGGTTTCGCTGTGGTACAATAAATGAGCTTTGGCAAGGCAGAGAATAAGCGCACCGCGGCGTGAGCTCTCACCAGCTCCTGCAACCGGGCAGAACATGGCCCGCAGCTTCAGCATTTTACTTTAGCGATACAGAGAAATAACACCATAAAGAACAGAGAAAAATGAGGGAAAAAGTCCCTCTTATTTCCATTAATTCCCAATAATGCCCCTCTTTTTTGTGCGGATTTCACAAAAACATGCGCTCAGATTTGTTGCAACAGAGAATCAGGCTGAAAGAAAATCTTGAAATCACTCTGCTTCTATGCTACAATAAAGAACGAGAATAGTATATAGGCATGGAAAATAAAGGAAGAGAGGCGTAATAACGGCGATCCGGAGCATAAAATGGATCCGCTGAGGCTGCGAAAAGAGACATGAGCTGCGGCCTGCTTCTTCTGCCGGAGAGGAAATCCGGCTGTCTTTGTTATTATTCGCAGAATATGCGTTTAATAAAAAATATAATAGGAGGAAAAACAATGAAAAAGATTCTCGCACTGCTTCTGGCTCTGTGCATGATCTTCGCCCTGGCTGCCTGCGGTGAACAGGCCGCAGCCCCTGCCAAGGAGGATGCTCCTGCTGCCGAGCCTGCTGCGGAAGCCCCTGCTGCGGAAGAGCCCGCTGCAGAGGAGCCTGCTGCCGAAGAACCGGCAGAGGGTGGAATCACCGCTGTCGAGTCCCCCGAGTATGACTCCATGAAGCTCGATTCCCTGGAGTACGGTAAAGACTACATGAGCCTTTACGAGTACATGCAGGAGAACGGCATCGATTACACCATCGCTGATGTGATCGAGGATCCCGACACCGGCCTGGCCTACATCGAGGTCAACGGCGAGCAGCATGAGCTCGGCCTGGACTTCCTGACCATGTCCATGGTGTACAAAAACGAGCCCGCCGGTGATTATGCCACGACCGACGACGTCTACGCCGCCTGGTGGCGTCTGTACATCACCCGCTGGAACATGCTCCTGCCCGAAGTTCCCCTGTACTCCAACGAGTACTACGATCTCTACAATGCTCAGATCAAGGGCGTTGAAGAGCACCCCACCAACCCGTTCTGGAGCCCTGCCAGCGCTCTGATCGACTGGTCCTCCGAGAAGGAAGACGGCAGCATCATCCTGGGCAGCTCCACCGAGCTCTCCGGCCAGTTCCGTTACGCCGCTTTCGGCAAGACCAGCCCCGGCTCCTCCGACAACGACGTTGAGGGCCTGACTGTTGGCCTTGAGACCGTCTCCACCACCAAGGAAGGCGGCTACGTTTGGAACCCCACCGTCGTGAAGGAGCACACCGAAGAGGAAGATGCTGACGGCAACAAGACCATCACCATCACCATCTTCGACGATATGAAGCTCTCCGACGGCTCCCCTGTCACCGCGAAGAACTATCTGGTCGCCACCGCCGCCCGTCTGACTCCTGTGTGGACCCAGGCTGCCGGCAGCGAGATGAACGGACGCACCGTTCTTGGCTGGAAGGGCGCCTACCAGACCTATGACGGCACCGAAGGCTCCGGCACTCCCGAGCTGGCCGGTCTGCGTCTGATCGACGACTACACCTTCTCCGTCACCATTCCTGCTGATCAGCTGCCTTACTTCTACGACATCACCTACGGCGGCTTCTCCGCTTCTTCCATCGAGCTCTACCTGGGCGAGAACTCCGATCTTGCTGACGACGGCAACGGCGTCTACATCACCGGCGACTTCTATGCCAAGGACGGCGACACCTTTACCCAGGCTACCCAGATCAAGGACAACTTCACTCAGACCACCGAGGAAGCCTACGCCAAGTTCCCCTACTCCGGCCCCTACTGCGTGAAGAGCTTTGACTCCGCCACCGCTGAGGCCGTCCTGGAGCTGAACCCCAACTTCAAGGGCAACTACGAGGGTGCTGTTCCTCACATCGAGAAGGTCATCTACAAGAAGGTCGTTTCCGACACCCAGCTCGAGGACTTCAAGGCCGGCGGTCTTGACGTCATCGCGGCCATCACCGGCGGCGCTGCCACCGACGAGGCCATTGCTCTTGCCGACGGTTCCGACGGCAAGTACGTCTACACCCACTACAGCCGCGCCGGCTACGGCAAGCTGGGCTTCCGCGCCGACTACGGCCCCGCTCAGTTCGCTTCTGTCCGTCAGGCTATCGCCTACTGCATGGATCGCGCTCAGTTCGCGAAGGACTTCACCGGCGGCTACGGCGGTGTTGTTGACGGCCCCTACTACACCGGTTCCTGGATGTACAAGGCTGCCGTGGAGCAGGGCATGATGCTCGACTCCTACGCCACCAGCGCTGACTCCGCCATCGAGGTCCTGGAGGCCGACGGCTGGGTCTACAATGCCGACGGTACTCCGTACTCCGGTGAAGGCGTCCGCTACAAGGCCATTCCTGCTGACGTCATCAGCGAGGACGACAAGGCTTACCAGTCCGTTGACGGCACCTACAAGACCGTCGATATGGGCGACTACTTCCTCATGCCTCTGGTCATCAACTGGTACGGCACCACTCCCAACGAGTTCACCGACCTGCTGCAGACCGGCCTGAAGGAGAACGCCAATGTTGCCGCCGCCGGCATGGTGGTGTACAACACCCTGGGCGACTTCGCCCCGATGCTTGACGAGCTGTACCAGCAGGCTGTTTACGGCTTCTACGCCGGCAGCCCCATGTACTGCGCCTTCAACTTCGCCACTGGCTTCAACAGCGCTGCGTACGACTACTCCTGGAACATGACCATTGATCCGGGTATGTACGACGACTACTCCGCCTACTACATCAAGGACTACGCCGACATTATGTGGCTGGCCTGATCCCTGATCGGGTCTAAGGACCCAAGGCATAAAACATTTCCGCATCCGGCGACGCAAGCCGTCGGATGCGGATTTGTTCCAATCTCCCACTTTTCGGCCGCACTGTGCGGCTACTCTTATATCTGTCTTGAAGCAAGCTCCAAGCCTTCCTATTCGCCGTTATAGCTGTGCGTCTCCCACAATGCTGAGCGGCCGAGAGGGCCGCTTCCTGCCCTTGGGGCAGGGGGATCCAATAAACCAAGTACTGCGTCCGTGAACGCACAAAGGAGAATCCCATGGGAAGATATATCGTAAAAAGACTGGTCTATATGATCTTTGTCTTCATTCTCTTGACGTTTCTGCTTTTCCTGCTCTATCAGCTGATGCCTGCCAACCGCGCCTATACCGACGCCAAGGCGGAACTGGCCGGTCTGAAGAATACCCTCAGCGCCGCCGAGCAGGACACAAAGTTTCAGGAATTATATTTGAAATACCAGCGCCGCTACGGTACGGACACCAGTAACAAGATGATCCTGTACCTCCGCTGGCTTGGACTTTACCCCTTCTATGACGGAAAGTGCAACGGCATTTTCCAGGGCAACTTCGGCTTCTCTTACCAGCACAATGCCGAAGTGGTGAAAGTGGTGGGGCCTGCCATCCGCAACTCCATGCTCATCGGTCTCATTTCGGAGATCTGCGTCCTGGGCGTTACGATCCCGCTGGGCATCAAGTGCGCAGTGAAAAAGAACAGCCGCTTTGACCGCGGGACCCAGGTCTTTACGCTGATTGGCTTCTCCACGCCCAGCTTCATCATCTACATTCTGTTCATCGTGTTCTTCTGCTCGATCCTGGGCTGGTTCCCGGTCTCGGGCATGAAGACCCCCGGCAGTACCGCTACCGGTTGGGCCAACGTGAAGGACGTGCTGCATCACGTGGCGCTGCCCTGCATCTGCCTGACCTTCGGCTCCCTGGCGTCCATCATGCGTATCACCCGTGCCTCCATGATCGATGCCCTGAGCCTGGACTGCATCCGTACCGCCCGGGCCAAGGGCCTGCGGGAGAAGGTCGTCATCTACTCCCACGCCTGGCGCAACGCTCTGGTCCCCCTGGTGTCCATCTTCGTGGGCGGCTTCTTCGGCATCATCTCCGGCGCCATGATCATGGAGACCATGTTCGGCTTCAAGGGCATGGGCCTCCTGTACCTCACCGCCGTAAAGAACGCCGACTATGACCTCATCATGTTCATGCAGGTCATCTATACCTTCATCGGGCTGTTCAGTAACCTGGTGTCCGACCTCTGCTACGGTCTCGTGGATCCGCGTGTCCGGATCAGCAAGTGAGGTGTGAGTATCATGAAAGAAAATAGGGAAAACATCTTCCACAAGCTCGGCCGCTGGGTCACCCGTATGTTCATGGGCCCCACCTATGAGGATCGGATGTATCGCAAGAACAAGAAGGCCGAGGAGAACAAGGACGGGGAGAAGAAACCGGACGATTCCGAGCTGATCGTCAGCCCCGGCCGTCAGGTCCTCCAGCGTTTCTTTGAGCGCAAGTTCGCCGTGGTCTCCGTGTTCGTCGTGCTGATCATGTTCTGCGTCGTCTTCATCGGACCGCTCTTCATGCCCAAGTATTACGACTCCTACACCGAGACCACACAAAAGGATCTGCCGCCCACCATGTCGTTCATGAGGGTCCCCAAGGAACTGCAGAACGACATCAAGATGATCGACAACTACGGCAGCTTCACCGTGGGCCTTTCCAATTCCGGCAAGGTCTACGTCTGGGGCATCACCCGCATCGGCGCCACCGGCCTTGACGTGAAGCACATCCCCGAAGAGGTGCAGAACGCCAAGATCGAGTGGGTCTCCGCCGGTATCGACCACATCATTGCCATCGATGAGAACGGCAAGTTCTACGGCTGGGGCAGCAACCAGTTCGGCCAGTACGCCGTGAACGACAAGGTGCTCTCCAACCCCAACCTGGCCCCTGTGCCTGACGAGGTGCTGGACGGGGTTGACCCCGACCACATCAAGGAAGTCACCAGCGGCTATCAGGCCAGCGCCATCCTGATGGATGACGGCACCCTCTACATCTGGGGCAACAAGCAGGCCTACTCCAACATCGATTCCTTCATCGGCAAGAAGAACATTGAAAACGTAGACTTCACCCTGAACTACGTCGTCGGCCTCACGGAAGACCGCAACGGCATCTACTGCGGCGTCCGCGGCCTTTACAACATCGCCAGGACCAAGATCGGCGAAAAGGGCGTGAAGATGTTTGAGTTCCTGGACGGCCGGAAGATCGAAAGCCTCACCGCTACCACCAAGAGCGTCTGCTGCCTGCTGGATGACGGCACCATTGCCCTGGTGGGCGACTTCCCCACCGATACCATTCAGGTGCCCACATTGCCTGAGGGCGAGTACTATACCGATATCCAGGGCGGCGCCTATCACTACACCGCCTGCACCAACCTGGGCCATGTCTACAGCTGGGGCGGCGACCACTTCTACCAGGCGGAAGCCCCCACGGATAAGGTTTCCGGCGCTGCCAAGGTCTACACCGGTTCTTTCCAGAGCTATGTTGTGGATGAAAACCACAAGCTCCTTAACAAATGGGGCCTGAAGGGCTACCTCTTCGGCACCGATGACGCCGGCGCCGACATCGCCTCCCGCGTTGTGGCCGGCGGCCGCGTCACCATGACGGTGGGTGCCATCGCCGTTATCATTGAGATCCTGATCGGCGTTACCATCGGCCTGATCTCCGGCTATGCCGGCGGCTGGGTGGACATTCTGCTGATGCGTATCGCAGAGGTGTTCTACTCCATCCCGCTCTATCCCTTCATGCTGATCCTCTCCTCTCTGCTGGCGCAGGCTTCTCTGACGCAGGACCAGCGACTCTTGATGATCATGGTGATCCTGGGTATTCTGGGCTGGCCCGGGTTTGCCTATATCACCCGTGCCCAGATCCTGGTGGCCCGCGAGAGCGAGTACGTCACCGCCGCCCAGGCCATGGGCGTCAAGGAGGGGCGGATCGCCTTCAAGCATATCCTGCCCAACATCATCTCTGTGATCCTGGTCAACATCGTGCTGTCCTTTGCAGCCTCCATGCAGACCGAGACCTCCCTGTCCTTCCTGGGCTTCGGCGTTATGTACCCGCAGCCGAGCTGGGGCAATATGCTCAGCCGCGCCAGCAACGCCACCGCGGCCATCAACTTCTGGTGGCAGTGGCTGTTCACCTCGATCATCCTTGTGTTTACTGCGGTTTGTATCAACACCATCGGTGACACGATCCGCGACGTGATGGACCCCAAGTCCTCCAATGATAAGTAAGGGGGGGAATGTGTAATGCCGTTACTTGAAGTAAAAGATCTGCACACATTCTTTAGGACCAAGAAGGGCATCGTCAAAGCGGTCAACGGCGTGTCCTATTCGCTGGAAGCGGGCAAGACCATCGGCATCGTCGGTGAGTCCGGCTCCGGCAAGTCCGTTTCTGCCATGAGTATCCTGCAGCTGCTGGACGGCAACGGATACATCGACAGCGGAGAGATCCTCCTGGACGGACAGGATCTTACCAAGTTCTCCGTCAAGCAGATGAACCACATCCGCGGCAACGAGATCTCCGTCATCTTCCAGGAGCCTATGACCTCCCTGAATCCTGTTTTCAGTGTGGACAAGCAGCTCAGCGAGCCCTTCATGATCCACCAGGGGATGAACAAGAAGGAGGCTCATGAGCATGCGCTCCAGATGCTGTACGATGTACAGATCCCGAATCCCGAGGTCGTCATCAAGCAGTATCCCCACCAGCTCTCCGGCGGTATGCGCCAGCGCGTCATGATCGCCATGGCCCTGGCCTGCAAGCCCAAGATCCTGATCGCCGACGAGCCCACCACCGCTCTGGACGTGACCATTCAGGCGCAGATCCTGCACCTGATGAACGAGCTGAAGCGCACCACCGGCACTGCCATCATCTTCATCACCCACGACCTGGGCGTTATCAACGAGATGGCAGACGACGTGGCCGTTATGTATTGCGGCCAGGTGGTGGAGCGCGCGCCTTCGGAGGTCATCTTCCAGAACTGCAAGGAGAGCCATCCCTATACCGAGGGCCTGATGGAGTCCATCCCCAGGCTCGATACCGAGGCCGAGCGTCTCGATCCCATTCCCGGCGTTGTTCCGCACCCCCTGGCGCTGCCCAAGGGCTGCAAATTCGCGCCGCGCTGCAAATACTGCACCAAGAAGTGTCTCGAGGAAGAACCGGAGCTGATCCACGTCCACGAAAACCAGCTCGTGCGGTGCTTCTATCCCAACAAGGAGGAACGGAACAGTGCCGAACACCAAGAAATTACTGTCAATCACTAATCTGAAGAAGTATTTTCCGGTAGCCAAAACCTCCATCTTCCAGAAGAACACGCTGTATGTGCGCGCGAATGAGGATATCACCATCGATATCTATGAGGGCGAGACCCTGGGTATCGTGGGCGAGTCCGGCTGCGGAAAATCTACCTTCGGACGCGTTCTGCTGCAGCTCTATCCCCAGACGGCCGGCTGCACGCTCTATTACGGCACCACGCTGGATCGCATGACCCCCAGCTATGTGGAGGATACCATCGTCCATCACGAGAAGTACCGCCGCAAGCTGAAAAAATCCACCGAGAAGTACGAAGAGCTTCACAAGAAGGTGGAGGAGGCCGGCGGCGAGGATTCTGCGGACTTCTATCTGCTGCAGTCCGAGCATCTGGCCAAGGGCGAGATGGAGACCGACGTCAGCAATCTGGTGAAGATCCTGGGCGGCTTCTATCCCTGCGAGGACAAGAAGGGCATCGATCTGCTGCACAAGCAGTTTGAGGCCTGCAAGAAGCGCAACGAGATCTCCGAGAAGGTACGCCTGCACCAGGTGGCGTCCGAGCACTTCGAACAGGAGTATCAGGAGGCCGACGCCGGCAAGAAGGCCGGACTGGAAAAGAAGAGAAACGACGCCAAGGCGAAGCTGGCCGCCCTGCAGAAGGATGAGGCTGCCGCTCAGGCCCAGGTGGACAAGATCACCGGAGAGCTTGACGCTCTGCGCGCCACCTATTCGAACAACGAGCAGTTCCAGTATTACGAGGGCCTGCGGGACAACGGAGTTGACCTGGCCCGTCTGAAATACGCTGAGATGCGCAAGCTGCGCAAGGACCTGCAGATCATTTTCCAGGACCCCTACTCCAGTCTGAACCCCCGCTTCACTGTGGGCCAGATCATCGAAGAGGGCCTGGTCACCCACCACTTCTTCCGCCACGGCTCCGCCCGGATGCGTCAGTACATCGTGGAGACCATGGAAAAGTGCGGCCTGCAGGAATACATGCTGCACCGCTATCCCCACCAGTTCTCCGGCGGCCAGCGCCAGCGTATCTGCATCGCCCGCGCTCTGGCTGTGCAGCCGAAGTTTGTGGTCTGTGACGAATGCGTTTCCGCTCTGGACGTGTCCATCCAGTCCCAGATCATCAACCTGCTTCAGGATCTGAAGGAGAAGCAGAACCTGACCTACCTCTTCATCTCTCATGACCTGTCCGTCGTCAAGTTCATCTCCGACCGGATCGCCGTCATGTACCTGGGCAATATCGTGGAGCTGACCGACAAGAAGACCATCTTCAAGGATCCCCGCCACCCCTATACCGTGGCGCTGCTCTCCTCCATCCCCACCACCGACCCCGGTTCTGCGGACAAGGAGCGCATCATCCTGGAGGGCTCCATCCCCAGCCCTGTGAACCCGCCCGACGGCTGCAAGTTCTGCACCCGCTGCTACATGGCAACGGAGAAGTGCCGCCGCGTGACGCCGGATCTGGTGGAGATCGAGCCGGGTCACTTCTGCGCCTGCCATTATCCCGAGCGGAAGCTGGACGAGCATGGCGAATATCTCTTCGAGGTCAAAAAGTCCACCAAGACCATCGAGGCCGAAAACGACGCGAAGGCTGCGGCCCAGGCAAAGAGCTGAGTTATGGAAGATCCCGAAAAGCTCGAACAGGAAGAGGAAATGCCGGAACTGGAGAAGAACGACACCTTCGCCATGTGGATCGCCGGCGTGCTCACCGTAGGCCTGCCCATCGGCCTTGTGCTGGTGGTTCTCGCCGGGATCTTTATCCTGGTTTTTCACTGATCCTACCGCACAGGGTGGATCGGAGGGACCGGACTCCGCTCCCCAAAACACAAAAAGAGACTGTGTTTGAAGTAACACGGTCTCTTTTTTTGGGCATATGCCCGGGCGGAAGGAGCATTGGGCGAAATGCTTTTGCGCCGCGGAAAGCAAATGGGGACTTGTTTCTGCGCGGCTTCAATGGTACAATAATATGAAAAAATATCGACAGAATCAGCTCGGAGGAAAGCGCCATGATCAGCATTTGCAGCGGATGGGAATATACCGAACAGTGGTCCGAGGACTTTCTCCGGGGAGAGGGCACCGGGACGCCGGTGCGCCTTCCTCATAACGTGCAGGAGCTGCCGCTGCACTATTCCGGTCCCCGGGACTATGAGCGCGTCTGCGGCTATCGCCGAACGCTGCGCCTGCCCGAGGAGGCCGCCGGAAAGCGCGTTTTCCTGCAGTTTGACGGGGCGGCCCACATCGCCCGGGTCTATTGCAACGGCGTCCTCTGCTGCGAGCACCGCTGCGGCTACACCGCCTTTCGCGCGGAGATCACGGATCTGGTCGATTTCGGGGCGGACAACCGCATCGCCGTGGAGCTGGACTGCACGGAGAACGGCTCCATCCCGCCCTTTGGCTTCGTCATCGATTATCTGACCTACGGCGGCCTCTACCGGGAGGTCTGGCTGGACCTGCGGGAGCGGGATCACATCCGTGACCTCTTCGTCTACACCCCGAGTCTGGACCGGGTGGAGGCCAGACTGGAGCTCTCCCGACCCGGGCTGCCGGTGCGCCTCTCCCTCTGGGACGGGGACGCCTGCCTCCAGGAGGAGACCGGCGGGGAGCGCTTCTCCCTTCGTCTGCCTGGACTTACGCCCTGGAGCCCGGAAAAGCCCAAGCGCTATCTGGCCCGGGCGGAGCTGCTGGACGAGAGCGGCAGGGTGCTGGATGCGCAGGAAACGCTCTTTGGCGTGAGAACCGTGGAATTTCGGCCTGAGGGCTTCTTCCTCAACGGAAAGCCCGGCTATCTCCGGGGCCTGAACCGGCACCAGTGTTACCCCTATATCGGCTACGCGGCACCGGAGAGCCTCCAGCGGGAGGACGCCCGCATTTTGAAGGAGGAGCTGAGCTGCACCGCCGTGCGCACCTCCCACTATCCCCAGAGCCAAAGCTTCATCGACGAGTGTGACCGGCTTGGCCTTCTGGTCTTTACCGAGATCCCGGGCTGGCAGCACATCGGGGACGAGGCCTGGAAGGATCAGGCGGTGCAGAATGTGGAGGAGATGGTGCGGCAGTACCGCAACCATCCCAGTATCGTCCTCTGGGGCGTGCGCATCAACGAGAGTCAGGATGACGACGCCTTTTATCTGCGCACCAATGACCTTTGCCACAGGCTTGACCCCAGCCGCCCCACCTCCGGGGTGCGCTATCTGCAGAAGTCCAGCCTGCTGGAGGACGTTTACGCCTATAACGACTTTTCCCACGTGGGCAATAACCCCGGCGTCCTGCCGAAAAAGCAGGTCAGCACCCATCCGGAGAGGGCTCTGCTGGTGTCCGAGCACAACGGGCACATGTTCCCCACCAAGAGCTATGACCCCTGGTCCAAGCGCCAGGAGCAGGCCCTGCGCCACGCCCGGGTCCAGAACGATGCCCGGGCTGACGGGGAGCATGCAGGCTGCTTCGGATGGTGCATGTTCGACTATGCCACCCACAAGGACTTCGGCTCCGGGGACAAGATCTGCTATCACGGGGTGATGGACGCCTTCCGCAACCCCAAGCTTGCGGCGGCGCTCTATGCCAGCCAGGGGGAGGAGACCCCCGTGCTGGAGCTGGGCACCCCCATGGAGATCGGCGACTATCCCGGCGGCAACCTGGGGGAGCTCTATGTCTTCACCAATGCCGACGAGGTGGCGCTCTATAAAAATGACTCGTTTGTGAAGAGCTTTCGGCCAAAGGGCTGGAAGGGTCTGCCCCACGGGCCGGTGCACATCGACGATACCATCGGCTGCCTGCTGGAGACCCAAGAGGGCTTTGACAGGACCAAGGCCGCTCTGGTGAAGCGGCTGCTGCTGAACCTGGGCAAGCACGGCCCCAGCAACCTGAACGCTGAGGACAAGGCCATCGGCATGGTGCTGATGACCCGCTACGGCATGAAGATGAAGGACGTGTCGGACCTTTACGGCAAATACGTGGGCAACTGGGGCGGCGAGGCCACGGTCTGGCGCTTTGACGGAAAGAAGGACGGCAAGGTCATTGCCAGCGCCACCCGCTGCCCGGGTCAGGATCTGCACCTGGAGGTGAAGGTCAGCTCCCTGTGCCTGCGGGAGGGCGACCGCTACGACATGGCGGCGGTACGCATCCGGGTGCTGGACGAGCATGACTGCCTGGCCCCCTATGCCCAGCTGGCCCTGTCCCTGCAGACAGAGGGCGCGGTGGAGATCGCAGGGCCGAAGCTCGTTTGCGCCGAGGGCGGCAGCACCGGCTGCTATGTGAAGACCACCGGCAAGACCGGCGAGGGCATCCTGCACATCTGCTGCGGCCAGTGCGAGCCGGTGACCCTGCGCTTCACGGTGGAGGACGGAGGAGCCCATGCTGTTTCGCTATGAGGTCCGCGTCAGCGGACAGGCGCCCATCCGGGGAGACTGGGAAGTGCAGGCGGGGGAGAACCGCCTGGTGCTCCTGCTGCCGGCCGGAAAGCTGGAATCCGTCAGCGCCCGGGGCTGGCTTTCTCTGGGAGAGACGGAAAAGATCTTCATGAACGGCTACCAGACCTGGACCTACTGCCCGGAATACGGGCGCCTCGGCAGTACCCCTGACGTGGGACCCCTGCCGGAGCTGCTGGTCCGGGGCCTGGGGATCCGCTCCTACGGGGACTATGACTTCGTGCCCTATCCCAGGGGACATGGGCAGACCCACGGGGAGAGCTGGTGCTACTTCCGGGAGGGGGAGCGCTTCCGGCTGTTTGCCTCTTTGGACGAGCGCCCCGGCTACACTCTCTTTTCCTTTGATACTTCCAGTGGCGTCCTCAGCATACAAAGAGACTGCAAAGGCCTGAAGTGCGGAGGAAACTATCATGTTTTTGACCTTTTTTTCGCAGTCGGTGGGGAAAATGAGGTTTTCGACGCCTGGTTTCGCGCTCTGGGGGTGAAGCCCCGGACGGAGCGGCCCATCGCGGGCTACTGCAGCTGGTACAACCGCTATCAGAAGATCTCCGCCGAGACGATCCGGAACGATCTCCGAGGCTGCGCGGGACAGCTGGCCCCGGGAGACCTGTTCCAGATCGACGACGGCTGGGAGCCCAAGGTGGGCGACTGGCTGGCGGCGGACAGAAAGAAATTCCCGGAGGGGATGCGCGCCGCTGCCGACGCGATCCATCAAAAGGGCTTTCAGGCGGGCCTGTGGCTGGCGCCGTTTGCGGCTCAGCGCAGCTCCCGGCTCTTTCGGGAGCATCCGGACTGGTTTTTGCAGAAAAACGGACGGCCCTGGCTGGCCGGAATCGGATGGGGCGGCTTCTATGCCCTGGACATCGACAAGCCCCAGGTGATCGATTACCTGGAGCGGGTCTTCTCCCGGGTGCTGGAGGATTGGGACTATGACCTGGTGAAGCTGGACTTTCTCTATGCTGCCGCCCCCTTCGGCACCGAGGCGGAGACCCGGGCGGGACGGATGATCCGGGCCATGGAGCTGCTGCGGCGGCTCTGCGGGGAGAAGAAGATCCTGGGCTGCGGGGTGCCGCTGATGCCGGCCTTCGGCCTGGCGGACTATTGCCGGGTGGGCTGCGATGTGAGCCTGGACTGGGACAACACGCCCCTCATGCGGCGCACCAACCGGGAGAGACCCTCCACCCGTCAGGCCATCGGCAACACCATCTATCGGCGGCAGCTCAACGGCCGTGCCTTTCTCAGCGACCCGGACGTGTTCTTCCTCAGGGAGGAGAATCTGAAGCTCAGCGAGGAGCAAAAGCGGACTCTGGCAGAGGTGAACGCCCTCTTCGGCGGGGTGCTGCTCCACTCCGACGACATGTCCCGCTGGTCCGGGGAGGCACGGGACTTCTACCAAAGACTGCTGCGGCTGCGGGATGCGGAGCAGATCCGCGTCCACAGCGGGGACGGCCC
>OCTW011506484.1_pt1 | contig 13882 bp, 4 predicted proteins | sample 1539671 | NCBI WGS metagenome assembly OCTW01 (sample SAMN02144230, study PRJEB22623) | gut metagenome | biome: sheep rumen | host: Ovis aries | place: New Zealand | reverse complement strand
TTAGATAAGGTTTCATTCAAGGATTGTTCTCTAGTTTCTTTCTTCTTAGCACTCTCAACTAAATTCTTGATTTGATTTGTTTGAAGGTTAATTTGTTTTTCTTGTTGTTTGATTGTTTCTTCTAATTGTTCTTTTGTCTTGTTCAAGTTCTTATTCTCATTAACAAGTTTGCTAAGTCTAATTGTAGCCTCCTTGTAATGTGCAAGTTCTTCCTCTAGTTGAGTTGCCTTAGTATCACTAACTGCCAATTGCTCTTGTAGTTTTTGAACCTTGCTCTCTAATAAGACTTTACTCTTAATTGACTCTTTTAGGTCTTGTACTAATTTATTTGGCACGTTATTTTCGACACCAGTTTTCTTAGTTTCAACCTCTTTAGAAACAGTCTCTTTTATATTCTCACTCTTTTGAGTGGTAATATCTTCTAATAATTTGTCCTTAACTCTTGCTAAGGTTTCATCAATGATTTTCTTCTCGCCATCTTTTGCATTATCGGAAATATCCTTTAAAGACTCAGTAAGTGATTTATTACCTAATGACTCTTTAATGTAGTTCATTCTAGCACTCTTAACTGCTGGTAAGATAACTGCATCCCAACAAGTTAAGTCAAATGAACTTGGGTCAATGCTTCTCTCACCGTTTAAGTCTTCAGTGACATCACCTTGACCTCTTGAACTAACTCCAATAACAGTTCCATAATCACATAACGCTTTTAAAATTCTACCATTAGGTAAGTCTAAGATATGAAACTCACCGTATAGTAATCCATCATCACCAATCTTAGGTGTACTTGCTAAACACATACACGCTTCTCTTGGGTCAATGGTGTCTCTATCTTCAGGGTGCTCTAACTCACCTAGAATTGCCTTGCTATGTAATTGTTCTTGGAAAATCTCATCATTGATTGCTTTCTCCCAAGCCTCTCTTGGATAAAGTCTACCATTTCTAGTAGGCTTTTTAGTATCAGCGATTGGTCCATATAATGTACCTAAGATACCTCTCTCTTTGATTTCCTCAGGAGTTAATCTTGTATATGTAAATTTACTTCCTACTACTGACTCCAACATTCAATACACCCTCCTACATAATTCTAGGGATTTGTTTTAGTGAAATTGTTTTCACTCATTATAATTTAGCCACAAAAATTTGCCCTATAATCAATTTTTATTTTGAAGTTAATCTCTTTTACCATTTATGTACTCAAATGCCATTAAATCGGCTTTAATTAACTTTAAAAGTCGAATTGCTTTAGTTATATCATACGTTTCAAAATAATTATTGAGTACTTCAGTAATTTCATTTGCTCTTGAATGATTTAAGAATAGTGTTCTATCCTCTTCTAGCCTATTACTATACAATAATATTTGAGTTAACAATGAAGATAGTGTAGTTAATACATCAGTTGGATTGTCAATCTCTTTAACAATATTGATATAAATTTTTGAGTGCTTTTTATTATAACTCTTCCTTAAGTATTCATAGAAACCAATAATTGGTAGAGGTCTCTTACTATGAATGTAAGATAAGACCTCTTGAGATATTTTATTCGTTTCAATTATTGTGTTAATTAAATCGTTTGCTTGATTATCATTTATGTCTGATAATAATAAGATACAATCTCTATTAGTAAGCATTTATATTTGTCCTTTCAATTTATTAAGTTAAATCTATTCCAAGTTCATTTCCACTTGGTAAGTAATTATCTTCTTCTCCACCTAAGTCCGTTGGCTCTTCCCCACCACCAATTTCAGTAGGGTTTTCACTTGGTTCATTCTCCATAGGTTCATTGAAGTCCATCTCTTGGTCTTGTGGTTCTCTTTCAATTCTACTTATTCCTCCACCACCACCAAAGTCAGGTTCTTCACTTGGAGCATTGTCCTCATTTTCTTTCTCTTGTTCCTCAGGGCTTTCTTCCTCAAGTTTCTTAATGTAATCTTGAATATAGTTGATAACATTAGTATCATCAGTAACACCCTTAATTAAGGATGCTAAAATCTTTAACTTAGTGTCTCTATCTTCTATAATATCAATAATACTCATAATATCTCTTAATACGGATAAGGCATTTGTTTGTGCTTCTTTCTTATCTATATCGGCTTGAGTTACTGGTTCAACCATCTTAATCTTAAATTTGTTAATATAAGATTTCAATCCTCTATCTAAGAATAAGATATTAAGTAAATCAGTGATTGCATAAATATATGCAGTTTGTATTCTATTTACTCTCTTACCGTACTTAGCTGAGATAATAGATAGTGATTGACCACCATTAAATCCAGCACCATCTTCAGTAAATCCAAAGAATTGCTTAGGGGCACCAACACCACTAAAGAACTTATCTCTAAAGTATTCAACATCAGTTAGTGACTTAGGGTCATAATCTCCACCAACATCACCTACGGATATTGTACCTTTTCCCTCGTGGGTAGGTACATAAACAACATTGGTTATTGGTCCTGGGTTAGTATACTCCCCCATAGTATTACCACTATCTAAACTTGTCTTTTGTTCAAATAATTGTTTAATTCCTTGCATATGAGGGATTACTTGTTCCTTAGGCATATCACCAACTTCAACTTGAACTACTTGTGTCTTAGATGATTTAGTAAGTCTATTAAGGATGATTGCGTTCTCTAGTAAGTTCATCTCTCTCCAAGACTTAAACCAGTCGAATAATATGGACTTACCTCTTCGTATATTATATGCTCTAGTTGGCTTGCCACTTTCTTTGTCTACATTATTTTTATAAATATGTATTTCCTCAGGAGTTCTACTTGAGCAGTCATTTAAATATGCGTGTACAAATTCAGTTGCAGGATATACATAAACATCATCCTTTACAACATCATAAGTCCAAGTATTTAAGTCAACTGAGTTAGGGTATCCAGCATTAGTTGTATTTACTGTGTAAGCATTATATGGTGCTTGCATAAATCCTCTAGTTTTACCCTTATATACTATTTCCGACATCTCACCTGGGTTTGGTACATCCTCAATATAGTTAGCAAAGTGGTCTTGTTTACTATAGATATTTACAATAACATTTTCTTTTAAGTCCTTGCCTACATACTTAGCCTCAGTAAGTGCTTGCTTCTTATCGGCTTCCTCACTATCAAAAATGTCATCCTCATCAAAATCACTTTCTCTAAATAACTTAAGATATAAGTCACCATATTTAATTAAAGAGTAGATATGACTAAATGCGTTCTTGTCTATTTGTAAAACATCAAGTAGATACTGACCATACTTTTGTACATCAGCATCATCACTTTCAATCCATACAACTCTACCCTCACTATTTCTTTGTGTAGCATCCTCAGCATAACTTTCAAGAATAGAATTGATTAGTGTGTCTTCTCCCATTATGTCGATTAACTGATATAATGCCTCTCTACTTTGAGCAAAGGATTGAAAGTTCATTAGTTCGGATACATCAATCTCTTGCTTCTCAGCACCAGCTAACAACTCACTAGCAAACTCTTGTTTAGTGTCAATACCTATGTTCTCTTCACTCTTTGGAACTGGCTTTGCCATTTTACCTACAAATTGTTTATCTTTTTCCATTTTAGGAGTGTTCTCCTTTCTACCATACTAATATACCATTTTTTATATTGTTGAGGTTGGTTTGAACCTCTTGTGCTTCATAAGGGTTTCCATACTTAAGCAATCCATTTGATTGTGGTGTTTGCTTGTCATCTTCCTTCTTTAGATAATTACCCATTAGAGTTTTCTTTAGTTCCTCTTCAAAGTTTACAGTAAGTTGTTCTTTGACTTGTTCAGTTGTAAACTCAGGGTTATTTATCTCAACTATATTATCTCCATACTCATAAGAGTATTTGTCACCATACTTACTAGCAGTAAAGGTTGCACCACATACTGCATCGGCTTGGTCCTTTGAGCCAGTTTTTCCATTATCTGGATGGTCCACTTTTCCTGATGTGTTGTTCTTTTCTAGTTGTATCAACTCATTATATAATAATTCAGTATCATATAACTTAATTCTTCGTTCATACATAACATTTCTTAAATGCTCATATGGTTTACATATACCTACCTTTTCACCAGGAGGTGTCTCTAGTCTATCCACAGATAGTATTTCAGTATCATAGCCTTCACTACTTAACTGTTGTCCAGTATCATAGGATTGGTAGGTATCGAATGTTATCTTTTTAACCTTTAGATGTAATACATTCTTAACCCATCTTACGAACTCTCTATTCTTAGCAAAACTAATTTGTCTACCAGTAGGTGCTTTAATTGAAGTACTAAATGCTACCTCATATACTAAGTCCTTACTAGGTGTACCATCTTCGTTTGCTTTCTTACCTATAATCCATACACCAGCAATACCAGTCTTATCTTTACTTGCTGACATATCTAGGTGGATAAATAAAGGCTTAGAAGCATATTTCCAGTTTAGTTTACTTCTATCAAACCAATCACTATATTGTACATTCTTATCATCAGGACCATCACCACACTCAATAATGTCAGGTAATGGGTTATGTATTTCTTCATCTATACAGTCTCTTACAACTTGTACTGCAATGAATTTATTTGTTGCAAAACTAGATATACCTGCATAGTCACATAGTACTCTTTCAAGTCCACCATTGTTAGCATCTTTTTCAAAGTCAATTGGTATAGCATATAGGTTATATCCCTTTTGCTCATAGAACTTTAACTTATCATAATCCTTTCTAGGTATTACAATATTGTCTAAGTACTTATTACCTAAACCAACCCAGAACATTTCTTCACTATATGTTCCTTTTGGTTTAACTACCCAAACTGGTTTATCTATTATCTTAACATTAGCATCTCCTGATAAATCTCTAATGTAAGTTTCCATAAAGGATTGCTCACTACGTTTAGATGAACCTACACATAGTAAAGTAGGGTTTTTACCTTGATAGATAAATCTTGTTTTCATACCACCTTTGGCAGTATCAATCATATCCTTTGCTTTTCTCTTTTGTTCTTCAACATCCTTATTCTTAATAAAGGATATTTCATCTACGAATACAAAGAATATAGGCAGACCGATTACATCATCCGACTGAGAACCAATAACAATTTCAATTGGCTCAGGTGGTATCCAATAAGGTTGATTATTTCTTGATGTCATACTACCCTTAGACATAAACCAAGGTGACATTTGAATATTCTTCTGGAATTTATCTTGTGCAATCTTTTCAGCCAAGTCTAACTTAATATTTAAGAAAGCAAAGACAATCTTTTCAGTAGGTTTTAAATGGAAATACTCTTTAGGATTTTCCATACATAATACTCTATACATAAGGTAAGGAGCAATGATACCACAAGCAACCTCGGACTTACCGATACCACGAGCACCTGACTCTAGTAAGGTATCATACTTAGTTGTTATTGGGTCTGGGAATATGTCCTTTAATTGTTCCATCCAAAATGGATATACCTTAGAGTTTCCTTTTGCATCCTTCCACGCTTTACCTAAATATCTATCATCAGTAATAAATGTTTCAATATCTACTGGTATTTCTTTAAACCCTTGATACTTTAACTTATTATATAAAGTTGAGTTTCCATTATTGTTAGCCATCTCTTTTAGGATTTGTTCTACTGCTTCTCTTTCTTCTTTAGATAGATTGGCTAACATTGTTTCATCTATTTGCAATATGAACATCTCCTTTCAAACAATGTTTATTTAGCCATAAAAGGGTTTTTATTTTTAGGTTGATAAATTTATCATTCCTTTTGTAAAAACCCTTTAAATAGGCAAATTCTACATATTACTATACAATAAAATTATTTTATGCTTTGTGGTATTCACTTAGTGGGGCATACTTAATTCCCTTGAAATCACAATACTTTTTAACATATTCATTATCAGTGAAAACTGCTAAGTTAGGACCACACTCAGTAAATGCATTTTCCTCTATACTTGTGACGCTGTCTGGAATTGTTACACTCGTTAGTGAACTACAACCATAGAATGCATAAGAGCCTATACTTGTGACACTATCAGGGATTGTGATACTTGTTAATGAAATACACTTATAGAATGCAGAATAGCCTATACTTGTCACACTATTTGGTATTGTTATATTTCTTAGTGAACTACAACCAGAGAATGCATTTTCCTCTATACTTGTCACACTATTTGGCATTTCTATACTTGTTAATGAACGACAACAAGAGAATGTACCATCCTCTATACTTGTAACACTATTGGGTATTGTTATACTTGTTAACGAACTACAATTAAAGAATGCACTAATCCCTATACTTGTAACACTATTGGGTATTTCTATATTTCTTAGTGAACTACAACTAGAGAATGCATAAGCACCTATACTTGTCACACTATTTGGTATTGTTATATTTCTTAGTGAACTACAACAAGAGAATGCATAATCCCCTATTGTTCTGGTACCATCAGGAATTGTGTATTTTGCAATGCTATGATATGCTTCAATATCATCACCTGACTTTGTAAGAACACCTCCATTAACTTCAAACAAACCACCCACAGAAACTTCCTCAAAACCGTGTTTAAGTATTTCTTCTTCTACATTAAACCCTACTACCTTAGATAGTTCAGAATATGAATTGTATTGGTTGTCAGCTGAACCACTTATTCCAACGTGGTTACACCTAAGTGTTGCATCACTTAGTTCACCAAACCTATTTACTAGGATAGCAATTAAGGAATTACCATAGTCATCTTTACCACTCATTTCCTTATTTGTTTTCTCATTAAATGGTATGTCCTTCCAGTCATTTCTTTGTAAAACAAAGAATTTATTTTTACCATTATTAACCCAAGAACCATAAGTATACTTACTATTTGTATGACACCAAGATGTACCACCATTACCAGCATACTCACCTTCTTTATCAGTGCCATCACCAGTCCAATGACCACCATATAATTTATGCATTTGCTTATAACTATCAATAGGAACTAAAGTATAGTTTGAACTATCACTAAACTTCATCTTAGATAATTCATCCTTAGACTTAGCATCTATTTCATCTCTTATCTTATTGTTCTTTTCTTTTACTTGTTCATAGGTAAGATTATTTACAAATTCATCATCTAATGAGTTACCTATCTTCTCTCTATTTTGCTTTACCCAAGTTAGATAGTATTCAAACTCACTAGGACACTCAGTTAAGAATTGTTGTACTTTTGATTTATCACCATCACAGTATTCAACTAACATTCTTGCTATACCTTTTAAGTATTTCTCTAGCCAAGCAGGAGCGTGATTAAATGCGTGAATATCTTGTCTAAATAAACCATCAATAATTTTAGTTGATGTCTCTTCATCAAATAATCCACTATTAGAGATTATTTTAATTGCTTGCTTCTTATAGTCAGTTCCTTTTTCTAATAGTAACTCTTCTCTTAAGTTAGGTTTAAGTGTTTCATCCATAGGACTTAATGTTTCTACAGTACTTTCATCTTCAAAGTCAGTATCTACAATGTCTACCTGGTCTAAGTTAAATACACCAAAGCAAACGTGTCCAAACTCTTCAGTCTCTACACTATCATATCCATTCTTAATACATAATTCTTTAAATGCTTTTGTCCTTACTATTGAATAAATATTCTTTGCATCAGGATTACACTTAAGTAGTTCCTTAGGAGTTACCTTTAGATTATTTGCTAATCTTGTAAAGTCAGTTGAAAATTGAGTAGGTATAAGTCCTCTTATATATCCATCAGTATTTCCTACTATAAATGTATTCTTTAGATTTAAGTTACATATGAAAATGTTTTCACCAAAGTCTAAAGCATAATCATAATCTTCAGTAAACCATAGAATAGACCTAAAATCTTTATGTAGTGATTTTTCAATTCCACCGTGATATACTACTCCTACTTCATCATCAAAGTCTTCTAGGCTTTCATCTAGACTTTCATCTACATCTTGTAGGTATTCTTTTGATAAGCCTACTTTCTCAAAGTCTTCATAACCCCAAGTATAATTTATGTCACTCTTTATAAAGTTGATTAGGTCAGTTTCATCCCCTATATACTCATCAATATGTAACCAAACTGCTACCCAATCTTTACAACAATAAATATCACCCTGAAATAAATCACTTATGAAATATTCACAATCATCATAGTTAAAGTATGGATTATCTTTAGTAAGAGCATCCTCTAGACTTGTATAGCCATCTAAAAAGCCTAGGTCACTTTGGAGATACCTTGTAGTGTCTCCCATCCACTCATCTTCATACTCTTCACCAGTTTCTTCCTCATACCACTCTTCATCCTTTAGCCCATTATATACTGCTAACCACTTTACATAGTCTGGGTTAATGTATTCACCTAGTTGGTGTAAGAAATCATCAAACCCATTTTTATCATAAATATCAACCCAACTATCGCATAAATAAGAAGACAATATACTACAAACGTGAGGTAGTTGGCCAGTATAAACTAAATTTAGCAGTAGTCTATCTTCATTATGTGAATAGTAATCTACCTTAATCTCATCTATAATAGGAGCATTAGGAATATATGCAATTGAATTATCTTGAGCATCAAATATCTCAAAGTCAGTTCCATTAGGATATAAGGCTATAGCATACTTAGTGTCTTTACCTATAAAGAAATAGAATTTAACACCCTTACTAGTATAATCATCCCAATATTCTTTACCATTCTCACCATTAGACCAACGCTTAGAACCACTAATACACCACTTAGTATTAGCACCATATTTAACTGATGCTTCATAAGTAGTTATCTCATATACCTTCCAATCCTTGTCACTATAGATAAGTCTTGCTCCCTCTTTCTCTTTTTGCTTAGCATCCTTTTTATTTCTTTGCTCTTGCATAAACTTAGTAAATGCATCCCAGTCATTTAGTTTAATCCAATAGTAGAAATCATTATAAGGAGATTTAAGATTTTGTCTTATGTTTTTAAATTCAGTTGCCCAGTTATTGATGAAGGCTTCCTTATTTCCTGCACTCATAAGTCGTGCGTTTGAGTCTTCATTATTCTCAATCCACTTCTTAAAGTTCTCTATATCTTGCTTACCTTCTTGTAGTAAACTTTCTCTTATTCTAGGAGTAGTCTTACTTTCAGTTATAACTGGTAATGTAACATACTCATAACCATCATTATACAATGCTCTTGTTCTATGTCTTCCATCACCAAGTTCTAATCTTCCATCTTTCTTTCTCACTGCATAAGGTACCTCACTTATTCTCATTGAGTTTACTCTACCTTTATCTATAGAGAACTCACTTGCTTTCTTATTATCCCATTGTCTTTGATGATAAGATTGTAAGTCATCATCATTTAGTAGGTTGTTATCATCTACTAGTTTCTTAATAGGCACAGTTTCTATCTTAGCATCTCTATCTTTCCAAAAGAAGTCTATGGATTGTCTTAAGTTAGGGAATGTAAAAGTCTTACTATCAACACTCTCTTTAATCTTATTACCTTTTCTCTTGTCTATATAGTTCATAAGATGTGCCCCCAACTTCTTAACATTCTCATTGTCTCTCTTATTAAATAATGTGAGTATGTAATCTCTATCATAAGGTAACTTAACATTATTCTCATTTGCATACTTAATTACATTGTCAACTATACTTGACATATCGTTAACTCTACTTTGGTATGCTTTATTAGGTACAATAATCTCATCCTCATCACTAGGTATCATTCCTAATGTGTCCTTGGGTTTAATTTGTATTTCTTCAATCTCACCAGTTCTATTATTATATAGTCCTTGTGTTGTGTCTAAAAATCTTTGTGCTAACTTCTTAGACTGAGCATAACTAAAGAATGGATTTGTTGCATCCTCTTTCTCATTTACATTAGTTGCTCTATATAAAGTAATAGGAGTGTTTAAGAAATCATCATAGGATAAATCATAATTACCAGTAAATAACTTATAATGATTATACCAATAGTGTAGTGCATCTTCTTTCTTACCATTTAATAAGTCATTATAGATATATTCTTTATAGTCATTATTTGAGTTGTTAGCCCATTCTCTATATCTATATAATCTTGTCTTATCATTGTCTATTAAATTACTGTAGGCTTGTCCATAGTCGTGTTGTGCTTTGTCTTGACCATATAAGTCTTCTTCTAACACTTCATTTATATCATCTTTATTGATGAACCTAAGGTTATGTAAGTCACTTTGCTTAAAGTTGTCTTTAAGAGTTATTTCATTTTCTGGATATGAGACTCTATATTCTCCACCAGCACTATAGTGTATAAAATTAAAAATTGTATTAGCAACATCAATGATATTAGAGTCTATCTCACAAGCAACAATTTGAGTTAGATTTCTAAACTTGCTAGTTGGGTTTTTATAAATATTGATATCAGTTGTCCAACTATAAGATTGTTGCTTACCACTAATAATTAAATTGTTTGTGTCTGTGTTTAATTCACTATACTTAAAATTGCCAACTCTTACTCCTCTATAAATAGTTAGTGGGAAAGATAGTTGATGAACAAACTCATAACATTCTTCAAGGTCATTCTTCATATATGGCTTACGTTTAAGAATATCTTCAATAGCCTCTTCAGGAGTTTGATATGGTATCCTTTGTGCCATATTTATTGTCCACCTAACTGCATATATGTAGATAACTTCATCTTCAGTTAGTGTGTTGATTGGTTTTCTACACAGTCTCTTATATTTACTATTTGCTTCTGGCTTATATTCTTCATATTCCTTTTCGTATTGTTTCCCATCAAGACCAGTCAACTTAGACTTCTTAGTAGCCCAAAACCCTTCAGTTAAGTCACTATCTACTTCTTGCAAATCTTCCTTAATACTACCAAGATAATCTTTTAGATATTTACAATACTCATTTGTTGGCTTTACTGTCTTAGACACCTTGACTTTTCTAGTAACTCCAGTATTAGTGTCTTTTATAGTTAATTTGTAATCATTATACAATTCCTTATCAACACTTGCCTCTATATCGTAGTCCTTTAATTTAGTTATTAGAGTTTTAATGTTGTTGGTATATTCTTCCTGAGATAAGTCTTCATTTAAAGAGTAGGCTACTTGGTCTTTATCAGCATACACTATAGTTTTATTACTTAAATCAATTTTATCTATTTTTAATTTATACTTTATTTTATTTAAGAATTTATTTAACTTATCAAAAGTAGATTTATAGTCATCCATAAATTCTTTACTAAATGCAAAATTACATCTAATTCCTCTATCTAGTAAAGGTATAGAGTGGTTTTGTTGCAAAGTGTCAACTTGATAATTTATTTCTGCCCACAAATCATAGTCATTAGTATAAAGTTCATCATCATATAATATTTCCCTACTTATAGCAGTAAACATACCACCATAATTGTTTCCCTTATAATCTTCTAATGTTACTCTATATCCAACTTTACTATCTACTTCTTGAGATAAATCTTCAGTAAGTTCACTCTCACTACAACCAAGTATTCCTGCTTCTATATACTTTAAATCTTCTTTATCCATTATAATCTCCTCCATCTATCTTGACAAATTTGATTTTCTTCCCAATATTTTTCTCACAAATACTACACCACCAATAAGGGTCTCCATCAGGGTGGTCCTTGTCATAAGTTTTAACAAAATTAGTCTCTCTAGTATACTTTAATTTACAATGGCAGTTAGGACATTCAAAGAAATATTTATACTTGTCCTTATTTATATTATTCCATTCAGTAGTATCTTCAGCATTAGTAAGTCTTTGTAGTGAGATGCCACTTACCTTACTTAACTTTTCAACTACATCTTTCCATCTCTTTCCGTGGTGAGATAGTTTCTTTTTGTTTGCCTTGCTTCTTACTATTGATGAGTCATACTTATCACTATACTCAACATAACCTTTTGCAAAGTCATCATCATAGGCAATAATGTGACCTAGTTCGTGTAGGATAACGGATAAGATACTTTCATCATTTTCAAACTTATCTATTTGTGGTGCTAAGACAATTTCAGTTACTCCTTTTACTGGATACTTTGCTAGTCCTAGTCTATGAGCAGTTTCATTACCTAAAGATATTCTTAGTGGATAGTTAACTAACATAGAAGACTTAAATGTTTGTGGGTTACTAAAGTCCCATCCTGCTTGTTTACAATAGTCATATGCTTTGTCAATCAATCCCTTAATTCTATCACTCATTACTTTACTCTCAGTAAGTAACTCTTCAACTATGGTCTCAGGTTTAACATCATAAATAACACTACCATAAGTAGTATTGTCTAATCCAGCCCAACCATTACCATCTTTATTTAGGTGTCTTACATCAACTCCATCATACCCTAATGCTTTCATAAAGATAGTAGATAGTGAGTCACCACTCTTATCACTTAAGTGTTTGTTTACTTCCTCTAATGCTTTATTTATTTCTTCTTTAGAGTGTCTACGTTCTAATGCATCATATAACTTATCAGGTAGTCTCTTAATATCCTTATATCTATCTAAGTCTCTTTCACCTAACTCATTACTAATAGCATCTAATACTTTATACATTGTATCATTCTTTTCTTTGAACTTAGGGTTTTTATTTAGTTCAGTCTCTACTGCATCAATCAACTTACCCCATTCAGTATATCCTTGTTCATCTTTATACTTAGGTCTAAGTTCATTTGTTAATCTATCATCCTCTTGTGTATACTCATCTTCAATTGTATCCCAATCAATGTCACTAGGTAATTCAATCTTATCATAATCAAAAAGTAGATTGTTTAAATGAGATACAATTTCAGGAACCTCACTTACCTCAAAGTCAGTATGGTTAGCATCTATTCCCTTATTGATAAACCAATCATAATCATTAGCATACTGAGTATAATACTTATATCCATTATTAAGTTCCTTAAGTGTATCGTGTAACTTATATCCCATATAGTTATTGCTTGGCTTATAAAGATGATAAGAGGAGAAGTCTACTATATGATGTGGTGCTTTACCTTTACCATATTGATAATCATTATAATTCTTAATCTTATCAGGGTTACCTACAAAGTAAGTACCAGTACCAAAGTGTCCAGTACCTCTACCACCAGTTTGTTGTTCTCTTCTTTCACTCTTACCTAAGTCTCCTGCGTGGTAACCATAGTCTTGTACACTCTCTCTAATTCCTAAACTCTTAAGTAACTTAGTTCCATCATTAGTAGTATATCCATAGTCAATATCTTCATACTCATTTTGTAAAGACTTAATAAGAGCAGTGGCAATTCCCTTACGTTGTTCAGTGTCCTTTACTTGTATCATTTGTACATATGCTTTATCATCATTGTCATCTAACACAGTATAGTCTAAATAACCTAAGATATTGTCTCTAATGATTTTATCATTCTCATCCATCCAATTATCTCCAACATAGGCAATCTTAATATAATTACCTTCATATTCACCAGTACTCTCTGTCCATATCTTAAAGTCTCTACCAGTCTTATCCTTTACCTTCTCATCTTGGTATAAGGTTTCTTTAACTGAGTGCTTACTTAAGAACTGTTCTACTTGAGGATATAGGTCCTTAGTCTTATCTATCTTTAATCTATCCTTCTCTACTCTAACAAAGTTCTCAGGCTCATTGGTTGCTATTACTTCACCATCTATCTCTACCCACATATGTAATATGTCTTGACCTACCTTATATTTATCTTTATTGTCTTCGTGTACTAAGCCACCTAGGACTAAATAAATATCCGTTGTGTTAGGGTCATTATATGCAGTGACTAAATTAACTCCAGTTGACTTAGAGCATTTTCCATTATAAACATATTTATTTGCCTTTGGTTGAGTTTTTATTATGTCTAGTACATCTTTATCCATCTTGTTAATAAAAGTCTCATAAAAGTCAAATTTCTCATCTAGTGGCTCAACATTAGCAATGTCATCATAATAG